>OKSC01000847.1_pt1 | contig 33512 bp, 27 predicted proteins | sample 1601161 | NCBI WGS metagenome assembly OKSC01 (sample SAMEA3541552, study PRJEB24748) | human gut metagenome | biome: human gut; feature: human-associated habitat; material: faeces | place: China | collected 2012 | reverse complement strand
TTTCGTGCCGCTTCGTCAATCTTAGCGCAATACTGTCTTACGTACACCCAGCTATAAGCGCGGGTCTTTTTACTATCCGTTCTTGATTTTGCTTTTATGGTGTGCTACGCTGTGCGCAGAATCAAGTTGTAGGTACAACAATATAGTTGTAGTTACAACATTATTGTGGAAGGAACGGCTTTACATATGGAACATCCTGCACGGAAAATAACCAAAATAGCGCGCGAGGCGGAGCGGCTGGTGCTTTCAATATCCCACAGGGTGTATGAAAGCCTTGGCGGCAGAATCATTCAAGTGCAAGCAGCTTCCTGATGCTCACAAGCTCGCATTTACGGCGCTTGAATACGGCAACGCTTTCAAAGCCCTTTTCAAGCGCCAGCATATACGCTTCCTTCAGGCCCATGCCGAACTGAGGTATGCTGTGCGCATCGGTACCAACGGTTATAAGCCTACCGCCGAGCGCGCGGTAGCGATCGAGAAGGTAAGCGTATTCCAGCATTATATATGGCTTTTTGCCGGCGTTTATCTCTATCGCCTGCCCGCGCCTTATAAGCGTACGCAGCATTGAATCTATGCTTGATTGATAGCGCGCCATGTCAACGTCCATGCCGTCGCGCTGCATCATGTATCTTAGCGGATAGGGCACATGGGCAAGCGAATCGAAATTGCCCCACTCCACCAGCTTTTCAAGCTGAATAAAGTAATCGTCAAGATATTTATAGCATATGTCCGTATCGGTATAATCAACAAAATAGTAATCCTTATAGTCAAGCTTTTCGCTTGCGTTATGTATGGAGCCGAGCACAAAGTCCACCTCCGGCTCCGCATTAAGCACGCTTTCGGCCGCAGCGAAGCCATATGGCGCGTTGCCAAGCTCTATGCCGTTATTTACTATTATGCGTCCTCCGGCGCAGGCAAGGGCGCGCTGCTGCGCCATGCGCGTGCCTTCCCAATCGTAATCGGAAACAAACTTGCCATAGCTATCCACAACATCGTAATGATCGGTAAAGCACAGCCCGTAAAAGCCCCGCTTTACAGCCTCTGCAACAACGTCCTCCCGCGGGACGGACGAATCGAACGACATGGAAGAATGTATGTGCGCGTCAAACATGGCTTATCCCCTTTCCTTCTATTATGGTATAAAGCTTCATGCTGCATCTCATTATGGATATAACAGTTTTATGATAAATCATACCACACCCGCCGCCCATTCTCAACTGCTTTATGGCATTGCCCGAAACTTGGGGATTTATTGTTAGGCATACCATATGTGTCTGCTTAAATTCATCGAACTACACAATATATCGTGTATTGGAATATTTTATTATAACAATATATAGACAAATTGTGCCGCAGGGGATATAATAAGCTAACGGGTGCACAGGCGGTCATGCGCAGGGCATCAAAGCGCCATGCGGCTCGGTTTTATATTTGCAGAGGGGTATTTTTATTATGAAGATAATCAAGAGGAACGGCTCGGAGGCCGCGTTTGACATTTCAAAGATAATCGTTGCCATAGGCAAGGCCAACGCAACCGTTGACGAAAGCATCCGCATGACGCCGGTGCAGATACAGCGCATAGCCGAAAGCGTTGTATTAAGCTGCGAAAAGCTCGGCCGCTCCCCCAGCGTTGAAGAGGTTCAGGACATGGTGGAAAAGCAGATTATGGCGCACGGCGCGTTTGAGGTTGCCAAGAATTACATTACCTATCGCTATACGCGCACGCTCGTCCGCCAGTCCAACACCACGGACGATAAGATATTGAGCCTTATTGAATGCAATAACGAGGAAGCAAAGCAGGAAAACTCCAACAAGAACCCCGTTGTCAATTCCACCCAGCGCGACTATATGGCGGGCGAGGTTTCGCGCGATATTACCAACCGCATACTGCTGCCAAAGGAAATAGTTGAAGCGCACAACGAAGGCGTTATCCATTTCCACGATACGGACTATTTTGCCCAGCATATGCATAACTGCGACCTGGTGAACCTGGAGGACATGCTGCAGAACGGCACCGTTATAACCGGCACGCTTATAGAAAGGCCGCACAGCTTTTCGACCGCGTGCAACATTGCAACGCAGATAATTGCGCAGGTGGCCTCCAACCAATACGGCGGGCAGAGCATATCGCTTGCCCATCTTGCGCCGTTTGTTGACGTTTCCCGCAAAAAGATACGCGCTCAGGTGGAAGCGGAGATGGACGACCTTGGCGTTGAGCATGACGAAGCGAAGCTTTCCGCAATAGTTGAAAAGCGCCTCCGGGAAGAAATACGCCGCGGCGTGCAGACTATACAATATCAGGTGGTAACGCTTCTGACCACAAACGGTCAGGCGCCGTTCGTAACGGTATCCATGTATCTGGGCGAGGCTAAGAACGAGCAGGAAAAGAAAGACCTTGCCATGGTTATCGAAGAAACGCTTTTGCAGCGCTATCAGGGCGTTAAGAACGAAAAGGGCGTTTGGGTAACGCCCGCGTTCCCAAAGCTTATATACACGCTGGACGAGGACAATATTTACCCCGATTCGCCGTATTATTACCTTACGGAGCTGGCTGCGAAGTGCACCGCAAGGCGCATGGTGCCGGACTATATTTCCGCAAAGAAAATGCGCGAGCTTAAGGGCGACGTTTACACCTGCATGGGCTGCCGCAGCTTCCTTACGCCGGATAGGTTCACCGACGCGGGCGTGGGCAACATTGCAAACGCGCTAAATTACGAACCCGGCAAGCATAAATACTACGGCCGCTTCAACCAGGGCGTTGTTACCATAAACCTGCCGGACGTGGCGCTTTCCTCCGGCGGAAACGTGGAAAAATTCTGGCAGATATTCGAAGATCGGCTGGAGCTTTGCCACAGGGCATTGCAATACAGGCACAACCGTCTTAAAGGCACGCTGAGCGACGCCGCGCCCATACTTTGGCAATACGGCGCATGCGCGCGGCTGAAGAAGGGAGAGCCTATAGACAAGCTGCTTTACGATGGGTATTCCACAATATCGCTTGGCTACGCGGGGCTTTACGAATGCGTAAAGTTCATGACAGGCCGCAGCCATACGGACCCCACGGCCACCCCGTTCGCCCTGCAGATAATGCAGAAAATGAACGACAAGTGCAAACAATGGAAGGAAGCGGAGAACATAGACTATTCCCTTTACGGCACCCCGCTTGAATCCACAACGTATAAATTCGCCAAATGCTTACAGAAGCGTTTCGGCATAATCCCCGGCGTGACGGACAAGGGCTACATCACCAATTCCTATCACGTTCACGTTACCGAGAAGATAGACGCCTTCACGAAGCTGGGCTTTGAGGCGCAGTTCCAGCATCTTTCCCCCGGCGGGGCCATAAGCTACGTTGAGGTGCCGGACATGCAGAACAATATTGAGGCCGTTTTGCAGGTGATGCGCTTTATTTACGACAATATTATTTACGCCGAGCTTAATACAAAGAGCGATTATTGCCAGAAATGCGGCTGGGACGGCGAAATAACCATAAAGGAGCAGGACGGCAAGCTGGTATGGACCTGCCCGCAATGCGGCAATCAGGACCAGGACACCATGAACGTTGCCCGCCGCACCTGCGGCTACATCGGTACGCAGTTCTGGAACCAGGGCCGCACGCAGGAGATTAAGGACAGGGTGCTGCACTTATAATGTATTACAGCGAGATTAAAAAGACCGACATTGCAAACGGGCTGGGCGTTAGGGTAACGCTGTTCGTGTCCGGCTGCAACAGGCATTGCAAAAACTGTTTCAACAGGGAAACATGGAGCTTTACAAACGGCAAACCGTTTGATGCGGATACTGAGCGGGAGCTTATGGAAGCGCTCGCTCCTTCCTATATAAACGGGCTTACGCTGCTGGGCGGGGAGCCTATGGAGCCGCAGAACCAGGCGGCGCTGCTTCCCTTCGTGCGCCGCGTTAAGGAACGCTTCCCCTCAAAGGACATATGGTGCTACACGGGCTGCACGCTGGAGCGGGATCTGCTTTCCCCCTCCCCCTACCGCTGCGATGCAACGGACGAGCTGCTCGGCCTTATAGACACGCTGGTTGACGGCGAATTTATAGAGGAGCGCAAGAACCTGAAGCTGATGTTCCGCGGCAGCGACAATCAGCGCATAATAGATATGCGCCGCACCCGCCTCGCAGGGCATACGGTCACGGACGAAAGGTTCGTGTAAAGGTACTATAACAGCCTTACGCACATCTGCGTCACTTGCGTCACTATCGTCGAAACAGGCTAAATGTCTGGCTTTTTTCTCCGACGCAGCTTCGACGATGAATTTCTGCGTCGAAGAACACATTTAAACCGGAACGATATTTATGCCGCGAACCCCACTTGTTGCCCTCATCCCCGTCTGCACCCTGAAGCCAAGCTCCGTAGGGTGCTTCTGCATGAGGGATTCTATCTGCCGCGCAAGCTCGCGCCCCGTGGCGGGCGGCATGCCGCCGTTCTCGCGGATAAGGTTGATGCAGTCGGCATAGGATACGAAGGTGCCCTTGCAGTCCGCCGAGGTGAACAGCTCGCACAATGTGAGCGAAAGCGGCGAATCGATGGCATCATAGGCGTTTAGCGCAGCTCGCGGCTCGCTCACGCGCCATAAGCCCTTGTCAAAGCGCAGCGGTATGTCCTCAAAGTACACGTCCCGGCTGACCCCGCTCAGCGTGGCCTCGTCGCTCCCGCGCGCCCTTTCAAGCAGCAGCGTTGTGTCCGCCGCGCCCATAAGGCCGGTTGAGCCGGACACCTTCTCATACGGGTCGTCCGTCTGCCTGAGCTTGTTCGTGTGGTGCACCAGCACTATCGCCACGCCGTATTTCTCCGCAACGGCTTTCATGCTGCGGATGAAGCTATAGTCTGCGGCGTAGGCGTTGCTTGCCGCGCCCGCCATGCCGCGTATCACCTGAAGCGTATCGATGACTATAACCTCCGGATTGGCTTCGCGCTTGCCTTCGGCTATGTTTTTGTCAAATGAGCGCGTAAGCCTTTTGGTGAAGCCCATGTCCACGGTGGGCGAATCGAATATGAAGGTCAGGTTAAAGGCATCGTAGCTGACCGCGCCGTCCGTTATGCGCATAAGGCGGCTTTTCATGCGGCTGGGGCTGTCCTCCAGCGCCATGTACCATACGCGGCAGCGCTGTGTCTTTCTGCCCAAGAAGGGCGCGCCGGTGGCGATTGAAAGGCACATGTCAAGCGTAAGCCAGCTTTTGCCTATCTTGCTTGCGCCAACAAGCAGCGTAACTCCCGGCACTATGAGCTGCTGCACTATCGGCTTAGGCTCGGGGAAGCCGAGCGTTGCCAGCCGGAACGCGTTCACGCAGCTTTCGCTGCCCTTCACAATTTCTTTGCCCAGTAGAGCGGGGCTTTCATCTTCCTCATCGATGGCGATAGCACCTGGGCGGTAGTCCTCGTCCGCCTTTGGCTTGTCCCCCGCTTCAAGAGCGGCGCGGCGGCGTTCGTCCGCAATGAACTGCTCTTCCTCCCGCGCCAAGGCTTCGGCACGGAGCTTTTCCCGCGTGGCGCGCATCATCTCCAGCGCTGCGGCAGCGGCCTCGTTGCCCGTAAGGGCGTTGTCAACGGTTTGTTCAATCATGGATATTTCCTCCCAAAAATAAAAATAGATGGCTAATTTCGGGCATAAAAAAAGCCCTCCCTTCGGGTGTGAAGGGAAGGCGCATGGCCGATTTTTCCATCGTAAACAGTATAACCCGCCCAAAAGCGCAAGGCAAGTGCAAAATAAAGGCAAAATAATCTTAAAATTGGGCAGAAAGAGTGCAAGCCATTTTTAGATTGATTGAAGCAAATGAGCGACGCGGAATTTCATCGTCGAAGCTGCGTCGGAGAAAAAAGCCAGACATTTAGCCTGTTTCGACGATAGTGACGCAAGTGACGATAGTGTGTAGGGGGGGGGAGAGGGAGTTAAGTTCCCCCTATTGCCTATACGCGCGATAGGTGATAAAATACATTAGATTCACATCCTGACAAATAGGAGGATAATTGCAAAATGAAAAGATTTGCCGCGATAACGCTTGCGCTTATAATGGCGCTGGTATGCGTGCCGGTAACAGCGGAAAAGGCGGACAGGGAAATAGAGGGCAATTTGGCCGTATTTACCACCGCGGAGGATTTTGCCGCGGGTACGCTTGAAAACGTTGTTACCGATGAAAGCATAGGCAACGGCGCGATAGTGCTCAAGGAAGGCGAAAGCGAAGGCACATACACAAGCGAGGTGCTGGGCACGGCTCCGTTTGAATACATGGTGGCTTCCTGGGGAGCGGATACCCCCACCGGCACATGGATAGAGGTTTCCGCCCGCGCGTATGTGGACATGAAAAAGGGCTGGACGGAATGGCTCAGCTGGGGCAAATGGAGCGACAGCGTGAAGCGCGGCTCCGTGTCCGGGGAGTGCGATTTGGCCTATATGGATACGGATACGTTCACCATTTCCGGCAAGGATGGCGAAACCGCGAGCAAGATTCAGCTCAAGGTGACACTCCATGCCAATGCCGACGGCGTGTCCCCCACGGTAAGGCAGCTTGGCGTTACCTATAAGAACACGCTTGAGGGGCAGTACATAACCCCCGTTTACCATGGCGAGACTGTTGAGCTGCCCGAAAAGGTGGTGCTGGATACGCCCGCGTATTCGCAAATGGTGCGCGAGCAGAGCATTGCCAACTCCATGTGCAGCGCAACAACCATATGCACCATGCTCAACGACCGCGGAGAGGATACCCTGCCCGAGGAAATAGCCCTTATCGATTACGATAGCGACTATGACGGCTTCGGCAACTGGTCGTTCAGCGTTGCTGCCGCGGGCAGCTACGGCTACGATGTTTATATTCAGTATGCCGACCTTGACATTGTCCGTCAGGAGCTTGCGCACGGATACAGCGTTGGCATAAACGTTAAGTATTCCTCCGGTACAAACGGCCAGTATCCTTACCTTGAAAACGGCGCTGCGGGCAGCACCGGCGGCCACCTTATAACCATAACCGGTTACGAAACCATAGACGGCGTGGATTACTTCTATTCCAGCGACTCCGCCGCCGGAAGCGACGCAGGCTGCCTGAGGCGTTACCGCGCGGATCAGCTTGACGCGGCATGGAGCGCCAAGGTGGCATATATTATACACGACAAGGAAGAGAACATATCCGCCTGCAACCCCAACCGCGTTGAGTGCGAGCTGGTGAGCGCAGGGGAGAACGAATATACCCTTATGGCAAACGGCGAGGCCGTGCAGATAGGCAAAAACTTCACCTCCGCCAAATGGAAAAGCGACGGCTGCGGCATAATAGCCTATTACCTTGAGGGCGAGGACGTGAGCGAAGCGCCCATGCCCGAAAACGTAAAAACCGGCGACGCAAACCATACCTTCCGCTATACCGTTAAGGGCAACGAAAACGGCAATCTTGCCATTAAGCCCACGGCTATACTGGGCGGGCTGAAGAAGCCTGCAACCATGCACATATTCGTAATGGCGAACAACGGTACAACCTATACCGCAAGCCTTGAGCTTGTGCCGGAGGTTACGGAAACTCCCACGCCCGCGCCTACCGAGGCGCCTGCCGAGAGCGAAGCCCCCGCAGCCACAGCCGAACCCGTTCCCGCCGAGCCCGCGGCGACCGAGCCCGAGGGCGGATTGTCCACCGGAGCGATAGTTGGCATAATTGCTGCCGTTATAGTTGCCGCGGCGGTTATAATCATCGTCAGCAAAAAGAAGAAATAAGCCGTACAAAGCTTAAACAATAACTCTATCGGGGCGACCGCGCGGCCGCCCCGTGCTTATTCAACGGGGGGAATATGAGCGATATACTTAGCGGACTGAATACCGAGCAGCGCGAGGCCGTGACCGCCACGGAAGGCTTCGTGCGCGTTATGGCGGGCGCAGGCAGCGGCAAAACACGCGCCCTTGCGCACAGGTTTGCATACCTTGTGAACGAGGTGGGCATTCTGCCTTCAAACATACTTTGCGTAACCTTCACCAACAAATCCGCAAACGAGATGCGGCGGCGCATACGCGCCCTTACCGGCGATAACGACACCGGCTTTATAAGCACGTTCCACGGCTTCTGCGTATCCGTATTGCAGGAGGACAGCTATTTTGTCCAGTACCCCAAAAGCTTCCTTGTGCTGGACAATTCGGACATTGATTCAATGCTTGCCGTAATATATGAGGAGCGCGGCTTAACACTCAGGGATATGACGTTTTCCAAGGCGCGGGACATGATAGAGATTGAAAAATGCGTCAACCGCCCGCAGTATTATTTGGACGTTATAGCCATGGACTTGGATACGCTCAAAAAGAAATACGACGAAGCGGTAACCGCCAAGGACATAATATTCTACGGCTATCTTTATCAGCAAAAGAAATGCTTCGGCCTTGATTATAACGACCTTATCAAGTTCACGCTGTATATATTCTCCCAATCGGACGAAATACGCCTGAAATGGCAGCAGCGGCTTGAATACATAATGATAGACGAGTTTCAGGATATAGACCCGCTGCAATACGAGCTTATGCAGGCGCTGTGCGCATATCATAAGAACCTTTTTATAGTTGGCGATCCGGACCAGACAATATATACCTGGCGCGGGGCGGACGTTAAATATCTGCTGGACTTTGAACGGAACTTCCCCAATGTTAAAACCATAATGATGATGAAGAACTATCGTTCAACGCCCGAGATACTCAGCGCCGCAAATTCGCTGATAGACAAAAACACCATCCGCATGAAAAAGGAGCTTATTCCCATGCTGCCGCAGGGGGAGCGCCCCGTGTATACCCACAACAAAACCACCGATATCGAAGCCGAAACAATAGCCGCGCGCATAAAGGGGCTGAACGAAGCGGGCGTGCCGTACGGGGACATAGCCGTGCTGTACCGCGCGCATTACGCCGCAAGGACAATAGAGGAAGGGCTGATGAGGGCCGAAATACCGTATACCATATACAGCGGCGTGCAGTTTTTCGACAGGGTGGAGATAAAGGACGCGCTAAGCTACATGCGCATGGTTGTGTATAAGGACGATCTTTCCTTCCTGCGCATAGTGAATACGCCCAGGCGAAACATAGGGCAGCGGCGCATGCGCTTTTTGACCGAGTATGCGGAAAAGAACGCCTGCTCGCTTTATGAAGCGCTGGACAGGAACGCGGACGAGCCGCTTTTTGCCGGCACGCAGGCAAAGCGGTTTATAAAGCTTATTGAGCATTTTGCGGCGATATACAAAAATATGCCCGCATCGGAAGCATTAAGCGCAATACTTAACGAAAGCGGGTACGAGGCCGCGCTGAGGACAGAGGGCGCGCAGGACAGGCTGGATAACCTGGCGGAGCTGAAGCAGGCCGTGTATGAATACGAAACGGGCTGCGGCGAGGAAAGCGCAATGGAGGATTTCATTGCCCATGTTGCGCTGCTTACCAATCTTGATGCAGCCTCAAGCCCGGACGCGGTGAAGCTTATGACCGTGCATACGGCAAAGGGGCTTGAATTTCCGTATGTTTTCATATGCGCGCTGGATGAAGGCGTGTTCCCCTCCAAGCGGACGGACAGCTTTGAAGGCATGGAGGAGGAGCGGCGGCTTATGTTCGTTGCCGTGACAAGGGCCGAAAAGGGGCTGTTTCTTTCCGACGCGGAGGGCAGGAGCATAGACGGCTCCTTCCGCTACCCTTCGCGCTTTGTGTTCGATATAGACCGGCAGTATTTGGACTACACGAGCGAGCTTAACGAAAGCCTGAAGGCGGAGGCGGAGCGCTACATATCCTCCGTACAGAACCGCCTTACCGCCCAAACGCAGGAGCTTCGCTTCGTGGTTGGCCAGCGCGTGATGCACGACATTATGGGCGGCGGCATGGTGGTGGATATTGACCGCGGCCGCATGGCATACGTTATCCGCTTTGATTCGCTGCCCACTCCGCGCAGGATAAACTTCCGCGCAAACAGCCTTAAAGAAGGTTAAAGCAGGGCATAAAATAAGCGTGCGGAAGCATTTTGCCGCACGCTGTTTTGTTATATATGCCTTATATCCTTGCGTTGCGCACGAACGGCAGCGCCGCGCCTATTGCGGTTGCAAAGGTTGCGTTTTCGGGGATGAAGAACTTAACGTCCGATATTTCCTCAACCACGCGCATCACCTGCGAAGCTATGCTCATGTTCGCAAGGCTGCCCGTCAACACAACGTCCTTAACCGTGTCGTTCCTCAGCGCGAACACGCTCAGCATGCCTATCGTTTGGAACACCATGTTCAAAAGCCCCAGTGCAATGTCCTCTTTTTCCGTGCCGCTGGTTATTTTGCCGAAGTTGGATGCCGTAATGTGCGAAGGCAGGGCGCCAACCTCATTGGTGCATATATCGGATATCATCAAATCAACCTTGCTCAAATCGCCTTTTTTGGCAAGGCGTTCCATTGCGGAATGGTCATTTTCGTGGAACACATGGAAGGATAACCCCGCAAGCGTTCCGCCGCCAACGCCGCTGCCGCCTATATGCACGCAGCCAAGTCTCCCCGCCCGCACGAACGCCGTGCCCGTGCCAAGGCTTACAACAAGCGCCTCCTCCTTGCCGCTGAGTGCAAGGCCGCCCTTGCCTATGGCAACGAATTCATCTATGCGCTCGGTATGTATACCGTATATATCGCCGTTCACAAGCGCCGCGCCAACGCCGGTTATAACGCAGCAGGCCACGTCGTTTAGTGATATTGCGCGCGTGCTTAAAAAGTTGCCTATCGCGCCGTATAGGGAAGTCAGCCTGTCCGACGCTTCAACCCTAAGCGTGCCTATATGCTGGCCGGATTCCTGAAAACCGGCAATCTTGGTGGTGGAGCCGCCTATGTCTATGCCCAGCACTACGCCCATCGTGTTTCTCCTGTCAGTCCTTCAGTATGAATTTCTTCACCGGCTTGCATATTGCGGGGCAAAGCACGCCCGCAACTATGGCCTCCGGTATGCCGTTGGTCAGTACCGTGCTGCCGATTATCAGCAATATGCCTTGGCCTGCTATGCTTGCGTATTGGTCGCCGAAGAATGCCCATATGCCAAGCATCACGCCGAACGTGTTCACAAGGCTGCCCACAACGCTCGCTATGACCATTGCCATAACATTGTTTTTCATGCTCTTGCTAAGCGCATTATAGAGCACGCCCGATACCGTACCCACCAGTATGCGCGGCAGGAAGCATATAACTATGCTGAAAAAGTTGCCCTGATATTCGCCAAGGGTATAGAACGGCGAAAATACAAACGCGGCTATGGGCGTGGGGGGAGTGAACGTCCATACTATAAAGCTGAACAGGCCCGTTATCGCGCCCATCAGCGTGCCGGCCTTGGTGCCGAGCAGTATGGAGGTTATTATAACGGGTATCATCGCAAGCGTGGCCACTATAGGCCCTATCGCGGGCAGGGAGCCGAGCGGAGTAAAGCAGAACACGGCTTCTATCGCCGCCAAAAGTGCAAATTGAATAAAGAATCGGACAGAATCCTTTTTGCTGTTGTGCATAGGAAAATCCCCTTTCTGTTAACCGGGGCAGTATACCCCATAATGATGCCATGATTATACTTTGAAATACGAATATAATCAAGCGGTTCAGGTGATGCGTTTTCATTTTCCATAAATATCAGGTTGCATATTACATAATAAAGCGAAATCCTGTCTTTACATGAGGGGTGAATGGAAATATAATAGTAAATACGGCTGATGAAAAAAACTGTTTACAGGGGTAGAGGGAATATGGAAAACAACGCAGACGTAAAGCCGCAGAATAACTCCCGCAAAACGCTTACAATAGTGCTGATATCGCTGCTTGCGGCGGCGCTGGTGCTCGGCGGCGTGCTTATCGCGCTCAAAATAAAGGCGGATAGGGAAGAAGAACAGCGGCAGAGCATAATCAACTCCGGCACGTTCCACACGGGCATAACCGTGGGCGGCGTGGACGTAAGCGGCATGGGCATGGCTGCGGCAAAGGATGCGCTTAAAGCGGCGGAAGAAAAGCTGACGGAGGACGTGGGCTTCACCGTGACCGACGGCGAACATACATACACGATAGACAAAAGCTTTTTCAACATAACTTATAATACGGAAGAAAAGCTTAACGAGGCCATGGCGCTCGGCCGCGAAGGCACGCTTGAAGAATTGCGGGCGGAGCTTGGCGACATAGCCGCAAACGGCAGGAGCTTCGATATTGAATACACTATCGCCGCGCCCGATTTTACCGAATTTGCGGCGGGCATAGCGGCGGAGGTAAACACCGCGCCCGTGGACGCAACGTTTGGCGTTAAGCAGCTTGAAATGAACAAGGCTACCGATGCGCTTGACGCCGTGAACATAGGCAAGGCGGACGACGATACCGTAACCGATTTGAGGGATTTGCGGTTCGATTTTGTTGAGGGCATACCCGGGCACGGCGTGAACGAGCAGAAGCTTATTGACGAGCTTACCGCGCGCACCGAAGCAAGGGAGTTCGGCACGGTTGAATTTGAAAACGAACCCATAGAGCCGGAGGTTACCATAGCCACCATAAAGGAAACGCTTGTAATGCGTTCAAGCGCTTATACAAGCTATGCCAAGGGGCATTACGGCCGCGCGGAGCGCGTGCATAACATGACCAAGGCCTGCGGAATGATATACGGCACTGTGCTGCAGCCGGGCGATGTGCTTTCCTGCAACACGCTGCTTGGGGACAGATATGAAAAATACGGCTGGCAGCCTGCCCCCGCCGTTATTGAGGGCGGCGCAAATACGGAGGATCAGCCGGGCGGCGGCGTATGCCAGGTAAGCACAACCATGTATGAGGCTGTGCTTATGGGAGACTATAATATAGTCTATCGCCAGGCGCATTCAAGCAGGCTCAGCTATGTTCCCGGCGGACTGGATGCAACCATAAACACCGGCACGATAGACTTTAAGTGGAGCAACAATACGGAAGCGCCCGTATATGTGTTCACCTGGATAGATAAGGAGCAGAAGCGCATATGGTGCGAAATATACGGCCTGCCCTTTGCGGCGGATGCGGGGTTTGATGAAATTGAGCTGATAAGCGAGCGCCTGCCGAATATAGAGCCGACGGCGGATGAATACATAACCTATTCCGGCCTTACCGCGCCGTATTGGATGCTGAAGAACGAAGCTAAGTCCGGTTATGCATACGATACATTTAAGTCATATAAGCTCAACGGCGTTGAGGTGAAGCGCGAGCCAATAGCCAACACCATTTACCGTATGCACCCCAGGCGCTACTATGTATGGCCCGGTTATGTTGCGGGTACGCCGCTTCAGGCGGAGTATCAGCTCCCCCTGCCGCAGAAGAACAACTGAACATAAAACGCGAATAAGCAAACGCATATCCCCTGCCAAACAAGGCGGGGGACTTTTTTGACTCAAAATAAGGATGAATTAACAAAAAATATGAGTTTTTACCATAAAAGTGGTGACAAGTGCCACGAAGTGGTGGTATAATCAAGCTACCTAAATGGGATAAAGGGCGCTTTATACCCATTTGAAGGGGATTCGGAGGCAACAGGAAAGGTGCTTATTGGCTGTTTCGAACATAATATGGACAGCAAGGGCAGGATAATCATCCCTGCCAAATGGCGCTTGGATCTTGGGGCGCGGATAATCGTGACCTGCGGCTTTGCCCGTAAGGGGGATTATCAGTGCCTTATGGGCATGTCCGAAGAAAGATGGAATGCGTTCGTGAACGCGGTACAGAATGTGTCATTGGCGGACATAGTGGTGCAGAAGGCGCTAAGGAAGCTTTTCGCCCTCGCATGCGAATGCGAGCTGGACAAGCAGGGGCGCATACTCATAGCCCCAAGCCTAAGGGAAAGGGCGCAGCTTGACGGCGACATTATGCTGGCCGGGGCCAACAACCGCATAGAGATTTGGAACCGCGCCAAGTGGAACGAGGAGATGGACGACGAGTCCGGCTTCGATGACGAAACGCTGCTTGCGCTTACAAGGATACAGAGCGGCCTATGAGCGAATTTAAGCACATACCCATAATGCTAAAAGAGGTGCTTGAGCTGCTTAAACCCGAACGCGGCGGAATATATGCCGACGGCACGCTCGGCGGCGGCGGACACAGCGAGGCCATACTTACTGCCCTGCCCGATGGCGGCAGGCTATACGGCATAGACCGCGATATGGACGCAATAAACGCGGCAAGCAAACGGCTTGAGCCCTTCGGCGATAAGTTCACGGCGGTGCACGGCAACTTTTTTGACATGAAGGAGCTTATGCATCAGCGCGGGGTGGACAAGCTGGACGGCATACTGATGGACCTTGGCGTGTCGTCATATCAGCTGGACGCGGCGGAGCGAGGCTTTTCGTATAGGGAAGATGCCCCGCTTGACATGCGGATGGACAAGAGCGCGGCGTTCAGCGCGTACGACGTTGTGAACGGCTACGGCAGCGAACAGCTTTTCAGAATAATAAAGGACTACGGAGAGGAACGCTACGCTTCGCGCATTGCGAACGCAATAGTCAAAAACCGCGCGGAAAAGCCCATAGCCACAACGCTTGAGCTGGCGGACATAATTGCCCGCAGCATGCCGGCGGCGGCGCGCAGGGAAGCGCAGCACCCGGCAAAACGCACATTCCAGGCGATACGCATAGAGGTCAACAACGAACTCGGCGGCCTTGAAAAGGCAATAGAGGATGCGCACGACCTGCTGGCCCCGGGCGGGGTAATGGCCGTGATAACCTTCCATTCATTGGAGGATAGGATAATAAAGCAGGCGTTCAGGCGATTTGAAAAGCCCTGCACCTGCGACCCGCGCGCCCCCATATGCACCTGCGGAAAGGTGCCAACGGCAAAGGTGCTTACGCGAAAGCCGATAGTGGCGGGGGAAGCGGAGCTTGAATACAATCCGCGCGCAAGGAGCGCAAAGCTTAGGGCTATAGAAAAGCTTTAAGCGCATAAAAAGACAGGACGGTGAATAAAATGGCAGCGACGGCGAAAAAGGGACAGAATGTATACGCACCTTCAAGGGTGTATTCCTATTCCCGCGCGGCCACGGCGGAAAAGCTGCCCTATGAGGAAGCGGAAAGCATCCCCGCGCAGATACCCCGCGCCGAGCCGAAGCGCCACGCCGCCCCGCAGACGCGCATAATGCGCGAGGCTACAACAGCACAAAAGCGCAAGCAAAGAACGCTGCCCAAGCTTATAAGCGTTACGGGCGTGCTGATGATAGCGGCGGTAATGATAGGGCTGGTGTTCAGGTATGCGTCGATAGCAAGCGCATACAGGGCGGTAAACAGCACGCAGAAAAAGATAGAAGAAAGCCAAAGAAGGATAACGGAGCTTGAGGTGCAGCTGGACGAGGCGGTAAGCCTGGACGAAGCAAGGCGGGCCGCGGCGCAGGCAGGGCTGAATTATCCTACGGCCGAGCAAATAGTTGAAGTCAACGGCGCCGTCGGCGGTTACATGAACGGCGCGGCAAAGACACAGACCGAGCCTGAGCAGACCGCTTGGACGGAGGACGCGCAGGAGCCGGACGGGGATACGGCGCCGAACGAGCCATAGCAGGGAGGCTTGTATTTGCAAAGGACGGAGTGCGGCGGCTGATAAAACATAAAGGAGGGCGCAGCCTTGGACGCACCGGGCATTTCCAACAAAAAAAGGCTTAAAATAATGCTGGGCATAATATGCGGATTGTTTTTCGTGCTCAGCATAAGGCTGGTAAAAATAATGGTGATAGACGGCGACGAGCTGGCAGGCCGCGCCGAATCGCAGCAAACAAGGAACACAATGCTAAGCGCCACGCGCGGGAAAATACTCGATTCCACCGGAGTGGTGCTTGCAAGGAACGCTACGGCGTATAAAATCGTTGTCTGGCCGAAAAGCATAAAGACAGACGAACGCGAAAGGGTAGCGAGGGAGCTTTCAAACCTGCTGGGCATGGACTATGCAAGGGTGCTTGAAAGGGTAAGCTCCAACAAACAGGAAATTATACTTGCCCGCCAGGTAGAGCGGGACGTTGTTGATAAAATAGAGGCTATGAAGCTTGGCAACGGCGTTGGCACGGCAATAGACACAAAGCGCTATTACAGCGCCGGTTCGCTTTTCAGCCAGCTTTTGGGCTTTACCACCGTTGATGGCGAAGGACAGGCGGGGCTTGAGCAGAAATACGACAAGTACCTTGCCGGTAAAGACGGCCGCATGGTGACGGAAACGGACGCAAGGAGCAACGCCCTTGCATACGGCGTGCAGGAATTGATTCCCGCAACCGACGGCGACGATATTGTGCTGACAACTGACGCGGTGATGCAAAGCGCGCTTGAAAAGGCCTGCAAGGAAGCGCTGGAGGTAAACAAGGCAATAAGCGTGCAGGGAATAATAATGGACTGCACCACGGGGGAAATAAAGGCGCTGACTACCCAGCCGGACTTTGACCCCAACTCCCCGCCAAGGAGCGACATGGCGCTGCTCAATTCGCTTATGCGCAACCGCGTGGTTACGGATTCGTATGAGCCGGGCTCCACGTTCAAGCTTATCACGCTTGCCGCGGCGCTGGACAGCAAAAGCGTAACTGCGGATACGGGCTTCAGCTGCGATGGCGGCTGCACCGTGAACGGGGAAAGGATAAAGTGCTGGAAGCACGGCGGGCATGGCTCGCAAACGCTGTATAAGGCGGTGCAGAATTCCTGCAACCCCAGCTTTGTACGCATGGCGCTCAGCATGGGAACGGAAACGTTCTATGATTACATATACTCCTTCGGCTTCGGATCCTCAACGGGCAGCGGAATAACCGGGGAAAGCGCGGGCATAGTTACGCACCAGAAGTACATTACCGATAATACTTTGGCCCGCATAGGCTTTGGGCAGAGCATAGCGGTAACGCCGCTGCAGCTGGTTACGGCGGTAAGCGCGGCGGTAAACGGCGGCAACCTTATGCAGCCGTATGTGGTGGACAGCATAGTTGCGCCGGACGGTACGGTTGTGCTGAAGAACGAGCCCACGGTGGTGCGCCGCGTTATAAGCGGGGAAACCTCCGCCCTGGTGCGGGAGATAGCCGAAAGCGTAGTGAGCGAAGGCAGCGGCAAAAACGCCGCCATACCCGGATACAGGGTGGGCGGAAAGACCGGCACCGCGCAGAAGTACGGCTCCGACGGCAAGGTTGCGCAGGGTAAGCTTATAGCATCGTTCATAGGCTTCGCCCCGGCGGACGATCCGAAGTATGTTTGCCTAATATTGGTTGACGAGCCGCAGGTGGGCACGATATTCGGCAGCACCGTAGCGGCGCCGTTCGTGAAGCAGGTTATGGAGGAAGTGCTGAGATATTCGGGCTACCTGCCTGAATCCGCCGAAGGCAGCGTGCTTGTGCCGGACGTTACGGGCATGAGCGTGAGCGACGCTAAGCATGAGCTGAGCAAGGTTGGGCTGGAAGCCACATTCCAGGATGACGAGAACGAGCTTGTTACCGCGCAGGTGCCTGCCGCGGGAGCAACGGCGCAGGCGGGCAGCGATGTGCTGCTGTACACGGTGATGACGTCGGCAGACGAGCCGGACATTACCGCCGAAGAGGACGAAATGGTAACGGTTCCGGGCGTTTTGGATAAAACGCGGCTTGAGGCGAGCGATGCGCTGAAGGCGAAGGGGCTGACAATAAAGATAGATCCGCCGGATCAATCCGGCAAAGCGATACGGCAATCCCCCGTGGCGGGGGAAACCGTGCCGAAGGGCACGGAGGTACTTGTGGAATTTTCTGATACGGGGATAGGCTAAAGCCGTCCCGGGGAAAGGCGAAAAATGCTGCTGAGTCAACTGGCCAAGGTCACCGAGCATACGCTGGTGGGCGAGGATAGGGAAATTGCAAATATAGAATACGATTCGCGCAAGGTGCATGAGGGAGACCTTTTCTGCTGCGTAACGGGTACGTTTTCCGATGGGCATGAATACGCGCCCATGGCGAAGGAGCTCGGCGCGGCGGCGCTGGTGGTAGAGCGCAAGCTGGACATAGATCTGCCGCAGCTTATCGTGCCGAACACGCGCATTGCAATGGCGGAAATGGCGGCGGCGTATTACGGCTATCCTTCCCGGGAAATGAAGATGATAGGCGTTACCGGAACCAACGGCAAAACCAGCACGACATACATGATAAAGAGCATCGCCGAGGAGGCGGGGCTGAAGGTTGGCCTGATAGGCACAATACACAACCTGATAGGCGACAGGATACTGGAGACCGAGCGCACCACGCCCGCAAGCGTTGACCTTCAAAAAATACTGCGGGACATGAAGAACGCCGGCGTTGAGCTGGTGGTGATGGAGGTTTCGTCCCATGCGCTGGACCAGGCGAGGGTGCACGGCGTGGAGTTCGATATAGGCATATTCACGAACCTTACGCAGGACCATCTTGACTATCATAAAACGTTTGATAATTATCTTGCGGCGAAGAAAAAGCTGTTCTTGCAGTCCAAACGCGCCGTTGTGAACGCGGATGATCCGCACTGTGCAGGCATAACAGAAGGGCTTGATATCCCGCTGACTACGTTCGGCGTAAGGGAAAAGGCGGACTTTTTCGCAAGCGACATAGAGATAACCACCGCCGGCGCGCAGTTCGCCATGCGCACGCCGGAGGGCAGCATAAATATAAAAATAAGCATACCGGGGCTTTTCAGCGTGTTCAACGCGCTGGGCGCGGCTGCGGCGTGCATGCTGCTCGGCTTTGACGCGGACGATATACGCGAAGGCTTGGCAAGGCTCAAATCCGTATCCGGCAGGCTTGAGCCCCTGCCCACGGACGGGGATTACAGCGTGCTGCTCGATTATGCGCATACGCCGGACGCGCTTGAAAACGTGCTGCGCACGGTGCGCGGCTTTGCCCGCGGCAGGGTGGTTACCCTTTTCGGCTGCGGCGGCAACCGCGACAAGGCAAAGCGCCCCATAATGGGCGAAATCGCCGGGCGGTATTCGGACTTTCTTATAGTTACGAGCGATAATCCGCGCAACGAGGAGCCGATGAGCATAATTGAAAGCGTGGTGGAGGGCGTGAACAAGTCCGGCTGCCCGCACGTTGTGATAGAGGACAGACGCGAGGCGATAAAATACGCGCTTGAAAACGCGAAGGAGAAGGACGTTATAGTCCTTGCGGGCAAGGGACACGAAAACTATCAGGAAATAGGCGGCGGAAAGCGCCATTTTGACGAAAAGGAGATTGTTGCCGAGATGCTTGAGGAGCTGGACAGAAGATAAGAAGGGGCCGAAGCGTCCTTTTATCGGAGGAATAGTATGAAATACGCGATATATGCTTTTATTGTTTCGGCCGTGGTGACGATAGCGCTGGGCCCGGTGATAATACCGATGCTAAGAAGGCTGAAGTTCGGCCAGAATGAGCGCAGCGACGGCCCGCAGAGCCACCTGAGCAAGGCCGGCACGCCAACGATGGGCGGCATGATGTTCATTGCGGGCATACTGGTTGGCACGCTTGCATTTTCGCTCAACGCTACTGAGCTTGCGCTTCCCGCGCTGCTTGCAACGGCGGCGTTCGCATTGGTAGGCTTTTTAGATGACTTCCTTAAAGTGAAGCAGAAGAACACAATCGGCCTCAGGCCGTACCAAAAGATAATAGCGCAGTTCGCAATAGCGTTTATATTGGCGCTGTATGCGTATCAGTCCCCGTTCATAGGGTCGAAGATATACCTTGCCTTCTTCAAGGCGGAGTGGGACCTTGGCATATTCTATATACCGGCCATGATGTTCATAATCATAGGCACGGTGAACTCGGTAAACCTTACCGACGGACTTGACGGGCTTTGCTCCGGCGTGTCGCTTGTGTATTCAACAAGCATGATGATGATATTCATCTATATGGCTGCCGCGGTGAAGGCTCCAGTAGCCGAAGGACAAGCCGTGCAGACGCAGTACAGCGCGGAGCTGAGCTCCATGGCCATATTCGCGGCCTCCGTAGCGGGCGGCTGCCTTGGATTCCTGCGATACAACACTTACCCCGCCCGCGTGTTCATGGGAGATACCGGCTCCATGGCGCTTGGCGGCGCAATATCCGCAATGGCCATATTCAGCCGCAGCGTGCTGCTGCTTGCCATAATGGGCGGCTGCTTCGTGGCCAGCAGCGTTTCCTGCATATTGCAGGTTGGCTCCTATAAACTGAGAAAAAAGCGCATATTCAAAATGGCCCCGCTGCACCATCATTTCGAGCTTCTGGGCTATACTGAAACGCGCATAGTTTCGGTATATATGATAATTACCGTACTGCTTTGTTTAGTGTGCCTGTTGGCATATCTATAAAATTTTTGTTTGGTCGTTCGGTGCGTGCGGGCGAAGCCGTGGTTCCTTGGCGCTTGGCACGGCGTGCGCTTGAAGGTTAAGATGCTTGAGACAGAGCGCGGCTCTTTTGTCTCAAGCCTCCTGACCGGCACTGAACGGCCCCTTTTTTTACGAATAAATGCACGCGCATTCAATATAACTTCAATCATAAGGGGGAGGTAAAGGGCAAATGGAAAAGAACGGGAAAAAAGCGGTGGTCATAGGCATGGCCAAAAGCGGCATAGCCAGCGCAAAGCTTTTATACGAGCTGGGCTATGACGTTACCGTAAACGATATGAAAACGGACATAAAGGGTCTAAAGGAAGAACTGAGCGGCATAGAGTATAAAGACGCGCTGGGCGTTGACCATGCCGAGGCTGTAAAGGGCGCGGATCTTGTTGTGCTTAGCCCTGTGGTGCCGATATTCAGCCCCTTTGTTGACGAGGCACGCGCGGCAGGCGCGGAGGTCATAGGCGAGATAGAGCTTGGATATCGTTACTGCGACCGCGGCACTAAGTTCATTTGCATAAGCGGCACAAACGGCAAAACCACCACCACCGCGCTTACGGGAGAATTATTCAAGGCTGCCGGAAAGCATACCTTTGTGCTGGGCAACATAGGCGTGCCTATAACGGCGCATGCGCGCGAAACTAAGGCGGGCGACTATGTTGTTGCGGAAACGGCGGCATTGCAGCTTGAAAGCATTGCGGACTTCCATGCGAATGCGTTCGGCATGCTGAATATTACCGAGGACCATCTGAACCGCTTCCGGTACAAGATGGAGAATTACATTGCCGCAAAGTGCCGCGGCTTTGAAAACCAGACGGAGAACGACTTTGCCGCGCTGAATTACGATGACCCGATAGTTAGGGACATGGCAAAGCTTACGCGGGCAAGGATACTTTATTTTTCGCAGGAGACCGAGCCGGAAAACGGCGCGTTTATAAGAAACGGAAGAATTATATTCCGCATGGACGGCAAGGAGACGGACCTTATCGCCGCAAGCGAACTGAGGATACCGGGCAGGCATAATATAGAAAACGCGCTGTGCGCGATATGCCTTGCCATGAGCCAGGGGCTTGACGCGGAGGGCGTAAGGCGCGGACTCAGGGAATTCCCGGGCGTTGAGCACAGGATAGAGTTCGTGCGGGAAAAGGACGGCGTGGCATGGATAAACGATTCCAAGGGCACAAACCCCGATTCCACCATAAAGGCTGTGCAGGCCATGACGCGGCCCACGATACTGCTGCTTGGCGTGGGCAATTACGACAAGAAGAGCGACTTTGCGCCGCTGTTTGAAGCGTTTGACGGCAAGGTAAAGGCGGTAATAGCAAGCGGACTGAACGTGCCGGCGATAAAGCATGCCGCGGAAAAGACAGGGTATTCACCCGTATATGTGAACGACGGGCCTATGATAGATATGCTAAAGCAGGCGGAAGGCTTGGCCCAAAGCGGGGACGCGGTGCTACTTTCCCCGGCGGCGGCAAGCTGGGGCATATACGATAACTATGAACAGCGCGGCGAAATATTTAAGGAGCTTGTGAATAAGCTTTAACGTATTAAAACGCGGCTGAGCAAGGAGGCAAAGTGGAGCATGTAAGCAACTCTCCGGCGCTGAACTCCCGGGGAAAGGCGCAGAACGCGCGCGTAAGGCCGATGCAGAAGCGGCAGGGGCCGCTTGATTTCGCGCTGCTTATAACCGTGGTCATAATATGCGCGTTCGGCCTTGTCATGGTGTTTTCCGCCAGCTATTATTACGCGCAGAGCAGGAACATGGAAAACGGTTTTTATTACCTTAAAAACCAAAGCATGTATTTTGCGATTGGCTTTGCGATTATGCTTGCACTCAGCTTTTTTGATTACCATACGCTGGATAAGTTCAAAACGCTTGCGCTCATACTTATAATCGCGCTCATGGTCGCGGTCGTATTCTGGGGCGTGGAGCGAAACGGCGCAAAGCGCTGGCTTGATTTTTCAAAAATAGGCATACCGCTGTCTTTCCAGCCTTCGGAATTGGCTAAATTCGTGCTGGTGCTGTACATGGCGTCGTTCATGTCCAAACGCCCGCAGCTTATGGCAAGCTTTTCGCACGGCATAGTGCCCATGCTTATAATAATGGGCGTTTTCGGCATATTGCTGCTGGCGCAGAAGAACATGTCCATGATGGTCATAATGGTCATGACGGGCGCGGTGATGCTGTTTTTCGGCGGGGCGCGGATGGCGCACCTTGTTACGCTTGCGGGCATAGCGGCGCCGGTAATGGTGATTGCGGTATTGAGCGAAGAATACAGAAAGGCCAGAATGACAATGTTCTGGGACCCGTGGACCAGCAAGGCGGACGGCGCGTATCAGCTGCGGCAGTCGCTTATAGCGCTCGGTTCCGGCGGGATATTCGGCAAGGGGCTTAACTTCAGCCGGCAGAAGCTGCTGTTTCTGCCGTATGGCGAAAGCGACTTTATATTTGCGATAATAGGCGAGGAACTTGGGCTTATCGGCTGCGTGCTGCTGATGGGCGCATATGCGTTCCTTGTATACAGGGGCATACGCATTGCCATGCGCTGCAAGGACCGCTTCGGCAGCCTGCTTGCCGCGGGTATAACCAGCGTAATAGGCATGCAGGCGATAGTAAATATTGCGGTTGCCACAAGCAGCGCCCCCACCACCGGCCAAACGCTGCCGTTTATAAGCGCGGGCGGAACAAGTTTGGTAATATTTTTAAGCGCGGCAGGCATTTTGCTCAACGTTTCGCGCAATACGCAATGATGCGCTGAAAAAACGCGAACAATACCGCCGCTTCCCGCATAATAATGAATGTGCTTAGCTTTTATGCGGGAAGGAGAAACAGATGGCATCCATTTTGGTTTCCGGCGGAAGAAAGATAGTTGGTACGGCGCGCGTATCGGGCGCGAAGAACGCGGCGCTGCCCATATTGGCCGCAACGCTTATTGCAAGGGGCCCTGTGGAGCTGACCGATTGCCCACATTTGAGCGATGTTGAAAATATGCTCAAAATACTGCGCTCGCTGGGCGTAAGCTGCTCGCTTGAAGCAGGCACGGCGCATATAGACGCGGCAAAGGCCGAGCGCTGCATAATGCCGCAGAGCATCAGCAAGGAGATAAGATCGAGTATATTCATGCTGGGGCCGCTGCTGGGGCGCTTCGGGCGGGCGGTATGCACATTCCCCGGCGGATGCGAAATAGGCCACAGGCCGATAGATCTGCACCTGAAGGGGCTTATGATGCTGGGCGCGGACGTGCGCGAGGAGCGCGGGCTGATAATATGCGAAGGCAGGCGGCTGAGGGGCGCGGACATACATTTGGATTACCCAAGCGTGGGCGCAACGGAAAACATTATGATGGCCGCAGCGTGCGCGGAGGGAAAAACAACCGTGTTCAATGCGGCGAGAGAGCCCGAAATAGACGACCTGGCGCGGTTTTTGAATGAGCTTGGATATAAAATTGAAGGCGCGGGCAGTTCGACCATAACCATCCGCGGCGGCGACGCAGCGGAGAAAAATGTGACGCACCGCATAATACCGGACAGAATAGTTGCAGGCACGCTTATGACTGCCGCGGCGATAACCGGCGGAGAGCTTACGCTGACAAACGTTAACACGGAGCATATAGGCAGCATTGCGGCAAAGCTGAAGGAAGCGGGTTCCGTAATAACTGCGGGCGAGGGGATGCTGCACATAAGCTCGCCCGACAGGCCAAACGAAATACGCCTTACGGAAACCATGCCGTACCCTGGCTTCCCAACGGATATGCAGGCGCAGCTTTTCGCGCTGTGTACCATTGCCAGGGGAACGAGCGTGATTGTTGAAAACGTGTTTGAAAACCGCTACCGCCACGCAGCGGAGCTGGGGCGCATGGGCGCAAGCTTTACGCAAAAGGACAGGACGGCGATAATACGCGGCGTTGATAAGCTGACGGGCGCAAGGGTGAAGGCATGGGATCTGCGCGGGGGCGCGGCAATGCTGCTTGCGGGGCTTGCGGCAGAAGGCGAAACGATAATAGACCACGCGGAATTGATAGACCGCGGGTATGATAAGCTGCATGAAACGCTCAATGCACTGGGCGCGCAAATAATACGAAAGGAAAACTGATGCTGTGAAGGGCGAAGGGAACGAGCCATGGCGCGAAAAGGCGGCCGAAGAAAGCCACAGGCTTAATTTGAGACCCTTCAAGCGGGATGATGAGCCGGAGGCGGAAGAACACGAAGAAGAGCAGATAGCGGCCGAAGAAACCGCCGAAGACGAAAACAGCGGCGAAGAAGCGAGCGCAGCGGACAGCACAGACGATATAGATACCGAAGAAACGGAAAATACTGCCGAGCCGGAAGCCGAGAAAGAACAGCCTTACGGCGAAGATGAGGCGGACGCGGAGCAGGAAGAGAACGCCGACCCGTTTGCGGATGAGCCTTTTTTTGAAGCGGAAGAGGACGAGGAAGAACCAAAACCCAAGAAGAAAAAGAAGCGCACCGTGGGCGAGGCCAAGCGCGCGGACGCAAGGCGCAAAAGGAAGCTGACCGAGAAGGAAAAGCGCGCGCGCCAAAGAAGAAAAAAGATAATCAAACGGGCTGTTTTGATAACGACGGCGGTAATGCTTGTGACTGCGGCGGTGCTGACATATTTTATGCTTATTGTGGACAGCATAGAGATATATGGCTGCACGCATTATGACGCACAGGAGCTCATACGCGCATCGGGACTGAGCGTGGGCAAGCACATGTGGCTTGAACGCATTGACGAGGCGGAAAACCGAATGGAGCAGAATGCATATATCGCCTCCGCCGTTGTTACCCGCGTGTATCCGGACAAGCTGGTGGTGAACATAACAGAGCGCGAGGAAGCGGCGGTGCTTGTGGGCATGAATGCGCAGGCGGTAATAGATAAGGACGGATATGTGCTTTATATAGGCGCACGCGCGGACTATTCAGGGCTTATACAAATATCGGGCATGGGCAGCAGCGGTTATCATGTTAACCAAAGGCTTGGTGAAGAATCGGACTTCAATTCCCGCACTATGATAAGCCTGCTTGAGGCCGTGTATTCCGCCGGACTTGAAAAGGAGATAACCGGAATAGACCTTGGCAATCCGCTGAGCATAAATATGGAAACCGCGTCCGGCGTAAGGATACACCTTGGCCAGCCGGACAGGGCGGAAGAAAAGCTGGCCGATTTTAAGACCGTTTTGCCAACGCTTAGGTCAATGGGGCATGATACGGACGGCACGCTTGACCTTTCCGCGCAGGGCGATCCGGTATATTCGCCGGAAAAGACGGCGGAACCGATAGCCATCGCAACGCCGGAAGTTACTGCGGAGCCGAACACTACGCCTGACCCGAACGCTACGCCCGACCCGAATGCGACGGCGCAGCCGAGCGTAACGTCCACGCCTGAGGATACGCCAATGCGCACGCCCGGGCCTACGGACGCATTCTCCGGGTAATGGCAGGGTATGGGAAATATGTTGCCTAAACGTAACTTTTATACATTTAGGTGCAAATAATATTGCGAAAGCGGGCGCGCTTGTGGTATGCTGTTAACAGCTATATAAAGGCGGCTTGGTTAATACGGCAAAGGAGGCAGAATGGGTCAGAACACGGCAATACTCGATATCGGCAGTTCAAAGGTCATCTGCCTTATTTGCGGTACGGACGGGCGGGATAATATACTTGTGCAGGGCGCGGGCATAAAGGAATACCCGGGCTATAAGCACGGCGCGTTCGAGGATGAGCAGCAGCTTGCAGATGCTATAATAGATGCGCTTGGCGCGGCAGAGGCGGAGGCGCGGCACAGGGTGCGCGATATATCCGTTGGCGTTCCCGCGCCGTTTACAAAGCTTATTCTGCAGCAGGGCGAAGTGGACTTCAAGGGCAAGCAGCGGCGAATAACGCACCGGGACATAGACGACGTTATAAATGCCTCGCTTGACTTTGCGGCGCCGGACGGATATTCGCTTATCCATTCAACGCCTGTTGAGTTCACCGTTCAGGGCGCCGTAAGGGCGGACATGCCCATAGGCGTTATGGCGGAAGGCTTTTCGGCAAAGGTATCCCACCTTTATGTGGACAACCGCTTTAAGCAGCTTGTGAGCGACGCGCTGCTGCGCATTGGGCTTGATGCGGACATGTACATTGCCGTTCCGCTGAGCGAAGGCGTTTTCGTAATCCCCGAAAACGAGCGCAGCGAGGGCGCTGTGCTTATAGATTCGGGCGCTACGCATACGGATGTTTCGCTGGTTAAAAACGCGGCGCTTATGGACATGCGTACAATAGCCGTTGGCGGGGCGCACTTTACGTCAGACCTTGGCTACGGCATAGGCATAAAGGAAGCCGTTGCGGAAACCGTTAAGCGCAGATATGTTTATTCCCTTGATTATCAGGACAGTATAGACACTATACGCGTTCCCGGCGGGGGAATGATGTATGTTGAGCACGAAGCGATACAGTATATAATAGAAGAACGCACGCGTGAGCTTTGCCGGCTGATAAAGGAAGCGCTTGGCGAAATGGGCGTTGAGATAACGCCTAAGCTGCCGGTTTATATGAGCGGCGGCGGGGTAACGCTTATGCGCGGCTGCTGCGAATTTATGGAAAAGGAGCTTGGCACAAGCGTTCAGGTAAGGATGCCCTGGATGCCAAGACTATCCTCGCCGAATTATGCAAGCGCATTTTCCGTTATGGATTTCGTGATGCATGCATCCGATGAGGACAATGCCGGCAGGCTTGAGGGGGCAAGGCCGGGTAAAAACGTATTCAAAAAGCTGATAGACTTATTCAAATAATGAGGAGGACATGATATATGCCGTTTGGACTGGATTTTGAAAGCAGCCAGCCTGCGCAACTTAAGGTGGTTGGCGTGGGCGGCGCGGGCAACAACGCCGTGAACCGCATGATACAATACGGCCTGAAGGGAGTGGAGTTCATTTCGGTAAATACCGATAAGCAGGCGCTCTATCATTCCCGCGCAGGGCAAAAGGTTCAGATTGGCGAAAAGGCCACGAAGGGCCTCGGCGCGGGAGCGGATCCCGAAATGGGCCGCAAGGCGGCGGAAGAAAGCCGCGAAGCCATAACCGAAGCCATTAAGGACAGTGACCTTGTGTTCATAACCGCGGGCATGGGCGGCGGCACCGGCACGGGTGCCGCGCCGATAGTTGCCGCATGCGCAAAGGAACTGGGCATATTGACGATAGGCGTGGTCACCAAGCCTTTCGGTTTTGAAGGCAAGGTAAGGATGAACAACGCCATAAACGGCATAACCAACCTGAAGGAAAACGTTGATACGCTTATAATAATTCCTAACGACAGGCTGCTTGACACGGTGAACAACGTAACGTTTACCGAGGCGTTCTGCATTGCGGACGACGTGCTGCGCCAGGGTATTCAGGGCATAAGCGACCTTATTTCCCAGCCCGGCATAGTAAACCTTGACTTTGCGGATATTCGCACCATAATGCGCGAGCGCGGCATGGCGCACATGGGCATAGGCATGGCCTCCGGCGAAAACCGCGGCATAGAGGCCGCGAAGCAGGCCGTTGAAAGCAGCCTGCTCGAAACCAGCATAAACGGCGCGCGCGGCTTGATAATCAATATCACCGGCGGCCCGCAGATGGGCCTGAAGGAAGTGAACGAGGCTTCCGAATTCATCCGCAACTTTGCCGACCCCGGCGCGAATATCATATTCGGCGCGGGCATAGACGACGAGCTGGGCGACGCAATACGCATAACCGTTATAGCCACCGGCTTTGAAGGCGCGGACCAGGTAGCGGACAAAAAGCCCGAAAACTCCGTCCGCCAGACGATAGGCTCCATGAAGTCGCAGCGCAGCGAGCAGAAGGAGCCCGAAGTATGGTACGAGCGCCGCACGAAGAAGCCGGAATACTCCGCTCCCCTGCCCGACGGCGAGGAAGTGACCCCGCACGTTACGCGCAAGGATCTGAACAAGACCGAGTATAACCCCAAGGAGAAGAACAATCTGGATCTTCCCAGCTTCCTCAGAAACCGCGGAGAATAAGCGGACAAAGCATATTAAAGGAGCCGTAAAAGGCTCCTTTTTGCTTACATTCACAATTATTTCACTCTTTATCAATCTTAACCGGCTGGTTTACGGCGGGGCGTAAATGTATAATCCATTGCATAAGGAGTGGTATTATACGATGAAGGAATTATTGCTTAATGTGTTGGCGTTTGTTGTAACGGCGGGAATAATAGGCATACTTGCGCACATTTTGGGCGAAAAACTGCCGCGCGCAAAGTTCGATCCGGAAAAATTCCCATATGCGCCGTATGCATGGGAAAAGTACGGCAAGGTTTACGAAAAGCTGGGCATTGCCAAATGGAAGGACAAAATGCCGGACAAGAGCAAATTCGCTTTCGCCCAAAACAAAACCGTGCGCAAAAGCGTTGGCGGAGATGTATCCGGCGCGCATTTTGAATTGCTTGCGCGGGAAACCTGCGTGGCGGAGGCGGTGCATTGGGCGCTGCTTGTTATAAGCCCGGTGCTGCTTATAACGATGACAGGCTGGCTGAGCATAGTTGCAACGGTGCTTTACGGCTTATCAAACATTCCGTTCATAATGATACAGCGATATAATAGGCCGCGGCTCGTGCGGCTGTATAAGCGGATGAGCTCAAGGCAGGGAGGGCGGAATAAGTGAAGCTGCTGATATTATCCAGCAACAACGGCGAAGGGCATAACAGCGCGGCAAAGGCGCTGATGGAACAGGCGGAGGCGCGCGGTATAAGCGCGATAATAGCCGATACGCTTATGTTTGATTCCCCGCGCCGTTCGGAACGCATAAAGAAAATACATATAAACAGCGCGCTGTATAACCCACGCATATTCAAAACAGGGGAACGCATAGCCGAGCGCATGGCGAACGGGCCGTATCAATCGGCAATATACTATGAAAGCGCGGGCTTTGCGGACAGAATAGCCAAATTCTGCAGCATAAACGGCGTGGATACAGTAGTGGCTACGCATGTTTTCGCGGCGGAGGCAATGAGCTATCTGAGAAACTGGGGAATGCCGTTCAAGGGGTATTTCGTGGCAACGGATTATTGCTACACAACGTTTGTAAGCGACACCTGCCTTGACGCATATTTTGTGCCGCATAAGGACATAGTTGCGGATTATGAAAAGAAGGCGCCCAACAGGCTGTATATCCCAAGCGGAATACCCGTATCGGAAAACAAGATAATAAAAACGGATAAGCGCACCGCGCGCGAAAGGCTTGGCCTGCCGCAGGACGTGCCGATACTTATGATGATGACGGGCAGCATGGGCTTTGGAAACGTGAAGGAGCTGACGGAGCGGCTGCTGCCTATGATGCCCCGTGATACGGCGATAGTTGCCCTGTGCGGGACCAATGACGAACTGCGCACGGAGCTTGAAAAGAAATACGGCGGCAAATGCCGGCTGTTTGCCACCGGGTACACCACGCGCGTATCAGAATATATGGATGCGGCGGACGTGCTGATAAGCAAGCCCGGCGGACTAAGCTCGACAGAGGCGGCGGTCAAGGAGATAGCGCTTGTGCATATGTCCCCGCTGCCGGGCTGGGAGGAAGAAAACGTGCGCTTCTTCGTTAAGCACGGGCTTTCGCTGAGCGGGCGCAACGCGGCGGAAAATGCCGCAGCAGCGGTAAAGCTGCTTTCAAGCGAAGCGGAGCGCGAGCATATGCATTCATGCCAGCGGCAGGAGATAAACAAATATGCCGCGCGGGATATAATAGAATATATAACTACACACTGAAAAAGCATTGCGCGGCGGCCATAAAGGCCGCCGTTTTGCTATGCTTAAATTTAATCGACAACATTGCCGCATTGTTTCGGCGGTTGTTCTACACGATGAAAAGCATGCATATGGTAATGTATACGCGGGTGATGTGCATGTATATAGAGCTGTATGCGCTGGACAATCTTTTGATGGATATACTCGTGCTGCGCATGGCGGCGGCGCTTGTGGGCAGGCCGTGCAGCCTGCGGCGCACTGCGGCATTCGGGGCGATAGGCTGCGCGTATGCGATAGCTGCGCTGAGCCTGCCGGCGCTGTGGAGCTTCGGCGCAAAGGTGACTCTTGGGCTTGTGCTTGCGCTGTTCATAAGGCCGCAAAATATACGCCAATATGCGGAAAACGCCGCGGCGGTGCTGATAAGCGCGTGGCTTGCGGGCGGGGCAGCATATGCGCTGGGCGGCGCTGACTATGGCGGCGCGGTACTGCTGCCCAAATACATGCGTATGCTGCTGATAAGCGGCGCGGCAGCCGTATTCATGCCAAGGCTTGTGCGGCATTACCGGCTGCGCAGGGCGCTTGCGGCAGGCATGGCGCGGCTTTATGTAAGTATAGACGGCGCGGAATACGAACTATGTGCGCTTAGGGATTCCGGCTGTTTTTTGACGGAGCCTGTAACGGGCGCGGCGGTGGTGATAGCGCACATTCCGGCGCTGCTTAACGAGGCGCGCATACCCGTGCCGCTATCGACCGTAAGTGGGCGGGGAATAATATACGCGCTGAAGCCGGACAGAATGCGCATAGACGGCGCGGATACGGACGCATTGCTTGCAATAAGCGCCGAACCTATACGCGGAGCGGAGGCCATTGTGCCATATCATATAGCAAAGGAGAGCCTATGAACATATTAAACAAAGCGAGGGAACTGATACGCAGGATAATTGAGAAAATATACTGCGCGCTTGGCCTTGGCATGCCGGTGCATTACGTGAACTCCGGCGAGGCGCTTCCGCCGCCGCTGAGCAAGCAGGAGGAGGCGGAATGCATAGGCGCGCTCGCGGCGGGGGATGAAAGCATGCGCCGCGTGCTGATAGAGCGCAATTTAAGGCTGGTGGTATACATTGCACGCAAATTTGAAAACACGGGCGTGAATATAGAGGATCTTATATCGATAGGCGCGATAGGACTTATAAAGGCCGTGAACACATTCGACGCAGGAAAGAAGATAAAGCTTGCAACGTATGCCTCGCGCTGCATAGAAAACGAGATATTGATGCACCTGCGGCGCAGCAGCAAGCTGAAAATGGAAGTTTCGCTTGACGAGCCGCTGAATATAGACTGGGACGGCAACGAACTGCTGCTTTCGGACATACTCGGCACGGATAACGACCTTGTTTGCAGAGATATAGAGGACGAGGTGGATAAGGAATTGCTGAATATTGCCATGAACAGGCTGAACCCACGGGAGAAGCGCATAATGGAACTGCGTTTCGGCCTTGGCGGGCGCAGCGAGCTGACGCAGAAGCAGGTGGCGGACATGATGGGAATATCACAAAGCTACATTTCCCGCCTTGAAAAGCATATTTTGAAAACACTGAAGCGCGAAATGCAGCAGATGAGCGGGATTTGAGCCATAAAAAAGGCTGCCGTTCCCCGCCTCCTAATAAGAAAACATGAAAAAGTCAGTAAAATCAATGTTTTCAAAGGCAGGGAACACGGTACGAAGTCAAAAATCTCATACTGACAGGCACGAAGGGCGCTGATGTGAAAATCGGCGCCCTTTTCCTGTCCCCACGCCATAGGCAGCCGCCCTATGGCGTTTTTTCATATCCGTACCTATACCCACCCAAAAAATGTATCAATTAGGGTGCGAAAACCTCTGTTTTTTCCTCTCAGAGCGCCGCTTAAAGGGCGGCGTGGGTGTTTTCCCATGGGAAGCGTCCGAGAGGCAGGACATGGGCTTTTTTGCGCCAAAATCAACACTTTTCAAAACCAGAGAAAGGAGGCGCCGGATATGGCAGTTTTCCGCATCGAAAAGACCAGAGATTACACGGTCATGTCCAACTACCACCTGCGGGACAGGTCGCTGTCCCTGAAAGCGAAGGGGCTGCTGTCCCTCATGCTGTCGCTGCCGGAGGACTGGGACTACACCATGAAGGGGCTTGCCCGCATCTGCAAGGACGGCATCGACAGCATCAGCGGCGGGATCCGGGAGCTGGAGGCGCACGGCTATCTCGTCCGGGCGCGCGTCCGCAACGAGAACGGGCAGCTTGGCTCCATCGAGTACACCATTTTGGAGCGGCCGAAGGAGCCGGCACAGACGCCCGCGCCTGTTCGGGAAAAACCTATACGGGAAAATCCAATACAGGTAAATCCAATGTTGGATGCTCCAATTCAGGAGAACCCCGCCCAATTAAATACTAAAGAACAAAATAAAGAATTATCAATTACGCAAGGATCAAGTCCTATCCCATCAAGTCCCCCTACCCCCAGAGAAAAAGGCAGGATCGGACAGGACAGGATGCGGGAGCGCGAGAGCTACCGGGAGATCATTTTGGAGAATATCGACTACGATATCCTCACCCAGGATGAAAAGCTGGACAGGGACCGTCTGGACGAGCTGGTGGAGCTCATGGTGGATACCATCTGTTCTAACCGGGAGATGATCCGTATCGCCGGGGACGACTACCCCGCCGAGGTGGTGAAGTCCCGGTTCTTGAAGATCGACAGCTCCCACATCGAGTATGTGCTGGAACGGATGCGGGAGAACACCACCTATGTCCGCAATATCAAGAAATATCTGCTGGCGGCGCTGTATAACGCCCCGGTCACGATGGACAGCTATTACACATCCCTTGTCAGCCATGACCTGTACGGCAGCGGAGATCGGAGGTGAACGCCTTGCAGGAAGAAATCACGCAGAAAACCCTTGCGCTTTGTGTGGAGACCGGTAAAATAACCGCCCAGCTTTTGCAGCAGGCCATGAAGAAGGTGCTGGCTGATATGGAAAAGCACAAGAATGATCCTCAACTCCGGCACGGAAAGCAGACCATCCGGCAGCTTATGAAGCATGGAGCCGGCGTGTCCAATATCGAGATCACGGACCAGAATATCAAGGCATTCTCCGCCACGGCGAAGAAGTACGGCATCGACTTTGCCCTGAAAAAAGATACCACCGGGGAGATCCCCCGGTACCTGGTGTTCTTCAAGGGCAGGGACGCCGACGCGGTGACGGCGGCCTTCCGCGAGTTCTCCGCAAAGAATCTGGCGAAGGAGAAAAAGCCCTCCATCCGCAGGCGGCTGACCAAGGCCAAGGAGCAGGCGAAGCGGCAGGAGCTGGAGCGGGGCGAGAAGGTCAAAAACAGGGACCGGGGGCTGGAACGATGACGGGAAAGCTGAAAAAGGTCCTGCTGCCGAACCTTCCGTATCTGCTGTTCGCCTGGCTCTTTGATAAGCTCTGCCAGGCGGTGCGGCTCTCACCGGGGGCGGACGCTTCGGAAAAGCTGCTTCGTATCGCCCAGGGCT
>OKSC01000845.1_pt1 | contig 33610 bp, 35 predicted proteins | sample 1601161 | NCBI WGS metagenome assembly OKSC01 (sample SAMEA3541552, study PRJEB24748) | human gut metagenome | biome: human gut; feature: human-associated habitat; material: faeces | place: China | collected 2012 | reverse complement strand
AAACTCCTGGTAGTTCATTGTTCAGCAACACGCTGTAACAAGAATTTCTCCGTAGAAGCTCTTCGAAGATGTCATTTGGCAAGAGGCTTTGCAAGCATCGGATATCATTTCTACATCACACGTGACGGTGAAGTACACATCTGTCGTCCGGTTCACCAGATCGGAGCACATGCTACAGGATGGAATGACAAGAGCATCGGCATCTGCTACGAAGGCGGACTGGATGAATGCGGCCGACCGGCGGATACAAGGACGTATGCCCAGAAATGTTCCCTACTCGATTTGCTGCGACAACTGAAAACAGATTATCCGCAAGCCAGCATATTGGGACATTATCAGCTCAGTAATTCCATACACAAGGCGTGTCCGTGCTTTGATGCAAAAGGGCAATATCGGGGGCTTTAAGCTCCTGATACTAAAGGTAAACCATGGAGAATTTCCTCTATGGCGGAATATATGAACTATTTCGGTCAAGGCCCCGAAGAAAAGTTTATCCTAAGTATTAAAAAGTCGAATAGCACTATTACAGACTGCCTGTTTACGTATGAGAAGGAGTATACCAAAACTGATACAACAACCACAAAGTATATATTTACAGCCCAGAGAAAAGAAAAAAAACGCTTCACTCTCTACTATCAGATGTTGATGTTCTTTGCTAATGGAGGCGGTACTTGCTATGTTCTTTCAGCAGGAAACTATAAAGACAACCAACTGCTGAACAAGAATATGATGAGCAATGCGATCAATGCTCTTGAAAAAGAGCGGGAAATAACAATGGTTGTGATCCCCGAAGCAGTGCATTCTCCGGATTGTGCAAATATTCAAACGATGGTTCTGGATCATTGCAGTAAAATGCAGAATCGTTTTGCTATTCTTGATGTTCAAGCCAAAAGTTCGGAGAATCAGACTATGATGGAGCAAGTAAAAGAGTTCCAGACCAATATCGGCAACAATGGCCTGTCATATGGAGCAGCCTACTATCCGTGGCTTGAGACAACAATACTGGGAGATAAAGATATTACAACCGATATGTTTTCTTGGTCTGCTGACAGTGAGCTTGATTTCAAGGCATTCTTTCCCAAAGATTCCGGCATTTTGAATTATGCAAATGCAACAATTGATGAAATCATAAAGAACTAGGAAACGCCGGATAATAAAAAGAATGAATTTCATCAAGTTTTATTGCAGAACTGGAGCATATATCAGTCGATGATAAAGACTGTGAAGGCATCCCTTAATTTACTGCCACCTTCCGCAGCCATGGCAGGTATCTACACCATGGTGGATAATACGCGCGGTGTATGGAAAGCACCTGCAAATGTTTCAGTCAATTACGTTAACAGACCGGAGGTAAACATCAATAACAGGGAACAAGAGGATCTAAATGTACCTGTAAATGGCAAGGCAATTAATGCAATACGTTCCTTTATCGGCGAAGGCATAAAAATCTGGAGCGCCCGTACATTGGATAGCAATTCACTGGATTGGCGATATATTAACGTGCGCCGTACCATGATTTTCCTGGAAGAATCCGTCAAAAATGCAGTTCATGCCTATGTATTCGAACCTAATGATGCAAAATGCAGAAGAGCTAGCTAAATTTAGTTAAGGCACTATCTACTATTTACATAGAATTGTGGGTAGTGCCTATAAAAAGTTCCTTCAAGCCTTCTTTCACTTGTTCAGGCGCTTCATCATTATACAATTAAAGGATCAGGTATTGAGTAAGTCTTTCCTTTTGAACTATTGATCAATTCACTCATTGTTTTCTCCTTTTATCATAGTTAATAACATCTTGAAACGTTCAACTGCATGTAATGCGTGGGGGACATTAGCCGGCATAATGATTATCTCACCTGCCTTTAGTCTGTGAGGGATACCTCCGACATGTATTTCAACTTCCCCATCAAGAATTTGTACCAGAGCATCAAAAGGTGCAGTATGTTCACTTAACCCCTGTTCTTTATCGAAAGAGAATAGAGTTACATTTCCTGCCTGATTTTTAATAATCTGTTTACTAACTATTCCACCACTGGCATAGTCTACCTCTCCAGCGATATTAAATACTGTTGCATACGCAAATGTTGTATTAGTTTTCATATCTCATTTATTTTTTAAATTGATTAATGCAAATTTAGTGCTATTCTAAAATAGAATTTGTAACAAATGTTACAAGGTATCACAAATATCCTTATCTTTTAATATAGATAACTATTATGTTGCAAAACAAAAACAACAAATACATGGTTCATTTCTATTTCTGCTCTAATACAACATTATATCAATAATGAAAACAACACTTTATGCGCATTGTTTCTTCCGGAACGTAATTCAGATTTGGCAGTGTAAGCGAGTTGCAAATTCAGAACATCGAATCATCTATTCAGTTCATGAGGATACAATTGAAATATACGTCTTCTCTATGAGATACCATTATACCAAAAAGTAAACGGTGAAAAATGTATCTCATTTCCTTATTTAGAATTATATAAATAGCACAAAAAAAAGCAATTACATCCCTTGTAACTGCTTGATTTTCAAAAGAGCATCCATCCCTTTTTTCTGCTCCTCTGTCAGTGAGGCCAATCGCTGGGCAAACAGGTTTAGGTCGTATAGATTAGCATTCCACCCAATCATGGCATGCGTGAGGCCATTGTAATGGATGCAGGTTAGCTCATTTTTGCAGAAGCTACCGTCTTTGATTCTCGCCTTTTGGAGTGCGTCGCTGAACTCCGCAAAGGATGCTGGCATTTTCATTACCGTGGCCGTCTCATAAGATTTAGGTCCACTGTTGCTGATCTCCACCTCGAAAATTGTCTTATCTAAGAGTAATCCCTCCCTGTGTAGACTCTTGCTCAGGAGCCTCGGGCGGTTCCATGTCTGAGTGAACTTCGTTTACGGTTTCCAATATGGATTCCAAGTCTCTTTTCCGAGAAATATTCGCAAAATCCACGGAGCGGCAGTATACTTCGCCATCCTTTCCCACAGAGCACTGTGTCTGCTCTTTGCCTCGCATCTTTTTCGATTTCACTGCCAGGCATCCGTCATCGGCAATTCGTGAGGAGAAGCCCTTTTCCTTTAACCGCTCCGACAATACCGAAAAAAACTGCCGCGTTCTCCCATCAAGATCCATTTTATACGCCTCTTTCTATAAACTCATTCCCTGCATCTCAATATCTTCTGCAGGAGCGGAAGGGGCCTCATAGAGTGTGCTTCGGCCATAAGCGATGCGGATGATATCCTCTGCGGAGTAGTCGGAGCCAGCGCCAAAAAGATGCCTGAACTGCAGGCGGTCTGACGGAGCAATGTACCATGTGGAATACTGAGACTTCAGCCCTTTCAGGGATTCAGCCGATGTTTTGAAGGTCAGTTCCACTCCGTCCTTCTGTACCGTGACATTGACCGTCTTTGCGCCACTTTTTTGGAGGGCATCTGTAATCGCCCGCATCCGATAGACCGGTGCATCGCTGTCCTGGCTGAGCATCTGATACTCTGCCAGCAACGCATCCTTCTTTAGAAACTGCGCCAGAAATTCCTCCTGGTTGTCCCGCATGTACTGTTCCGCAGTTGTTTTTATATAATCCTCCGGGGATTTGAGGTAGGAGAGCAGGGTGTCTTCTGTCAAGGATGTATAATACTCACTGTGAAACTGTACATCGGGTTTCTCCCCAGAAAAAACGAGGGAAGCTACCTCCCGCCCTGCCTCGGTTCCCTTGTAATACCGGTATGAATTGATGTTCCTCTCACTGGTGAGTTCCCTGACAGAGAGGCGACTTCGCTCATTGGAAATGGCCGCCTCAACATAGCGGTCGACCTCCTGAGCGATGCGCTTCCCAAACGCCGTAGAATCCTGGCATTCTTCTTCCGTCAGTCCGGAGACAAAGTTGGGAAGGGGGTCATCCAGAAGATGGAGCGCCTGGTGTTGCCGGTCGTACAGGCCGCAGAACTCCAAACGGTCGCTCCAGCTGATCCTCTCTCCATAAAATGTTTCGCATCCAAAGAGGTAATCAATCTCTGGCGTTGCGGGAACTTTCACTACTGAGCCCAAATGCTTGCCCTTTTGCAGAACTAAAACTGGCACAGCGGCATTTTCCAGCCACTCTTGAAACTCCTGCCGGGGAAGTGGGGCCTGCTTTTGCTGCGACATTACAAAATCCTCCCATTTTACTGTTTCTGCTCAAAGTTTGCACAACTTGTCTGTCCCGAGTATGACTCTTCATAGTGTTTGGGGTCAGCACCAGGCACATCCCACCCAGCCATGCTTCCTATCTCCATAGCTTGCCGCTGGATGGGGGTGACGCCCAGGTCTTCGTTCAACTCATCCGCCAGTTCCACATTCCCTTCCTTGTCGCCGGTATCCCAGTCGGAGGGGTAGTAGCCAGTTTCACCCCGTTTGATGCAGATAAGCTGTCCGGTGGTCCGCAGGGTGGAGAAGCACAGTTCCGGCAACCCCTCGGCCACCTTGGGGGCAAACCGTTCCTGTTCGGTTTGGATGCTCCAATCATCAGGCTGCCACAGATGGACATACAGCTCGCCGCCGTCCACCTCGATGGGGCGCTGCTCGAAGCCTTCGCCCCATCCGTCAGAGGCTTGTCCACCCAGGTACTCTTTTAAGATGGTAAGCTCTTCCGGAGTCAGCTCTCCGGCCACCCGGCACTCCGCTACGCCCCAGAGCTGGCGATTCCTGACCTCAACAGTAAACACCGCCGAGCGGACCTTGTGATCTACACTGTCGTCCTCACCGTACCAGCGCATGAGGCCGCTCTCGTTTTCCTCTGGTACCCGGTTTTTTACCAGAGCGGACAGAATTTGTCCCTCATAATCCATGAGGGTGTGGCCATCCCACTCCTCACCGTCCTCTGACATATCCCCCCACTCGTCCCGTCCATAGAAGTCCGCTGTGAGCGGCATATACAATTTGAATGTCTGAGGCTCTGGCAGATAGACCGAGAATCGGTCTTCTCCCAGCACCAGAGCCAAGGTACATCCATTGTCCCACTTTACATGGAATTGCCCGGCATCGTCGATATAATCCAGTTTCCCGGTACTGTCGGGGGAAATGGGCCGGGGATTACCGCCTATCTCTGTGAGTTGGATGCGGGAATCCTTGGGGAACTGCTGCCGCAAGAAGTCCAGCCACTCTCTCGGTACGCTTTGCATTTACATCTCTCCCATTCTAATCCCAATATCCGGCTGATTTAATTGTTGATAGAGCCGTTCCATCGCCTCCGCCACCACGAGGTCCGACCGGAAGCTTTCCAGTTTTTCGTGATCCGTAAAGAATTGCTGTTCACCGCTCTGGAAATGAACAAAGTCCACTGTGGCGATACCGTCCTTAATAACGCCCAGCCGTTTCTCACTGGTATTGCTGTCCTGGTAGATTTGGATTGCTTCCTCCAGAGTCAGATCTTGCCTGATTATCTCCTGCGGGGTATTGGTGTCCGCCATGACAAACCAGGCATAGGTGTGGGGAATGCTGGGATCTGCGGCTTTCCTAAGAGCCTGCTTCCCAGTTTCAGTCAGTCCATAGTTGCAGGTACGGCGTGAATTGTCCTCACCGGCAAAATCCAACAGGATATCGTCTACCGCTTTTTTGACCTCCGGATCGTCTGTCAGCGTTTCAAAGCGGAAGCCGGTTGTGCTGCGGAAGGGCAGTTCCTCCCGGATGGCCTGGAGCAACGCCTTGGAATCCGTGAACTCCTGCTGTTCGCCGCTGGCGAAGGTTACCCGACCTACCACAGGGTGTTCCTGTCGGTACATCTCCTGCTGGCAAAGATCATAGCAATAGAGGTACCCCTGATACTCGCCGGGAAAGGGAGTACAGCGTAGACAGAAACGGTAATTTTCTGTTTCCGCAATATAGCCATAACTCCTGCGGTCCTCTGTGATGGAGCCGCCATGCTGCCAGCAGTAGGCGTCCATGGCCCCCAGATTCTTCAGGAGTCCAGTCTGACGCAGGTCGTCCACAAATCGCTGCAGCACCTCTTTGAACTCCGGGGTGTTGAACCTATCCTCGTTATGGGGCCACCAGGTGTGCCAGAACTCCTTCTCACCATGGCCGAAATCCATGCGGAGGTGGCCTACAGTACCCAGTGCCTCGTCCAGCTTTTCTTCGGAATAGAACAGCCCCACCTCATCCAGGGAGGCGGGGCGCAGTACAAACTCACGATTATCCTGGGGGTAGGCCAGATCATGCTCCTCGCAAAACTGCTCCAGCGTCATTTCTTCTCCCAGCAGATAAAATGTGCCGTTGACCCGGCGCGAAGCAGTACCTTCATGCTTTAAAGGGATTGGAGAAAGTACGGTTCCTGCATGATAGTCAGCGGCATGATCCACCAGAGTGGTTCGGGTGCTGGGAGATTTATGTGTCCCCCGCAGGTCATAGCAGTACCACCCATCAGGAATGATATCCCGCTGAATCAGCCAGTTGGTGAACAGCACAGGTTTTCCAAGCAACGCTGCGTGTTGCATGGAGTCTGTCCAGATGTTAATGCTCATTTAATCCCTCCCATATTCACAGTGTTTTCCCACTCGTGCTGGTTCCACAGCGTATCTTGTATCTGCGTACAGGGATTAATGCATCTGCAACCCATCTTGTACTTCAGGGAACGGATCACTGAGCTTTCGGAGCAGGCCAAATTCGGTCCTTCTCACACCATCCTCCCGCATATAAAAGTTGCCCATTGCTTCGAAATCCGTAAAGCCATCGAGGGTAGAGATCAGCTCCTCGTCCGCCCCGATCCGCTCCAACACCTGCTTGCCATATTCCTCCGGATCGTCCGGTACACGCTCGTAGTCATCCAGTTCGATGGAAAACCTCAAAGCCTCCTGGAGCGTTGCCGGCTGTTCCACCTCAAGGACAGAGAGGTATTTCAGCAATGCGCCATCCTCCTGATCCATTATCCGGATATTTTCCGCCAACTCGTCCAATTGCTCCAGTCTCAGATCCATCCCCTGGAGAGGAAGATATTCCCCCAGATAAGGCCGCAGGGCCTCCACCCGAGTGAGTTTCGCCATATTGAGGCTGTCCACTCCCAGAAGTTGTCTGGCGCTCTCCAATTGCTCAAAGGTCGCAGGCAGAGTGATCTGCGCTGTTTCGCTCTGTACACGAACAGGGCAGGGGTTTTCCATCCATATCCGGAAAACGCCGTCCAATCTCTCGTTCTCCAAAAGTTCAGGTGTCTTTTTCTGCACATAATTGCCGCTGGAATATTCTCCTCCATGCTTTTCCCGATATTCAGCCCCCACACGGGCATAATTGATATAGGGCTTGAAGCGATCCGGAAATGGTGTGATCCCTTTGTTCACAAGGTAGATGCCCAATTCTGAATCAGACGACACATTGTTGACGAGCATATACTCATCCAGCCTGTCCGCCACAGTAAGGGCCCCCTCCAAGTTCCAGACACACTCCGCATCCAATGCCCCGGAAAAGATGGCGGCTTTCGCCGGAGAAAGTGCCTCTGTGCGTTCCGCCAGTTTTTGTAGTTTTTGAAACTGCTCCGAATCTTCTACATCCACATCGTACAGGCATCGGTAAAGGACCGGTACATTGCTGCTCACATCCAGGATGGCGGTGGCTGTGGTATCGAGGCTGATTCTGTCCAGGAAGGCAAATGTCTCCCCAATCTCAGCGGGACTGGCGGGCAGTTGCAGACGGACAGTTTCTTCTCCTTTTCCCCGGCTCAGAGTCAACAGAATCATCGTTACATTCCTCCCATCTGAAATTCCTGTTCCCGCTGGTGCTGCTCTGCCGGACCGCCGGCCATCAGCTCCCCCAATGTCAATGTGCCACAGTAGGCCACATATCCTTTCTCCGTGAAGGCTCCTGTTTCCTTCTCCATACGGAGTTTGCCGTAACGCTCATAATCATAGAACTCCTCCAGATTGGGGTCATATTCATAATGGCCGGAGTCCTGGATCATGTATCTGCCATATTCGGCGGGAGTGCGGACTTTGGGTGCAAACTCAAACAGCTCCAGATTTTTGGCCAGTTCGCGTATCTCGCCGGCACACTCCGGCTTGGCCATCTCCATGACCGCCGTCAACTTTTTCTGTTCCAAATCAGACAGTGCAGCGATGGCCGTCGCCATATCATTCAGCGCGAATAGATCCTCCCGTTGTCCCTCCAGGACCTCCTCCACCTCGGATGGAAGCAGACTGTCCTCATACCAGATGCGGGCATCGTGGATGTTAACGCCTGAGCGTGCAATTCCACGCTGGAGTTGTTGCTCGGAGCAGGGCAGGAGCAGCCAAGTGATTTGATCTGTATTTTCCGGCTCCTGCCGGGAGGAAAGCCCTACCGCCAGCAGATTCGGCTGGTAGTGGTAACAGGGGAAGTGGCGGCCGTCATAGAGCTGCTCCAGTTTCATCCCGTTATCATAGACCACGCCATAAGGGGTAATCCTTCCCTCAAGATGATTGAGGATCAGGTTCAGAGCGAACTTGCGGCCATCCAGCCGCTCGAGCTCCTCGATTCTGCAGCCCCCACTCTGCATCGTCATGTAGTGCTGCCGCCCAATGGCGTCCAGGTCGGAGAAGTCTGTGATGACCGTGGCCTGCTGGCAGCAAAAGGTCAGATTGATGAAATCCTTTATATTTGAGACGCCCAATTTGCAGGCCATTCCCTGGAACTGGGCAGCCTCACCGTCATCAAAACTGTCCAGCCGTTTGGCCAGATAGTCCAGCTCATCAAAATTGACCAATGAGCCAACCAGCCTGTTCAGTACGGTATAGAAGCTGTCCAGTTCATCCACCCGGCAATCCTGCCGGAGCGCGTCACCGATTTCCAATGGCTCCAGCAGTTCGATCATGCGGTCATATTTCTCATCGGGGATAGGGAATGGAACCGTAATCTGCCCATATTCCGGGTGCTGAGCGCTGCTCAGTACCGCTTTCAGCACATAGCCCATTCTGGTGCCTCCTTACTCGCATCCATGACCGCCTTTCCATATCTGGCAATCATGGTTGCGTAAATAATATTGTGGAAGTCCAGATCACTCACCAGTTTTGGGTGTGCCAAATCTTCTGCCTCCATGGGTGACTTCAGGTCATACAGCCGTCTGGCGGAATAAAAGATGGGGTAATCCTGTATCGCAAATCCATGGGGTTTGGATACGATGCGGCTGAAATCAATGGAATCGTGTGAAAGAGCGGGGAGCGCCGGTTGCCAGAGTCGCTCCTTTGAGGCGAGAAGATAGAGCGCCGCCAGATAGCCAGGAGGCGCATCATCCCATACCCTGTCCGCAAAGCGGCTTCTGAGGTGGACGGACACTGTGTGCAGGACTGCCTGATCCGGCCCGCTCCAGTGTTCCACAGCCTGAATCCTCTTGTGCAGGCCGGCATGAGGGATGTGTCCGAAATATTCCAGAATCAAATCCAGGTACTCAATCGCGCCGGACTTCAACCGCTCCGCGATATACGGACAGGTGCGGACTTGACAGGATCGGCGGCGGTAATGCAGGCAGTACCGGCAATCCACATCCTCCGGCTTGTAGCAGAAGCGGCTGAGGATCATCATCCCGCCGCCGCGCTTCTGGAAGCCAGGGACGCTCATCATCATATGCTCCAGACCAGCTCGAGGGGTATTCTGAGCGAAATATCTTGTCATGGCACACTCCTTCTTTCAAAACAAAAAAGCGGGAGCTGCTTATGCTGCACAGTGTGTGCAGATGCGGCTCCCGCTTTTTCTGATGTCACATATCAATTTGTGGCTCCTGTGCTTGTCCCTGCTCCAGTCTGTCCGCCAGATCTGGGACAGTGTATTCGATCTTTGTCCTTGCGGTCTGCATGGCTTTGAGGTGTCCATCTTCCAGCTCTGGGCCTTCATCCAGCAGGTAGTCTGTGGCCCGGTAGAGTTCAGTTAGCTCCTCCGGTGAGAAAAGCTGGGTCTTGGAGATCAGCCCGGAGCGGACGGCAAAATCCTGCTTGGCCCCGCAAAAATCTTCATCATAATAATGTCCGTAGCTCACGCCGGTTCTGTTATAGTCCCAGATCCAAGTGACAAACTGATAGCCCCTGCCATTTTCCAACTCCCGGCCAGCCAGCACTGCGCCGCCAAAATCCGCCAGCAGATGGAATTTTTCGCTCAGACCGCTGATATGAAGGGTGGGCGCAGTTTGAACCTCCTCAACATAAGTGTACACTTCATCTGCGGTCTGTGCGACTCTGTGGTACAATTCACTGGCCTCCGGATTATTGCTTCCGGCAGGAAAAAGGAACACATCGTTTCCTGGAGAAACAAAGAGGACAGGCTGACCATGGAGGAAAATCTCCAGCCGCCTATCCTCTACATTGGATGATTCAACTCCGCCTTCTCTCAGGCACCGGGAAAGTTCTTCAAAAAATTTTTTCAATGGTTAAACCTCATTTCTTTTTTATCTGTTGGGACGACAACAAAAAAGCGGAGATTCTATCATCGAATCTCCGCTTCAATAACTATATTGGTTTTTCTCCGGGGGAAGGGAATCAGGTGTCCGTCCTCTTTGTGTTTTCGTATGGATAGAACAATGACTCACACATTTGGTCTGTGTGAGTCATTGTTTTTGGTGGAGATAAGCGGGATCGAACCGCTGACCTCTTGAATGCCATTCAAGCGCTCTCCCAGCTGAGCTATACCCCCAGACGCATTGGTTATTTTAACAGACCGAGAGCATATTGTCAACTGAAAATTCAAATTAATTTTGCCCGCTGCCGTAATCATCGTCGAACATATACGTCACATCCTCTTTATAGCGGAACTTTTTCTCCTTGCCCTTTATAAGGCGCGGAATGCTTCGGCGATACTCGACGAAAACCAAAAGCCCGGTGAGCAGATATATGTTTCTGACGATCGTATCGTCAACGCTCATGATCGCAACAAGGCACATGACAAGCATCGCACCAAGCGCAGACAGCGATATGTATCGCGAGAATATATACACAACGATAAACACGATTATGCCGGCAAAGGCGACCTCGCCGCTGACGAAGAATGTTCCGACCGCGACGGCAAGCAGGCTGTGCTCACCGCGGAAGCGATAAAGTATCGGAAAATTCGTGCCGAGGACAACGCAGAAAAGCGCAAACGCGCTGCCGATTTTCGACTGGTCAACGATGAGCATGAGCAGGCTGCCCAGCAGCACCGGAACAATGACCTTTATCGCCTCGATGAGCACAATGACGCCGACGCCTTTCCCTCCATGGCGCTTCAAAAAACGCGTTATTCCGGCGTTATCGCGACTGTAATTGAGAACATTCTCGTGAAAATAAATATGCGAGGACAGGATCGGTGTGCTGAGGCTGCCGAAGGAATAAGCGATTATTGCAGTAACTGCAAGCAGTAAGGGAGTCATTGCTTATCCCCCTTCTGGCGTATGACCATGCGTATAGGCGTGCCCTCAAGTCCAAACACCGCGCGTATCTGATTTTCTATATAGCGCTGGTACGAGAAATGGAACAGCTCACGGCTGTTGCAGAAAATGACGAAATTGGGCGGCTTGATTCCGGTCTGCGTCATGTAATATATCTTGAGCCTTCTGCCCTTATCCGTGGGCGGCTGGACGCGCGCCTGAGCATCGGCAAGAACGTCGTTGAGCATGCCGGTAGTTATGCGCATGTTGCTCTGATCGTTTACGAAATTGACCAGCTCAAATATCCTGTCGGTGCGCTGGCCGGTTTTTGCAGAGATAAACAGCACCGGCGCATAGCTCATGAAGCTTAGATCACGCATGACCTCCTTGCGCATTTTTTCCATGGTGCCGGTCTCTTTCTCAACAAGATCCCACTTGTTGACGACAATTATGCTGGCCTTGCCCGATTCATGCGCAAGACCGGCAATTTTGGTGTCCTGCTCGGTAACGCCCTCGCGCGCATCGATCATTATTATGCACACGTCGGCGCGCTCAATGGCCATCTGTGCGCGCATGACCGAAAACTTCTCGACCCGCTCGTCTACCTTGCTCTTGCGGCGGATGCCGGCAGTGTCGATAAAAACATATTTTCCGTACTTATTATCTATCTCGGAGTCAACCGCGTCGCGCGTCGTGCCGGCAACGTTGCTGACTATAACGCGCTGCTCGCCGAGGATATGGTTAACGAGCGATGACTTGCCGACGTTCGGCTTGCCGATGACGGCAACCTTTATCCGGTCATCTTCCTCCTCGTCCTCTTCCTCGGGCGGAAAGTACTTCATGCATTCGTCAAGCAGATCGCCCGTGCCGTGGCCGTGAACGGCCGAGACCGCGATGGGATCGCCGAGGCCAAGCTCGTAAAACTCGTATATGGCAGGGTCCGTTCTGCCGGTCGAGTCCATTTTGTTGACCGCAAGCACCGTCGGCTTTTTCGAGCGCAGCAACATGTTGGCAACGTCCTTGTCCGCCGCCGTCACGCCCGTGCGCACATCGGTGACGAGCACAATGACATCCGCCGAGTTTATCGCAATGTTTGCCTGCTCGCGCATGAACATGAGGATTTCGTTATCCGTTGTCGGCTCAATGCCGCCGGTGTCAACGATGTTGAATTTTCTTCCGAGCCATTCACATTCGGCATACAGTCTGTCGCGTGTAACGCCGGGCGTATCCTCGACGATGGACAGTCTGCGTCCGCAAAGCTTATTGAAAAGCATGCTCTTTCCCACATTGGGTCTGCCGACTATGGCTATGAGAGGCTTTGACATAAAGATAACCTCCGTTCTGATTAGTTCTGATTATATTTATAGTACTGCTGCCGCTCGGGCGAGCGGACGGGTATTTTGACCTCGGGCAGGTTATCGCCGCTGATGGCATCCCAAAGGGCAAATCCGTCCGATTCTATCGGGTATATTTTAACGCCGAGGGCATCTATAGCCTGCTCGAGCGTGATATCGTCGAGAAAATCAAGCTCATCGCGGCGCAGCATATTCTGCGAAACGAAAAGGCGCTCGCCCAAGTCTTTTCCGCGCAGCTGAGCAATGAGATCTTGCCCCGTTATGAGGCCGGAAACGTTTACTCCGTGGCCGAAAAAGTCGTTTTGAACAGCGTAGACCTTACCTTTAATATTATCATACTTTTCCGCTGCAATACAAATAAGTTTTTCAAAATACGGCGCTACCGACACTCCGCAGGCTATGGAAAACGGCACTCCGTCCGGCGTTTCCGAAAGGCTGAGCGCACCGCGGAACTCGCGCTCGAGCAGGCGTATCATTCCGACGCCGTTTTCAAGCTGCGTGTGCTCCTCGTAGAAATCGTCGTCCGGCAGCTCTCGCTGCGCGCAGATATACATTTCGTCCGAGCAGAAGAATATTCTCGTGCCGTACTTTTTTACGCACTCGTCGCCGAATGCCGTGACCATATCTATCGTCTCTCCCGAGTGCTCGGGCGTAAACGACTCGAGCGGATACAGACCCTCGCGGTATTTCGTAAGTCCGACCGGAACGATCGACACGCTGTGCACCGCAGGATACATGGCCGCAAGATCCTGCATGGTCTGCATGAGCGCCTTGCCGTCGTTAAGGCCGGGACAGCAGACGATCTGGCAGTTCATGACGATGCCGCCGCCGGCAAAGCGGCGCATTATATCAACGCATTTGCCCGCGTTTTTATTGCGCAGAAGCTTCACCCTAAGCTCGGGATCGGTCGCGTGAACGGAGATGTTCACAGGGCTTATGTGCAGATCGATTATGCGCTGTATCTCGCGCTCGGACAGATTGGTCAGCGTAATATAGTTTCCCAGCAAAAAGCTCAGGCGCGCATCATCGTCCTTGAAGTACATCGTCTTGCGCATGCCCTTCGGGAGCTGGTCGATGAAGCAGAAAACGCAGTTGTTGGCGCAGCTTCGGGGATTATCCATCAGATACTCGGCAAACTCAAGGCCGAGGTCACGCCCCTCGGGCTTTTCGACACGCACGATATGCTCTGTTCCGTCCTTGCGGCGAAGCTTTATATGCAGCACCGGCTCATAGGAGAAGTATTTATAGTCGAGAACATCGTGGATCACGTTTCCGTTTATGCTGACTATCTCATCGCCTATATGCGCCTTGTGCAGCAGAGGACTGTCGTTATCGATTTTTGAAATAACGTCGTTTTTCATACACTTTAATAAGCAAAAGGAGGAAGGGGTACCTGTACCCATTCCTCCTTGAGCTAAGCATTTTAATTACTTCTCATCAACGGTGAGAACCTTGCGGCCGTTGTACATACCGCATGCCTTGCACGCACGGTGGGGCATTTTGAACTCGCCGCAGTTGGGGCACTTTACGATGCCGGGAGCCTCGAGCTTCCAGTGAGACGAACGTCTCTTATCACGTCTCTGTCTTGATACTTTTCCCTTAGGGACTGCCATGGTGACACCTCCTGAATAATAGCTGCATGTCAGCGTAAATATTATTGATCACTATCCAACAGTTGCTGCAAAACAGCAAGTCTTGGATCGACTTCTTTCCCGCACGCGCAGGGGCCAAGGTTTAGATCGGCTCCGCACCGGGAGCAAAGGCCTTTACAATCCTCCGAGCACAGAAACTTCGTTTCCATGTCAAGGACGAAAAGGGTCGAGAGCGTTTCATCGAGATCAAGATTGTCCCCGTCGAGAACAAAGACCTCGGGATCTTCAGACTCTCTGTCGGATATGAAGGCGTGGAGGTCCATCACCTTGCTGCTGTCAAACAGTTTACCACATCTGTCGCAGACGCAAGTCATTTCGGCTGTCAGGGTACCCTCGAGTGTCAGGATACCTGCCTCATTAAACACTCTGCCTTCTGCCGTGGGCGGGGTCTTATACTCTTTGATCGAGTCAAATTCCAATCCCTCCGTGTTCAGCTCGCATTTGAATGGAACACTCTTTCCGGGAACTTCAATTATCTGTCTCAAATCAAGCAGCATAGTGCACCTCTCCACAGTCGCTTGAATATTATAGTGGAATTACCCCGGCTTGTCAACCGAAAAAATTCGCTTTTCGGACAAAAACTCGAAAAAACACGCATATTGCTAAACGGCAGGAAAAATGCTATAATCGTTTATCATATTTTAACGGAGAACGACATGAAAAAGAGTGTAAAGATCCTTATAATCTGCGTACTTATTGCGGCGCTTATCGCCGGCGGAGTTATATATCTCATCTTCCAGACTCGCGACGATGATCTCCTAATCGGCGAGGAGCGCGCGCAGCAGATAGCCCTTAATGACGCAGGGCTTGCGGCAAACCAGGTCTCACGGCTCAAAGCAAGGATCAAGCTTGATGACGGCGTGTGGTGCTATAAGGTCACATTCCGCACCATTGCGATCGAGTATGAGTACGAGATCGAGGCGTATTCCGGCGCAATACTTGAAAAGGACATGGACGACTGAAAAATATCGGGGTTTCTTTCGAAGCCTCGATATTTTTATATAAACTGCACAAAAACGCTTGCGCCGATAACGGTGAACACTCCCGACACAGCGATCGACAAGCCGCTCATAGCTCCTTCGATCTCTCCCATCTCCAAAGCTTTTGCAGTTCCAATAGCACTTACGCCCTTGCATTTCCACTGTTTTTAAAAGCACTTTATATTTCGCGCGTTTCGTGATATAATCTCAAAAAACATCCTTTCGAAAGGACTTAAAAGCAGCATGAAACGAACATTTGGCATAATAGCGGCGCTTATTCTTGCGCTTTGCCTTTGCGCCTGCACAAAAAGCGGCGAGAGCACGACTCAGCCGACCGAGGCGCAGCCTTCATCCACGCAGGATCTTTCCGTATACGAAAAAAGCGAGGGACTTCTCTCGCAGGAGGTATGGTACAACGAAAACGGTCTTAAATTCAGCACTGTCAAGTACGAGTACGACGCTGCCGGCCGTCTTGTAAAGGAAACGACCCTCGGCATAAACGACGCGCCGGTAGGATACAAGGAATACGTTCTCAACGCTGACGGGCTGCCGGAGACAATGATAAACTATATCGCAGACGGCCCGGAGGAATACTCCGAGGAGTACCGCGTTTTGTTTGAGTACAACGACACAGGCCTTAAGATGAAAGAAACGAGCATGATCGGCGACACGGCCGCATCGGTCACGACCTATGCCTACGAGGGCAGCAATCTTGTCAATGAAAAATACTATGAAGGCTCGGAGCTCATAAGCGAAATTGCTTATGAATACGATGAGGCCGGCAGGCTCACAAAGCTTGTGCGCCGCGATATGCTTGAGGACAGCGAGACTTCGGAGACCTGCACCTATGACGAAACCGGACTTCTCGCCTCGCGCGAGGTAAGCGGCAGCGAAGGCATTGAAAGCCGCACCGAATACAGCTATGACGAGCACGGAAACGAGCTTTCCGTCAGCATTTACGGCCCGGACGGCAGTGCAATAAGCATCACGAAGAACGAATATGAATACGACGAACCGGGCAATATAGTCAAATGCACGCGCACTCAGGGTGACGGCGAGCAGAGCACGGTCATTGAATACAGCTGGAGCTACGTCAAAGGCTGACGAATTAACAATTAATTTATATATTCGGGCATTTGCTGTGATAATATGTATTATTGAAATATTATCAATCAGGTGACTTTTCCATGAGGGAAAAATTTGCGCGCTTTATGGCAGGACGCTGCGGAATAGACCAGCTCAACAGATTCCTGTCGATATTGAGCCTTGTGCTCATGATCGTGGCTGTGGTGTTCAACGGAACACGGTTTTCAAGACCCATTTGGCTTATCGCGTTCATCCTGCTCATACTTGTATACGCGCGTATGCTGTCGAGAAATCTTTATAAGCGCAGCGCCGAAAATACGCGCTATCTTCGGCTGCGCATGAACGTTAGCGGAAAGTTCGAGATGATCAAGGTCCGCTGGACGCAGCGCAAGGACTATAAGTTCTTCACATGCCCCGCTTGCCGCACGACGCTCAGAGTTCCCCGTCACAAGGGGAAAATAAACATCGTCTGCAAGAAATGCGGCAACTCGTTCACGGGCAAGACCTGATATGTTCGGCTTTGTAACGGCGGATCTTGCCGGGCTCAATGAACAACAGCGAAAGCGATATAAAGCCTACTACTGCGGACTGTGCCGCAGTCTGAGCGAGCGTCACGGCTCGTTTGCGCGCTTTACGCTGACCTACGACATGACGTTTCTGGTCATGGTGCTCAGCGGTCTGTATGAGCCGTTTGACCTGAGCGGCGAGGCTCCCTGCCCTGCGCATCCGCTCGGCAAGCGCGCGTTTTTGCAGTCGGAGATCAGCGACTATGCCGCCGACATGAATGTTGCGCTGGCATACCTCAACTGCCTTGACGATTGGCACGATGAGCTAAACGCCGCGGCGCTTGCCTCGGCCGGAGCGCTCAAGCAGTCATATGAAAAGGTATGCGTCGAATATCCGCGCCAGTGCGCTGTCATAAAGCAGTCGATGGAAGAGCTTAAGAAGATCGAGGATCGCAGAGACAGCTCGACCGACGCCGCGGCCGCAGCGTTCGGTCGGCTTATGGCGGAGCTTTTCGTCATGCGCGAGGATCACTGGCAAAGCGATCTGCGCGCTTTCGGCATGGCGCTCGGGCAATTTGTTTATGTCATGGACGCCTGCATTGATTTAAAAGGCGACAAAAGAGCATATAAGTACAACCCCTTCGTTTACCTGTACGGCAGGCTTGACGAGCAGGAGCGCTTCAAGGCGATACTCGAGCTTCTGCTTGCCGACTGCGTGAGAAGCTTTGAGCGGCTGCCGATAATTCAGGATGCGGACATAATAAAAAATATACTGTGCAGCGGCGTGTGGATAAAATTCAATCAACACTACGGAATAAGCACTAAGTAAGGAGCAGTACCGAATGGCACGGGACCCCTATGAAGTCCTCGGCGTTTCAAGAAATGCAACGGACGAGGAAATAAAAAAAGCTTACAGAGAGCTTGCAAAGAAATATCATCCGGACCGCAACCCCGGCGATGCAGCCGCGGCGGCGAAGATGAACGAGATAAACGCCGCATACGACCAGATCAAAAACGGTCAGACCGGCCCCTCCGGCGGCTATGGCGGAGGATACGGCAGCGGTTACGGCAGCGGTTACGGCGGCGGCTATGGCGGATTCGGTGGTTTCGGCGGCTACGGCGCGTATGAGCAGCCGCAGGAGCGCGCAGAGTGCCGCGCGGCGGTCAACTACATACGCAACGGCAGATACAACGAAGCTCTCACCGCGCTCTCGCAGGTTCCGCTTTCCGAGCGCGACGGACGCTGGTACTATCTGAGCGCCGTTGCCAATATGTATCTCGGCAACAAGATAAACGCCCTTGAGGACGCAAAGCGCGCAGTTGAGATCGATCCGGATAACCCGAACTATCGCCAGCTTCTCAACAGGCTGCAAAACAACGGGCAGTATTATCAGGATTACAGCGGAAACTACAACAGTTCCTGCTGCATCTGCGATGATTGCTGCACATCATATCTGTGCTGCTCGTGCCTGACCCCGTGGGGCGGCATGTGCTGCTAAACAGAACAGTTTCGGCTGAGGCAAACGCCTCAGCCGTTTTACTATGCAAAAAGCTTTTTTATAGTCTCATCGGTGAAGGCGTCGAGCGCGTCGAAATCGACATACGGATTATACGCGCGCTCAAGCTCGTCGTGATACTCCTTTGCCCGTGCAAGCCAGTGCACCGCCTCGCCTGTAAGCTCGCGCACGAGCTTATCGCGGCGCTTCAGCTCGCCCCGTGCTTTTTGCAGGGTCTCTGTCTGTATCAGCGCATCGAGCCGCACATGGCGATAAGGCTCGGCAATGTTCATTGCCGAGGCGGACACAAAGCCAAGCCCACTCTCCGGCAGAAGCAGCGCATCAAATCTATCCGGGCACAGCGGCGATAAGCACGATATGCTTCCCATGCCGCGTTCTTTTGCCTCGGCGTGCAGCTGCTTGAGATAAATATCGGCAAGGCCGCAGCGGTCGTCAAGGAGATATATTCGTTTACATAACTTTTTAATATCGTCTGCAAGCACAAGCTCTCCCTTGCAGCTTATGCATCGCATAAAGCAGCGCCGCACCTGTGCTGCGGCACATGCTTCATTTACCCTGCCCAGCTCTCGCTCAGCGGCGCTCTGCGCCCGTTTTCTTACTTTTTGACGCGTTTCTTCGCTTATCAAACCCGGAATCTCGGCATTTGCGACGCTGCCTGCCGCGGCAAGGTAGGCATACGCCGTTTTATACATAGCGCGGTATTTATCCGTCATCTGCGCTATGCGCGGATCGTTTGCTCGGCTGCAAAAGCGCCCTAAGTTAACATAATCTGAATTGTACGCAAAATTTGCAGGCTCGCATGCGTGCGGCGCTGTTGCATCCACGAACCCGACGTGCAGTTCGGGTATGTACACCCCATCGAGCGAGTCCGGGTCGCCCGAGCATAGCACGCACTCGGTATCATATCCGTGATTGGCCGCTGCCTGCGCAATACGCCGCATGAAGCCCGATTTTCCGCCGCCGGGTCCTGCCTTTATCAGATGCAGAAAGTCGCCCTCGCCGCTGCAAAATCCGCCGTAGAGCGAACAAAATCCGCCTGCGGAATTTGCGCCGAGAAAACAGCTTACATTCAAGTTGCCTCACCTCCATGCATTTTATGCCGCATGGGATGTTCGCGGTGCCCTAAACAATTGACATTTTTGCAGCGCAATGCTAAAATAATCAGGTATTTGCCGGTGTGGTGGAATGGTAGACACGGCGGACTTAAAATCCTCTGATGCTTGCGTCGTGCCGGTTCGAGTCCGGCCACCGGCACCAAAAAAGCGTCAAGCTTCGCAGAAGCTTGGCGCTTTTTACTTATTCACTATTAACTCTTCACTAAAATCGAGTGGGGCAAAAGGCTGCGGTTCTTTGCGCTTTTTTATCGCCAAAATGCATTTTTATGCACATTGGCGCTTGACAAAGCGCAAAATTTGTGTTTTAATTCATCCTGCAAACATAATATTCGCTTCCGTCACCACCGGGTGATGGATCAAAAGCGCACGGGACTTTTCCGTAGGTACGGCGTGGAAACACGTTATAAGGAAGAGCCTCGGGCGTTTTATTGTTTTTTAGGAGGTATAAAGATGAAGATCAAGCCTTTTGAAGTCGAAGAATGGATGAACGCCTATGAAACAGGCGCAAAGTATAACATTGCCGAGGCCTGCGTAAATTCCGTCTCAATAGAGAGCTTTTTGAGCTGACAGGAGCTGACAAGCAGGCATTCTTGAGCTCCATGCGCTCGCAGCGCCTGACATACGGCAATATTGAGGGCGCGCCGGAGCTTAAAAACGGCATTTGCAAGCTTTACAAGACCCTAACGCCCGAGGAGATAGTCACCACTCACGGCGCATCGGGTGCAAACCACCACATTTTCTACTCGCTCGTTGAGCCGGGCGACCGCATTATAAGCATCATGCCGACCTATCAGCAGCTGTACTCCATCCCGGAGTCCTTCGGCGCCGATCTCAAGCTTCTGCACCTGAGCGAGAAAAACGGCTTCCTGCCCGATCTTGACGAGCTGCGTGCTCTTGCCGTTCCCGGAATCAAAATGATCTGCATAAATAATCCCAACAACCCCACGGGCGCTTTGATGACAAAGGATATGCTCATGCAGATAGTCGAGATCGCAAAAAGCGTCGGCGCATACGTCATGTGCGACGAGGTCTACCGCCACCTGACGCAGGACGATGTATGGAGCGAATCCATCGTCGATCTGTACGACAAGGGCATATCCGTCAGCAGCATGTCCAAGGTATTCTCTCTTGCCGGAATACGCCTCGGCTGGATAGCAACCCACGACAAGTCCGTTATAAAAAGTTGCCTCTCGCACAGGGACTATAACCTTGTAAGCTGCGGCATGCTCGATGAAGCAATAGGCGCAGTCGCGCTCGCCGGCAGCGATAAGCTCCTCGAGCGCAACAAGAGCATCGTGCGCGAGAACCTCTCCATACTTGATAAATGGGTAAGTGAAACGCCTCAGGTGCACTATGTAAAGCCTCAGGCCGGCACGACGGCTCTTGTATATTATGATATCTGCATCCCGTCTTATGATTTCTGCCGCGAAATGTATCACAAGACCGGTGCATTTGTAACTCCCGGCGACTGCTTCGAGCAGCCGCACAGCTTCCGCGTGGGCTATGCGTGCTCAAAGCAGGAGCTTATCAGCGGCCTTGCCGCGGTGACAGAGTATTTAAACACGCTGTGAAACGGACGGCGCTGTGTAGATAAGCGCGCCGTTTATCCTCTGCATGGTTTTTATAAGCGCAGGCTCCGCTATGATCGTGCCGACGCGCCAGCCTGTCATGAGATAGTTTTTGGAAAAGCTGTTTAGCGTGACGGTGCGCTCTGCCATGCCCGGCAGCGTGCGCATCGGCGTAAACGGCTCTGAAAACATATATGATGTGTACATCTCGTCGGCAACGATGAGCAGATCATGCTCTTTTGCTGTCTCGGCAAGCAGGCGCATCGTGTCCGCGCCGTAGGCCATCGCCGTCGGATTTGTGGGGTTATTGAATATCATCGCCTTTGTGCGCGGAGTTATCGCCGCCTCGAGGCGCTCTTTTTTTATCGCAAAATTCTCGCTCGCATAGGTCGGAACTTCGACGCACACGCCTCCGGCAAGCTCGATCTGCTCTCTGTACATCGGAAAATAGGGCGAGAAAACGAGCACCTCGTCGCCGGGGTCGAGAATGCCGAGCATGACGAGAGACATTCCAAGGCAGCTCGACGTGGTCACCAAGATGTGCTCCGGGTCGATCACCTGTCCGAAATCCTCGCTCCAGGCGCGGCAAAAAGCGTCTATAAGCTCGGGGTCGCCGTGCGGATCGCCGTAGTGGGTGTGCCCTGCCTTCGCGTCGCGGAAGGCGGCTCTGATTATTTTCTCATCGGTCACGATGTCCGTATCGCCGATGCTGAGGTCTATGAGATTGGTGTATTTTGATATGGCTCCCGTTTCGAGAGCAAGTCCGCCGCCGAAGGAGCGGAATCTTTTCGCTATGAATCTTTCCATTGTCCAAGGCCTTTCGGTTGATTGTTTTATTATGCCACAGCCGCAGCTCATATTCAAGATATGCGGACTTGAAAAAAGCGGAGATGGTGCTATAATACAGACAAAGATATTTATGGAGGGGTTTTTATGAAAAAGATCGCAAAGCGCAGCGTTGAGGTCGAGGTTCAACCCGAGGATATAAGCCCTCTGGAGCTTTTGCAGCCCGGCAAGCTCAACAAGCGCACGGTTATGCGCCTTTTGCGCAAGGTCGATATCAAAAAGGTCGGCATTGCAGCCGGCGGCGCGGCAGTCGTTTTGTCGGCAGTGAGCCTTACGGGGCGCTATACGTTCTATAAAGGCATCGTTTCCGGCGAGCTTAAGCGTCAGCTTGCGCCGGTGAACAAAAAGCTCGACGAGCTGAAGGCTCAGAACGCAGAGCTTAAGGCCGAGGTCGAACGCCTGAACGCGCAGTGCGAGGACGAAAAAGAGAACTGAGCAAAAAACAATATCGGCATAGTCGCATAAACGACTATGCCGTTTTTTATATGCCGGCGAGCTTCACTCCTCGTCAGGCTTGTATTCCAATATATCTCCCGGCTGGCAGTTGAGAACATCGCAGATGGCCGCCAGGGTGGAAAAGCGGATGGCGCTGATATGTCCATTCTTCATTTTTGATAAATTCACGTTGGCCACGCCGACTCTTGCCGATAGCTCGTTGAGGCTCATCTTCCTGTCGGCCATGACACGATCCAGCCGCAAAATGATCTGTCCCATTCTTCCGCCTCCTTACAGGGTCTCATTCCATTCCTTTTGCAGGCAAACACCGTATCTGAAAACAGCCACCAGAGCCATGGTTACAACAAACGCTATCAAAATGCCCCACTGAATGCTGACATTGGTGCTTTCTCCTGCGGTGAAAAAGCTCTCCAGCATCGTTTCGGCGGCAGAAGCAAAAACGGCAACCGGAAGAAGTGAAAAGCCAAAGCCGCGCATCTTGGCCACAACTTCATTGCAGAACGGAGACTCGCACTTGGTGAGCACGGAAAACATCCCTCTGAGCAGCCAAAGCGCAACGGTTGCGGACGCTGCAAACAGCGCCGCGAAGATAAACACTTTCGTAAGATCGCTTGCGATATATTCGGCCGGGGAAGCCTCGGCCTGCATGACTTTCGTATTTCCGTCGGAGTGGATCTCGGCAGAATCATATGAGCGGTTAAAGAGCCTAAGCTCCGTTTTAAACTGCTGATCCTCGGGCGGTGTTATCGTACCTGACCCCTCCCCGAGTATCTGCTCAGGGCTGCTTTCGCCCGAATAGCTGAAGCTTCCTCCGATAATATTCCACAATGTATCAAAGCTTTCCGCATTGAAGCGCAGCTCGGTGTTTTCAACAACGCGCACCGTCAGTGCGTTATCCGGCAAAGCCGCCACGAAAGCGGCCGCAATGCAGCATGAGATCGTTATAATCGCCGCTATAACGGCCAAAACCGTCATGACTATCTTTCCTGCCTTGCCAAACAGACGGAATTTTGAAATAGTATCGGAATTCATGTGTGCTATTCCTTTCTGCGAAAGCGCTCTGCCCGAGCGTCCGATAGCTGTATTATAGCATTCTTTTGCGCGCAATGCACCAAAAATTAAGAGCGCAGTGCAGCTTTAGAGAGTTCTGCCGCTCAGCACCGTCCATGCCGCGATCACGGCCGTCAGCAAAACGGTGATCGCCGCCGATAAAAGTCGTGTTTGCCGTTTTCTCTGCATTCCGAGAACAGTTACGGCAACGATCGCCGCGCATGATACCACCGTCAGCAAATGCCGTGGAAACACTTTGAGTATCTGCTGAAAATAGCTTACGCCCATAAGAGCGACGATCGTATTTCCGACGCCCAGTATCGCTGCGCCCAAAGCATTCTGCCGCTTTGCAAGGAACGCGATTGCTCCACCGGGGAGGGTCAGCAGCGAAACGGGCAGCCAAATGCTCGTGTAATAGTAAAGCGCCTTGTCCAAGCCGATCGTAGGCAGCTCAATGAGGTAAATTACCGGCTGGCTTATGAGGAAAAACACAAGGCATTTGAGTCCGGCCTCACGGGCGCTTTTGCAGTTTGACACGATCAAAACCGCAAACAGCACCCACCACTCGAGCGTGACTGCAACGTCCTGAAACGAAGTGTCGTGCAGGATCGGTATCTGATTTATTACGCCGACATAGATACCGATGATCACCGCAAAGCCGCAGACTATCGGCCATGTCATCGGCAGGCCGCCGAACGCAGCGGATATCTTCTTCATTTCTCAGCCCCCAACCGAGGATATCGTGCCGTCGGCATTGAAGCCGACTGTCACCGTATAGTCCTTGATAGCAAACGGCATATCGCCCAAGGTTTTTGAGAAAGTGAGCTTTACATCCTCCGTACCCACACCCACATGAGAAAACTCAAACACATAGGTGCTGCCGTTTTCGCGGCTGTCATTGAGCGCCAGCGACTCGGGGTCGGAGCTTTCAAGCTCATACTTTTCGCCGACGGCAGAGAGAGCAGAATGCCGAGCTTCGGCAGACCGCCCTTAAAGCCGAAATTGCACTTTCCGCGGAAGAAGATCGGCAATATCAGCATCAGCAGGCCGGCTATGATAAGCCTTGAAATATCGTCGTTTATCTGATACAGAAACGACTCCTTACCGCCCATTGATTCAAACATCCGCCCTGTCAAAACGGCGATCGTATCGCGCAGGACAAAAAAGGCCAGCGGAACAATCAGCGCCGTAAACAGCGCGTTATTTAAAAATCTGTGCTTCACGGTTTTCTCCATAAAAGCCACCTTCGATTGTGATCAACGTAAATTATTTAACGTAAAACGTTAAATCGATAGTATCACCGGCTCGAAGATATGTCAAACGATTTTTAATGTTTATCATTAAAAATTTGACGTTTTGCATGGGTAACCCGTATAAAAAAGCTCCCGTATCACAGGATACGAGAGCTTTGCGTCCTTATTTTGATTTCGGCTCCGGTTTTTCTCCGGCAAGGGGCAAACCGTTTACGGCGTTGCGCGCAACGACATACAGCACCGAGCACAGCGGAACGCTTATGAGCATTCCGACAACGCCCATTGCGTTGCCTCCGATCGTAACAGCAACGAGAACCCATATACCGGGCAGGCCGACGGACTTGCCTACGACCTTGGGGTAGATGAGGTTGCCCTCAAACTGCTGCAGGACGATTATAAACACAACAAACCACACGGCCTGGATAGGCTTTACGAGCAGGATCAGGAACGCACCGATAGCGGTTCCTATAAACGCACCGAACACGGGGATCAGCGCCGTGAAGCCGACGAGCACGGATATCGCCGGGGCATACGGCATGCGGAATATCGACATGCCGATAAAGCACAAAGCGCCAATGATGACAGCCTCGGTGAGCTGGCCGGTTATGAAGTTTGTAAACGTGCGGTTTATAAGGTCGAGCATATCGAGAAGCTTCTGCATCTTCTCGGGCTTCATGAGCTTTGCAAGCACCTTTTTCGACTGCCGCTTGAGCGTTTCCTTCTGAGCAAGAACATAGATGGAAAACGCAAGCGCCAGCACGATGTTTATGACCGCCGTTACGATCGACGTCGTTGCCGACAGGGTGGTGTTCAAAACAGCTGTTCCGCCGTCCTTGAGGATCTGAATAAACTTATCCGTATCAAAGCTGAATTGCGGCAGCTCGACGCCGTACTTATCCAGGCGCAGCGCAAGAGCTTCCCACCAGCTTTCCACCTCGGATACATACGAGGGCACCATGCTCACAAGCGAGGACACGGAGTCGCTCAGCTCCGGCATGATGATGAATATGACGGCAAGAATAATGCCGATGACCAGCAGTATGCTCAGCAGCAGGCATATCGGGCGCTTCATTTTTTCGACCCATTTGCCCTTGCATTTGCTCAAAAGCTTCATCCACAGCCGCTCGATCGGCCGCATGATGACATTGACCACATACGCTATGCACAGGCCGATCACAAACGGCGAAATGAGCGAATACAGCTCGCCAATGTATTTAAGCAGCAGCTTGTGATTATATATCGCCCATATGAGAAGCACCGTGAACGTTATGATGAGCAATATTCGTTTTACGGTTTTTTTACTAAGTTCCAATGCTAAACCCCCTTCTCCCGCTCTTACTGCACGCTGAACAGGATATCGCCGTAGGTCGGATACGGCCAGAACTGCTTTGCCGTATTGACTTCAAGCTCGTCAACACTTGCTCTGAGCGCTTCCTGCGCAGGAAGCACCTTGTCGCGGAAAACGGATGCTCTTGTGTAGTTATCCGAATACTCGTCGGCAGACTCGGCCGCGTCGGCCAATATCTGCGCATTTTTGACCGTTTCGCTCATAATGGTGCTTATCTTGGCTGCCTGATCCTTTTCAAAGCTATTGTCGATGCCGAGCTGCGCTTTAACTATGGCAGTATCGCTCAGCTGCTTTGAGTAAGCGCTTGCCGCCGGGAGAATATCCTGCCAGACCATCTCCTGCATGGTCTGCGCCTCGATGCGGATAACCTTGCAATAGTTGTCAAGCTTCATCTTATAGCGCGCTGCAAGCTCGATCTCGGAATACACTCTGTGGCGCGCGAAAAGATCGACGTTCTTTATGTCGAGATAATACGGCACGCAGTCCACCGTCGTGCGGAAATTTTTAAGTCCGCGCGCGGCCGCTTCCTTGAGCCACTCTTCGCCGTAGCCGTTTCCGTTGAATATGATGCGCTTATGCTTTTTTATAACGCTGCGGATAAGCTCGTGCAGACTCGTTTCAAAATTATCGGCATTCTCCAAAATGTCGGCATATTTGCGCAGCGACTCGGCAACGGCGGTGTTCAGAACAACGTTTGCGCCGGATATGGACGTTGATGAGCCGAGCATGCGGAACTCAAACTTATTGCCGGTGAAGGCAAACGGAGATGTGCGGTTGCGGTCGGTGGTATCGCGGGCAAACTTCGGCAGAACGTGAACGCCTACCTTTATCTGCTCCTTTTCCTTGCCGCCGTAGGGCGTGTCGTTTTCTATCGCCTCGAGTATCTCCTCAAGCTCCTCGCCGAGGAACACCGAGATTATCGCCGGGGGCGCTTCGGCAGCGCCGAGGCGGTGGTCGTTTGCCGCGCTTGCAACTGATATGCGCAGCATATCCTGATAATCATCGACAGCCTGCAAGACCGCACACAGCATCAGCAGAAACTGAGCGTTTTCATACGGAGTCTCGCCCGGCTCGAGAAGGTTTAACCCCGTGTCGGTCGTCATAGACCAGTTATTGTGCTTGCCCGAGCCGTTAACGCCGGCAAAGGGCTTTTCATGCAGCAGGCACACCATGTCGTACTTACGGGCAAGCTTTTGCATAAGCTCCATCGTTATCTGGTTGTGGTCTGCCGCGATATTGGTCGTCGTGTAGATCGGCGCAAGCTCGTGCTGGGCAGGCGCGACCTCGTTATGCTCGGTTTTCGCAAGAACGCCGAGCTTCCACAGCTCCTCGTCAAGCTCTTCCATGAACGCGGCGACGCGCGGCTTTATCGTCCCGTAATAGTGATCGTCCAGTTCCTGACCCTTGGGTGGCTGCGCGCCGAAGAGCGTTCTGCCGGTGTACATTACATCCTTGCGTTTTTCATAAACGCTTTTGTCGATGAGAAAATACTCCTGCTCCGGGCCGACGGTCGTCTTTACGGCCGTGACGTCGTTATTTCCGAACAGACGGAGCACGCGCAGTCCCTGACGGTTGAGAGCCTCCATAGAGCGCAAAAGCGGCGTTTTCTTATCCAGTGCTTCGCCGCCGTAAGAGCAGAACGCCGTCGGTATGCAAAGGACATTATCCTTGATAAACGCATACGAGGTCGGATCCCACGCGGTGTAGCCGCGCGCTTCAAACGTTGCGCGCAGTCCGCCGGTCGGGAAGCTTGACGCATCCGGCTCGCCCTGGATAAGCTCCTTGCCGGAAAACTCCATGATTATTCTGCCGTTATCACTGGGTGAAATAAAGCTGTCGTGCTTTTCGGCGGTGATGCCGGTCATCGGCTGGAACCAGTGCGTAAAGTGCGTTGCGCCCTTTTCTATCGCCCAGTCCTTCATCGCGTTTGCAACTATCTCGGCCGTTTCGCCGTCAAGCCGCTCGCCGAGCTTTATTGAGCGTTGGACCTGCTTATATGCCTGTTTTGGCAGCCGCGCCTGCATGACGCAGTCGTTAAACACCATAGAGCCAAACAATTCAATTACATTTTTCATTAGCAGATCCGCCTTTCGTGCATTGGGGTATAACATTGCCCTAATAGAGGAATTATATTACCCGATGCTCATTTTTGTCAACGCTTATATGTAAAAGCGTTGACAAACATATCACAGGCGTGTATACTAACTGTACTAATAAAACCCATACAGTTGTTCGATCTGCTGCTTGGATTTGTGAAAGAAAAGCTCATGAAAAATACGCTTAAAAACAATCTGCTGTGGATAGCTCTTTTGGCTGCCATATCGGCAATAACGATAAAGATCGTCACATCCTGCTCAAAAGGCTTTTCGTGGGGACGTTTTATATGCTTTTTAAAGGGTGCTGATCCTGTGTGGATAATGCTTGCCGTGCTGTGCGCATTTGGCTTTATCTACTTTGAGGGACTCGGTCTGCAATGCACCTGCCGATTCTTCGGGCATGGTTTTCCAGCCGGAAAGGGCATTATTTTTTCCGCCTCCGATATTTTCTTTTCCGCGATCACCCCGTCTGCGACCGGCGGCCAGCCGGCAGCGCTTATTTTAATGCTCAAGTACGGAACTCCGGCTGCGGTGTCAGCTATCGCATTGCTTTTGAACCTTGTGATGTACACGGTTGCCATACTTACTATAAGTGCTGTGTGCTGCCTTGTTTATCCGGGCATTCTTTGCCGCATGAGCCTTGTTCCGAAGCTTTTCATTGCCTTCGGCGTCATTGTTCAGACAGCGTTTATCGCACTGTTTCTCATGTGCATTTTCAATGAAAAGCTCATCCTCAAGGTTTGCCGCTGGGGGCTGAGGCTGCTGTGTAAAATACATGTTTATAAGGACTATGACGTGCAGTATGAAAAGCTGCTTGCAATGATAAAGCAGTATAAGGAATGCGGCGCACTGCTGAAAAAGGAAACCGGGCTGCTAATAAAGGTGTTCCTGTGCAATCTTGCGCAGCGTCTGTCAGTGATACTTGTTTCGGTTTGTGTGTTTCTTGCGGTCGGCGGCGAGGCAAAGTGCGCGTTCAAGGCGTTTTCCGTGCAGACGCTTGCCGTGCTCGGCTCGAATGCGGTTCCCATCCCCGGAGCGGTCGGTGTTGCGGATTTCATCCTGCTCAGCGGATTCAGGCAGATCGTACACGAGCCTGTGAGCGTTGAGCTTTTAAGCCGCGGCATAAGCTTCTATGCAACGATAGTGTTTTGCGGTGTTCTTTTGCTCTGCGTACTTATAAAAAGAAAGCTTAAAAACGGTGATAAGATATGACTTCAAAGAAAATGGCCGTCGGCCTTACCTGCTGCTACTTCAAGCATCTCGGCTGGCCCGCACGTCAGATAATGACTAACCCGATACTTACTGCAATCATCGGCGCTTATATGGACACGAAGCTCTCGACCCGGCGCATCAGCGGCTTTATCCGCGCGAACGCGCTCAATATGAGCGACTATATAAAGCAGGATTACCGCTGCTTCAACGACTTTTTCACCCGGCAGGTCAAGGCCGGCGCGCGTCCGATAAACACCGACCGTGACACACTCATCTCCCCCTGTGACGGATACATGTCGGCGTATAAAATAAGCAGCGACTCCGAGTTTTCGATAAAAAACAGCTATTACAACGTCGAGGATCTCGTAGGCGGTGCGGATATCGCAGACGATTACATAAACGGCACCTGCCTCGTACTGCGGCTTGGCGTTGAGAATTACCACCGCTATTGCTATATCGACGACGGCTTCAAAAGCCGCAACTGGCACATTCAGGGGCGCTATCATCCCGTGCAGCCGATAGTAGTGCGCAAAAGGCCCGTGTTTATGCAGAACACTCGTGAATACTGCATGCTGTACACCGAAAATTTCGGTACCGTTGTGCAGATCGAGGTCGGCGCATGCCTCGTCGGGAAGATCGAAAACTACCGTCAGGCAGGCGTTATCCGCCGCGGCGAGGAAAAAGGTCTGTTCCGCTTCGGCGGCTCGACGATCGTCCTGCTGTTCAAGGAAGGCGTGCTTGATCTTCCGCAGGAAATTTTCGAGCAGACCCTGCGCGGCAGGGAAAAGCCTGTGATATTCGGAAGCGCAATATGCAAAAAGGCGGATCATTAAAGAATCACAAAAAATACTATTGCACAGCAAAAAGCCTGTCCTCCCGGACTGGCTTTTTGAATTCTTAATTCATTTACCTCAAAGTGCGTGGATCCTGCGTTGGTGCAGAAGCTGTCTATCCTGCAAAACTAAGAAACAGAATAAGCCGGAGGATATCGTGAAGCTTTGCATACGCATAGCCGTCGGCACAGCCTGCCGGTGGTGCGTTTCCGTCGGCGGCTTTGATCTGCGCGAGGTTGCGATAAGCGAGCACAAATCAATATTCGACGTTCCGGCCGAGTTTCGTCGGGAAACGACATACATATGATTGTATAATCGTCATGTCAGTGCAAATTATGCACAATTATTTTCTTATATAACTGGCTATTTCGCTGTTTTTAAACTTTTTGTATGAATACCGTTGCAAGTGATGTAATAATTCTGTATAATATTTGTCGTATGTTGACACTATGACTTTTGCAAATGGAGCAAGGAGGAAAAAAATGAGAACACGAATTATCAGTCTGGTAATGGTTCTGGCGCTCGTATTCACGCTGCTGCCCGTTTATGCCATTGCCGATGCCGTATCCGTCACAGGGAACGACGATACAACGGACAGTCAGAGTATAGATGTTCAGGATATCGTCGGGAAAATACAAGCCCTGATCAAAGACGGCGACCCCAACGGCGAGCTTGAGAATCTTCTGAAAGGGCTTAATATCGACACGATCGTCCAAATTCTCGAAAAGCTCGGCCTTGACAGCGATACCGCCAAGCAGCTCCTTGAAAAGCTCAAGGATATGGATATGAAAACGCTTTACGAGACCTTAAAGAAGCTTCTTGAAAACGGCAGCTTCAACAGCAAGGATATTATTGATATCCTCAAGTACTTGTTCGGTGATAGCAACGGCAATATCCCTACCGATAAGATTATTGATATCCTCAAGGGACTCATCGGCGGCGACGGCAATATCGATACCGATAAGATTATTGAGATCCTCAAGGGACTCATCGGCGGCGACGGCGATATCGGCGGAATTCTCGGGCAGCTTGATGCATACACTCTTCTCAAGGCTATCGCCGGACTTATCGGCAGCAAGCTTGATGTTACCGGCCCCAAAGACGTTACCGTGAATGAAGGCGAGACCGCGACCTTCAATGTCAAGGTCAACAGTAAGGCATCCGGCCTCAAGTACATGTGGATCGAGCCTTCCGTCGTCAAGGGTCTTGACCTCGGCGGCATCGACTTTTCCGGCAGCAAGCTTGAGATCGCAATGAAGCTCTTCCAGGCTCTGAGCAAGGTTTCCCTCAGCACCACCGACACTCTTGCGCTTAAGAACACCGCAGCCGCGGATAACGGCCGCACCTTCGCATGCGTGATCTATAACATCGCACTTAAGGACATCACTCTGTTTGTGACCGACGAGGCAAAGCTCACCGTTACCCCGGTCGTTCCCTGCCAGCACGTCAAGGTCATTGACACTCCGGCCATCGCAGCTACCTGCACCACCGACGGCCGCACCGAAGGCAGCCACTGCAGCGTGTGCAATGAAGTTCTCAGCGTATCCGAGGTCATCAAGGCCACCGGCCACGATTTCAGCGACCTCGACGGTATCCGCTGCAAAAACTGCGGCGAATACGTTCCCTTCCCCTTCACCGACGTTCCCAAAACCGCTTGGTGCCGCGCCGATGTTGAGTATGTATGGCAGCACGGCATCATGAAGGGCGTTTCCGCCACCAAGTTCGGCCCGGACACCAAGATGACGCGCGCAATGTTCGTCACCGTCCTCTATCGCATGGAGGGCTCGCCTTCCGTTGAAGGCATGCAGATCCCTGCATTCACCGATATCGGCGCAAAGTGGTGCTACGACGCGATCATCTGGGCATATAACGCCGGAGTCACCCTCGGCAAGACCGCCACGACGTTCGCTCCCAACGACTCCATAACGCGCGCTGAGATCGTCACCATGGTCTATCGCTACTCCGGTTCTCCGACCGTGAGCGGCGTTCCCAACTTCACCGACGCGGCCAGCGTAGGTGCATGGGCGCGCGACGCGATCATCTGGGCAACCTCTGTTGGTGTTGTCAACGGCTACACCGATGGCAGCTTCGGCCCCAACAAGACCGCGCTCCGCTCCGAGATGGCAGCAATGCTCCATCGCTACATGGAGTTTGTCAAGGCATTCTGATATCTAAACTGAAAAGCTCCTGCAAGATCATCTTGCAGGAGCTTTTCTCTTATATGTGTAGTTAGCCTATCGCGCCCCACAGGGCGATATAAGCCTTGGCGAGCTGCGCAGTGCCATGCTCTTTAAGATGATATAGCAAAAGCTTCGGATGGCAGAACGATTCTGTATACCACAAGGGGCAAAATAAAAAAAGTTGAAAACGCTGAAGTGCACTCTCTGGAAATCAGAGGCGCGGAGCAGAATTCCAACTTCGACGAAAGTATAACCGATTAAAGCAAAAATGTCAATAGCTACTCCCGAGAGCCGGAGAGTATTACTGAGCTGCGGCGGCAGAATGAACGCCTACATATTGACGCGGAAAAGCCGCTGCTTTATATTCGGGAGCAAGGGTCACAGTGCCCAAGATGCCAAACAAAAGCAACGGCTATATACAGCGCGAATTTGAAAAATGCACAGATAGAATGGCAGGCGCACCGTACCGCCTACTAAAGCAGTGAGCAGCAGAAGTGGTGCGCCTACTTCTGCTAACAGTATACCCACCTCAAGCGAAAATGTCAACAAACATTATGCTGATCAATCAAAAAAGCTTGCGCGAAATGAATGCCCAACAGATCGCGAACTTAAATCATTACGCAAATATTTGATAAAAATATGGTTCAAAAAAGTGTATTGAAACCTCATTATCACAAGACTACAAGACGCACAAATGAAAAAGTAGACCCTACACCGGCAGAGGCAGCGCCGAACGCTGAAAGCTCGCCCATCAGGTCTACAAAAGCATCATAATTCAGATCAAGATATAAGTCAAGGAATACATAAAAAACACCGGACAAATTGTCCGGTGTTTGGCAGGGGAAGAAGGCTTCGAACCCTCGGCCTACGGTTTTGGAGACCGCCGCTCTACCAGCTGAGCTATTCCCCTATAAAATTGGTGGGCCTTCAGGGACTCGAACCCCAGACCGACCGGTTATGAGCCGGTTGCTCTAACCAACTGAGCTAAAGGCCCTAATATCAGTATTGCCGTCACAAATGTGGCGGCAATACCATTGGCGCCCCCTGTAGGATTCGAACCTACGACCCTGCGGTTAACAGCCGCATGCTCTACCTGTTGAGCTAAGGAGGCAAAAGCAAAGGGCTTGACTTGCGCCAAACCCTTCGATGTTGGCATTGACCTATCTTCCCGATCCGTCTCCAGACAAGTATTGTCGGCACTGGTGAGCTTAACTTCCGTGTTCGGAA
>OKSC01000844.1_pt1 | contig 33628 bp, 33 predicted proteins | sample 1601161 | NCBI WGS metagenome assembly OKSC01 (sample SAMEA3541552, study PRJEB24748) | human gut metagenome | biome: human gut; feature: human-associated habitat; material: faeces | place: China | collected 2012 | reverse complement strand
GTGACCGAAGTGCACACCTGCCTCGAGAAGCTGCTTCATAGAAACGACTGCCATAATAAAATACCTCCAGATATTGTTTTGCCTCCGCACACCATGATCTGCACGGCACATCGGGTACCGGCGGACTGCCCTCAACCCAAAAGGGCACAAAAGGGCATAGTGATGCGTGTGTAATGCTTTGTTATAATAGCACAAAAAGAATGCGGTTGCAAGTGGTTTTCTCTGTTTTGTATAAAGAAATTCTCACTTTTTCTCTTATTTGTCGGTATTCATCCCGCTCAGGCCCGCAACACCCATGCGGTTGAGGGCGTATCCCTTGCCGAACATCAGGTCGTATTGCAGCATCCAGTGCTCGTTTGTCCAGCGCTGCTGGAACTCCGTGGGCTGCTGGGTGGTGGTGCCGTCTAAGTTCATGGTGGTGCCGCGAGTACAGCTGCGGCTGGCGACCCGGAGCTGCCGGTTGAGGAACTGGAAATACAGCGGCTGCTCCAGCCCGAACAGCTCCATCATCACCGGGGAGATATCGTAAGCGGCAATGGTGCCAAAGTCCACCTGCTGCTGGCTGTAATTCGACCACATCAGCAGCGTGGTCTGGTGCAGGCGGGGGTCTGTGCTGGAGCCGCTTGCATAGCCGGTGGTGGTGTAGACATCGTAGTTGGAATCAATGGGGTTATAGTGGTCACCCCAGAACACCAGAATGACCGGCTCGTCCACCTGAGAGAAATACGCTGTCAGCTTGCCCAGCATTGCGTCTGCATCCCGGATGCCGGTAGCAAAATCTTCCAGTGCACCCACGGTGCTGCTCTTGAGCCCCACCGGATGGGATACAACGTGCACCCGCTCATCGTCCGGGTAGTTATCCCTATTATAATTGGTATGGTTCTGCATGGTGACCGCGTGCAGGAAGATGGGCTTATCAGAGGAAGTGCTCATCTTCTCGTACTGCTGAATGATCTGGTCGGCCATGGAGTCATCGGTCACAAGGCCACTGGTCCAGTAGTGCTTGCGCACCTTGGTCACGCCGTGCATATCCTCCAGACTGATAAAATCGCTGAAGCCGAGGTTGGGATAGGCCTTATCGCGGCTCCAGTATTTTGCCCAGAAGCAGTGCACCGCAGCGGTCTGATAGCCCTTGAGTTTAAGGTAATTGGGCAGGGCGAACATGGGCTTTGTAACGTGCTGCTGGTAGGGCTTGCTGCCGCTGGGCAGGAAGGACACCGAGTAGCCGGTCAGGGCTTCAAACTCCACATCACAGGTGCCGCCGCCAAAGCTGGGGCTGTATGCCCTGCCGTAGGCGCTGGTCTGCTGCAGGGCGTGAAGGTTCTGCGACACATCAGCATCAAAGGTGATGCCGTACTGCTCCAGCTCCGAAACATCCCAGTAGGACTCATCCATTACATAAATAATGGTGGGCTGCTTTGCCTGCTCCTCCTTGGGGGTGGTGGCGGCATAGCTGCCTGCATACATGGGGCCGGTGGAGAATTTCTCACTCTCGGCCACGTTATCCAGAATGTCGTCTACTGCCTGCTCCGAGTAGCCCTCGGGCTTGTCGATTTCCAGATTGGTGAGGTTGGTCATAAAACCGGTAAGTACACCGTAGTAACGGTAGTAGCGGTCCTGCATCCACGCATCCGGCGTGATACCCAAAACCTGCGTGACTGCGGGCTGTAAGTAAATGCCGAAAATCAGCAAACACAGCGCCACTGCCGAGGCGCCGGTGCCCGCAAGCCTTGGCAGCCAACGCTGGCGCAGCCGCCCGCGGTAAATAAAGAAGCTTGCCACCGTCAGTGCCAGCACCAGCACAATGGAGACCACCATGCTGGTCTGCAGCTTGAGCCCGGCAGCCGAGGCTACACCGGCGGCCTCGGACACCTGCATCAGGTCCCACGGCAGAAAGGGCTCACCCCGCAGCTGCATGGTATAGAAGTTTACTGCGCAGGGTGCACAGCCCAAAACGGCCATACCCAGCGTAGCAAGCGGCGGGATGCGCAGAACCCAGTCCAGCAGCTCCCACACCAGAAACAGCAGCAGCCATGCCAGCAGATACGCCCCGAAATGGGGGAAAATAAAGCTGATAAAGGTATCAGCGGTCAGTGACCCGCGCGCGATCCACTCACCCAGCAGCAGCACGATAAAGGAAGCTGCCGCCGGGAAGAGCATCCGCAGGGTCAACAGCGGTTTGGATGTTTTCATAGTCGATATTCCTTTCCACGTCCCGAACCCTATTTCCAAAGCGGCTGTGCTATTTGCACAAGCCTTTCGTGCCTATTATAGTCACTTTGCTGAAAATGTCCATTCATGATTTTACAAAAATTAGTGTTTGATTTTTCAAAATATTCCCCTATTTTTCACAGACCCAGCTTTGCACGCAGTTGCTGCCAGAAGCCGTGAGGTGCCGCCGGTGCTGCCGACACGGCAGTATGCACCAGAATGGCATCCGTTCCGATGGTTTCGATCTCCTGCCATGGGATGGTCAGGCTCTCATCCCGGCCCAGCAGACCCAGCAGCCGCGGCCTGCCCAGCAAAATCAGGCTTTGCAGCTGCGCCGTTGCGGGGTCAAACTCCAGATCGTCCGCGCGGCCAAGGCACACCCCCTGTTCCAACTGAACGACCTCCTTTTCGCACAATTCCCGGATCGTCACAGCGCTCTCCCCTTTCTGCCACAGCATACGCCGGGGCGGCATTTTCTATGCCAAAGGGGTGGAAAGCACCCACCCGGTTGTGGTATACTATGGAAAATATCTGAGAAATATATCCAAAGCGAGCGAGGCAGCAATTATGTATAAAAGCATTATTTTTGATATCGGCGGTGTGCTGGTGGATTTTGACCCCAAGGCGTACCTTGTAGACCGGCTGTGCAACGCCGAAATGGAAGAAAAGGTCTATGACCTGACCTTTGGCAGCGAGGAGTGGCAGCTGCTGGACGCTGGCAAGCTTTCCCGCTATGACGGCAACCAGCGGATGCTGGAGCGTGCCCGCGCCGAGGGCTGCGCCTTTGAGGTGCAGGGCGTTCTGGACGACTGGATGCACATTCTGCGTCCGCGTCTGCGGATGCTGGAGCTGGTGCGGCGGCTGAAGAACCACGGCTATTGCGTGTATTACCTGAGCAACATCCCGCAGGATGTGCTGGAATTGCTGACCGAGCGCGGCGTTCTGGCTCAGTTTGACGGCGGTGTAGCCTCCTGCGAGGTACAGGTGAATAAGCCCGACCCACAGATCTACAAGGCTCTGTTGAAAAAGTATCAGCTGAAGGCCAGCGAATGCATATTTATCGACGACAGACTGGAAAACGTGCAGGCCGCCTTTGCGCTGGGCTTTGCCGGTATCCAGATGAAGGACAGCGTTGGTACGCTGATCCGCAGCCTTGCTACCTGTAACGTGGCGCTGCGCTGAATGTTCATATAACAAACAGCAGCCCCTGCCGGAAAGGTTTCTCCGGCAGGGGCTGCTGTGCGATGGTGGGAACTTACTTTTCCTCGTAGCTCTGGCAGTAGTGCGGGGTCTCCACCTGCTGGGTGGTGCAGTTGCACTGCTCCGTCACCTTGATCTGCGGCAGATCACATTTGCAGCCGTCCACATTGTGGCAGCACGCGCAGACATCACAGGTCACGCCGATGTTTTCCATGCTTATCACCTCTTTGTCCATAGGTTGCCCTATGGAGCAAGGGTTTATACATGGGTTTTATCCGTTTGCCTTTTTGGCTTCCCTCTTGGACTTGAGCGTGACCGCCACATGCCTGATGGACAATACCGGGTGCACCGGCAGCATACGCGGACCCGCCCAGCGCATGACCGCACGAATTTTCTCCCGCATTTCCGGTTTATAACAATGGACTTTGCAGGCTGAGCAAAAAGTCTTTGTTTCCATAAACGGACACTTTTCAATGCGTGCAAGCGCATAATCGTGCAGTTGCTGGCACTCCGGGCATAAAGCTCCTTTTTGGGGGCCATGCTGTTTGCGGCAGTAGAGCGCGATCATCTCGCTGACAAGCAGCTTTTCATCTGCACGCTTTTTATCAAAGTTTTTGGGGGCTTGCTGCATCGGATCCATTCCTCCTGATCGTTCTTACTCTTTTTTACGGGCAGACCGGCGCGCAGCACGGCGCACTGCGCTGCGCAAAAACGCAAAGCCTACCGTAACACCAATCGCAGCAGCCATTTCCATACACACCACCTTTATATCAAAAACGGCAGGGGCTGCCGGATATTTCGTCCGCTTTCCCCTGCCGCAAATTTTACATTGTTACGATACTCTGTGCAAAGGCTGCTGCAGTCCTAAAAGTTAGGAATATCTAACTTTTAGGACTATAAAAATGCCGAAACACGGCAATTTATAGTTTAGCGCAGCGAACCGTTTTTGTCAAGAGAATGCTCCCCTTACAAAGCTTACCAAGCAGCCAGATCTGCGCCCAGCTTACGGCAGGCAGCCTGCACGTCATCATCAGGCGTTTCGTTGCAGATGAGCCCTTCCTCGCTGAACAGCTGTGCGCCGTCGTCCTGTGCGCGCTGTGCCCAGTCGCGCATCCACTGCCCATCACCCCAGCCGTAGGAGCCGAACAGTGCAATCTTTTTGCCGTTCAGCGAGCCTTCCAGTGCAGCAAACATGGGTTCGAACTCACTCTCTTCCAGCTGCTCTGCACCCATAGCCGGGCAGCCAAAGGCCACCACGTCAAACTCTGCCAGCTTTGCGGGGGTCATCTCACCACAGGGCACGAGGGTGCCGTTGGCACCTGCGCCCTCGGCGATGCAGTTTGCCATGGTCTCGGTGTTGCCGGTGGCGCTCCAGAATACGATTGCTACTTTGCTCATAAAACTCTACCTCTTTCTCTGCGTAGTTAGTTTTGGATAACTTCATGCTCTGTGAAAATGCGTCCATATTTCATGACGCATTTTTGCAGTTAGTAATTTCTAACCATCAACAGGATACCACAGCCCTGCCCTGCTTGTCAAGGCATTGGCGCAATGTTTGCACGGTGCAACAATGCCGCCTTGCTCAAAAGTGCATGAAGCGTGTGTTTCAGCCGCCTAATACGCGGAAAACTACCAACAGCACTCCGTAGATGACCGGCTGGTGCAACAGATACAGCAGCAGCGAGTGCTGCCCAAGCCAGCCCAGCGGCGGGCAGACCGAGCGGCGCAAGGGCTCCATGCGCTGCCGCCCTACAATGCCGTAGAGAAAGTACCCTGCCCAGAACAGAAACAGCCACGGCAGAAGGGCAAAATAATCCGTAGAATAGAACCACCACGGATAAAATCCAAAGTACGCTGTAACGCAGTTTGCATAGAGTGCCTGCGGCAGCCTGAGGCGCAGACTGCCAAAACCCAGATAGCCTGCCGAGACATTGCGGGTAAGGGCAAACAACACTGCGGAGATAGCAAACCCTGCTGCGGGTGGAATGCGCCGCAGTAGCTTTTCCAAAAGGCCGGTCAGCAGCATGGCGCTGCCCAGCAGGGTCAGCACACCAAAGATAACTCTGTCCTCCGGCATAAAAAGCAGCGTGACTGCCGTGACAAGCGCCCCTGCCCCGAACACCTGTGCGCCCCGGCGCAAGGTATGATGCCCCAGCTGCACACAGAAGCCGGACAACAGAATAAACACCCAACAGATGCTCTGCTGCCACAGATGCCCGGGCACGCCATAATACCAGTCGGCCTGAATGCCGAACAGATTGACCAGATCCCAGCAGCCGTGATAGAGCATCATGCTGACCAGATCCAGCCCGCGCAGTTCGTCCAGAAGGGCGTAGCGGCCAGAAGTGCTACTATACTTCACGGCGGTTTTCTTCCTTTTTATCACGCTGTTACACCGTTTTCCGGCGCAGCAGGCTCATGGGCGGCAGTTCCGGGGTGGGCATAGTGTATTTTTCCATGGCGTGAGGCGTGCTTTCCACACGCTCCACTGCTTCGTTCTCGATCCATTCCGGGGTAAGCGGGATGCTGCGTCCGTCCGGGCACAGCGCCTCCAGCGTATCCCCAAGGCTCCATTTGCCGCGCTGCTGGCAGCGGGCGATGCCGTTTTCCCAGCTGTCCACCGTACCCACGAACTCCCACTCGCGGATGTATGTAGCGCTGTCGGTGGCCTGTTTAGCCTGCTCGCGGCCGAAATAGAAGCCCGGAGAGTAGTGCCGGTGGCTGGTGCGGGTAAGCTCTGCGTACACCTCCGGCGGCAGTTCAAAGTTATCGTTTGCCGGGTCGGCCAGATAGGCGTCCAGTGCCTTGCGGTAGGCGGCGGTGACGCTGGCAACATAGTAGAAAGTTTTGGCGCGGCCTTCGATCTTCAGGCTGTCCACGCCCGCCTTGCAGATCAGGTCAATGAAAGGCGCAGTACACATATCGTTGGCGTTAAGGATGTAGCTGCCGTTCTCGTTTTCGCCGATCTCGTACAGCTGGCCGGGGCGGGTCTCCTCGCTCAGGTAGTACTTCCAGCGGCAGGGCTGGGCGCACTGGCCGCGGTTGGCGTCGCGTCCGGCCATGTAGTTGGACAGCAGACACCGGCCGGACACGCTCATGCACATAGCACCGTGCACAAAGGCTTCAATTTCAAGCTCCGGCGGGGTCTTATCGCGCAGGATGGCGATATCCTGCAAGGTCATCTCCCGGGCCAGCACCACTCGCTTTGCGCCCATCTTGTAGGCGGCGCGGGCGGCTGCCCAGTTGGTGATGCCGGTCTGGGTAGAAAGATGCACGTCAATGTCCGGGGCAAAGGTCTTGCAGGCATCCAGCACACCAAGGTCTGCCACGATAAAGGCATCCACACCGGCCTTGGCGGCTTCCTTGATGGCCTCGGGCAGGCGGTCGGCCTCCTCGTTGGTAGGCAAGGTGTTCATGGTCAAGTAGACCTTGCGGCCACGGGCGTGGGCGTAGATGACGCTTTCCGTCAGCTGCTCCGGGGTGAAATTAGCCGGGGCAGAGCGCATGCCAAACTCCGGCAGACCGCAGTAAACAGCATCGGCACCGTAGTTGATGGCATAACGCAGACGTTCCGCATCGCCCGCCGGGGCAAGCAGTTCCGGGATCTGTAACATTTGTAGGTTCCTCTCTTATGTATCACAGTTTTTAACGGGAAATTGGCCGCCGCACAAAAAACACGGTGCAGCGGCCTTTCCTCAGTTTTTCAGACTTTTGTTCACAGCTGCGGCAGTTTTGCAATTTGCGTTATGCTCTGCCAGCGTGTGGGCGTAGTAGTAATTGCCCTTGAGGTCGGTCACAAAGAAGTAAGCGTCCTTGGCTTCCTCATCGGGCTGCGGCTCCAATGCCGCCTTGATAGCGGCAAGGCCGGGGTTCGAGATGGGGCCTGCGGGCAGACCGGTGCAGCTGTAAGTGTCGTATGCTGCAAGGATATTTTCCGGGATATCATCCCAGCCGCCGTAGTAGGGTGCGACCCAGTTCCAGAGATAGTTGTTGTCGGCGTCGCTCTGGATATGGCTGGAGGTGTTGCTTTGCAGCCTGGGGTAGGGCGAGCCCTCCACCAGACGGTTGCGGAACACCTGCGCCACATTGGAGTCCTGACTGTTGCCCGCTTCCTCCTGCACAAAGGAGGCAAGGGTGACCAGCTCCGGCAGGGTCATCCCCTGCTCCTTGAGGGCTGCGTACATTTCCTTGGTAAATTGTGCATCAAACTGGGCGTAGAAGGTAGCTACATAGTTATGCACCGTATCATTCTTCAAAAACTCGTAGGTCTCCGGGAAAAGATAGCCCTCACACTTCATAAAGCGGTTCGGGGCATCCTTATCCTCCGGGACATACTGCCAGAAGGTATAAGCGCTGAAATCGCCCTCGTTGGCTTCCTTCAAAAACTCCTCGGCAGTGCACAGACCGGCGGATTCCATCTTTTTGGCGATGGCAATGGCCGTAGTGCCCTCCGGGATGGTCACCCGCACTGTTTCTGCCTTGGCGTACTGGGAAAGGGTGGCGATGATTGCATCGTAGGAAATCGCACTGGTTTGTAAAACAAAATCGCCGTACTGCAGCTTTGCGGCAGCGCCCTTTTCCCCCACATACCAGCGAAATAGGTAGGCAGAGCGGATGACGCCCGCCTCCTTCAGCTTGTTGGCGATTGCCGCTACGCCGCTGCCCTGTGGGATGCTTACAGTCACCTCTGTGCTGCCGGGTACACCATTGCCGTGAATCTCATTGTAGGCAAACCGCACCGCTGCGCCTGCTGCCAGAAAAAGCAGCAGAAGCACCACCAGCAGAATTTTGCCTGCGCCGCCCTTTTTGCGGGCTGCGTGTGTATCGTTGTGTGCCATACGCACCTTCCTTTTTTCAGTTTTCCAGCATCAGACGCAGATAGCTTTCGCTTACGTCAAAAGGCTCTGCATCAAAGCGGATCATGCCGTATTCCTGCCGGGTGCCCTCGCCCAAAAACAGCGGCTGAGCAGCACCTACCGTGATGACTGCCTTTTCCACGATGACTTCCTTCTCGCGGGCGGCTTCCATCAGGATCTCGGCGGCGCGGTCGCTGTCGGCCATCATCTCCACAAAATACAGGGTATCCTCCTTGCGGAAGTAGATGCCGTAACCATGCTCGTTGGACACGATGGTAGCGCCCCGGGCGTACAACTCCTGCAGCACCACCGCCATGCGCTCCGGGCTCAGCTGCACGGTATCCTTCCAGAACTGCTCCCGTAGTTCGCACAGCTTTTTGGCCGTCACCGTGTCAAATTCCGCCTGGCTCCACAGGTTGCGGCTCACCTCACGGGGCAGGCAGCGCAAGGCAAAAGCCTGTGCAAAGCCTTTATCCTGCAGCAGAGCGGCCTGTGCCGCATCTGCCGGGACTGCCACGGTAAAGCCTGCACCCCGCAGTTTTTGCTGGGCACACAGGGTGTCCAGCAGACCTGCCAGCAGCAGGCTGCCCTCACCGCACAGGCACAGGTAATTACCCACCCGCCCCTGCAGGGTGACCGGCACGGCCAGCGCAGCCGCCACGATGGCGTCGTTTTCATCGGCCACATAAATGTTCTGCACACCGGCAAAACGTTCCAGTACCATTTTTGCAAAATCTTCGGTATCATGATGCTGGCTCTGCCACAAAGCCAGCACTGCCGCCTCGTCAGACGGCTGCATCAGACGATACATCGTTCAGGATGCCCCCTCTTATCGTATTTTATTGTTCAGCCCAGTGTTTTCCGGGCAAGCTGCTGTACCTCTTGCTGGATCTCTTCAATGCTGCGCATGGCGTCCCCGCTGGTGCAGTGCACGGTATCCCAGCCAAGATGCCGGGCGCAGAACTCGGCAGCGGCGCGGCTGCGCGCCAGATAAGCCGTATCCTTTTCGTGCACGTCCTTTTTGCTCTCGTCGCCGTGGTAGCGCTGGGTCATCAGCCGCTGACTGACCGCCGGGTCTACCTGTAAATAGATGACCCTGTCCGGTGCGGGCAGACCCAGCAGACGGAACTCGTAATCAAACAGCCAGTGCAGATATTCCTCCCACTGCTCCTGCGGAAGCTTCGAGCACTGGTGCACCGCGTTGGAGGTGGTGTAGCGGTCGGCGATGATCACACCGCCCTGCTCATAAAAGCTGCCCCAGCTGGTTTTATAGCTGGCATAGCGGTCCACCGCGTAAAAGCTGGAAGCCGCATAGGCGTTTACATCGTCCGGGTGCTGGCCGAACTGCCCGGCCAGATACATCTTGACCAGTGCGCTGGAATCGCTGGCATAGTCCGGGAAGGTGATCTTCTGCACCGGCACGCCTTGCGCGGCAAGATGCTCTGCCAGCAGCTTTGCCTGTGTGGCTTTGCCGCTTCCGTCCAGCCCTTCCAGCACGATGAGTTTGCCTTTGCTCATACGGCGGCACCTTCTTTGATAGCGGCATATTTTGCGCGCACCTCGGTGGTCTTGCCACAGCACATCTTGCCCTCCGGGCAGGGGTCGCACAGGCAGGCGGGACCTGCCTTGGCAAAGATATGGGGTGCCACCGGGTACACCAGCGCGAACATTTTCTCGGCCAGTTCCCGGATCTCCCACTGGGCGCGGTTGCAGCAGCGCAGCTGGAAGAAGTTCATCAGGCTGCGGGCGTTCATGGTGACTACCATTTTGGTCTCGCAGGCGTTGGGCAGCACAAAGCGGGCGTCCTCGTTGGCCTGCTTGGAGGCCTTAGCGCGGGCCCGCTTTTCCGGCATTCCCTCAGCCATCAGGCGGGCGGTGTGCCCCTCCTCCAGCTTATGGGCAAGGTCGAGATAACGCTGGGCGTCCTCCTCCATGCTGGCAAGGAAAGCCGCCTTTGCTTCCGGGATAGCCTCGATCTCCGGTGGCGTCACATAGCGGAAATCATCCAGACGCACATAGCGCTGGCTCTGCACGCTGAAGGACGCGATGCGGTGCCGGGTGATCTGAGCAAGCAGGGTGCGGCTGACTCCCTCGATGCCAAAGGTAAAGCTGGCGTGCTCGATGGGGCTGGCATGGCCAAGGTCGCTGAGCATGGTCAGGAATTTTGCAGTTTTTTCCTCGTCCAGCCCGTCCAGAAGGTCGGTGATATGGGCGTCGGAGTAGCAAAGCTTTGCGGCAGCCGCCACCACCTTTTCCGGTTCCGGGGTGTGGGCGATCAAACGAACAGTCATCATAGGGTCATTCTTCCTCCGTAATTTTGGTCAGGGGCGCAAAATTGGCCATCGTTTTCTTGATGCCCACTTTTTCAAAATTGATCTCCACGATCTGATCCCCGGCAGCGGGCTTTACTTTCAGCACCGTACCGCGGCCGAACACTTTGTGCTCCACGATGTCGCCCGGCTCATAGTGCTTTGAACCGGAAGCCGCCGGTTTTACGGCGGAATTTTCTGTAAAGGCTGTTTGCTTTACAGTGCTTTTTGTCGCATTTCCGCCGGAATATGCGGAGCCAAATCCACCGCTTTTTGTGGTCGGCTGGGTGGAGTTGTTGCCATAGTGGCTGCCAAAGCCGGTGGAAGATGTGCTTTTTCCGCCGTAAGAGGAGCCGAAGCCACGGCCTTCACCGGCGTTATATTCTCGATTCAGGTAGCCGCTGCGGTTGCCCGAACTGTAACCCGAGCTATAACCGCCGCCGTAGCTGCTGCGGCTGTAACCGGAGGGGCCGGAGTAACCGGATGCCCCGCCGGGCACGGTATCGCTGTAACCAGAGCCCCAGCCGCCCATGCGGGAACGCTGTTCCAGCACCGGGCTGCGGGTCTCCTCGATATATTCCGGCTCGATCTCCCGCAGAAAACGGCTGGGCTCGTTGCGCTGGGTGCGGCCGTACAGCATCCGGGTGACGCTGTTGGAGATATACAGTTCCTTTTTGGCGCGGGTGATGCCAACGTAAGCCAGACGGCGTTCCTCTTCCAGATCTGCTTCGGAATACTTGCTCATCTCGCTGGGGAAAACGCCCTCCTCCATACCGATGAGGAACACATAGGGGAACTCCAGACCCTTGGCAGAGTGGATGGTCATCAGCACCACCTGATCGCTGCTTTCGTTGTAGCTGTCGATATCGCTGATGAGGGCGATATCCTCCAGATAGCCCTCCAGCGTGGCTTCCTCGCCGTGCTGGTCGCAGTAGTTTTTGACGTTATTCACCAGCTGGCCAAGGTTCTGCAGCCGGTCGGCGGCATCCTCGTGCCCCTTGGCGGCGTCTGCCTCCAGCATGGCTTTGTAACCGGTCAGCTCAATGACATCCGAGGCGAACTCGTCCAGCGTGCGGGTGGCAAGAGAGTCCTGCAAACGCTGATAGATCTGCCAGAACTTGAGAAGCGGCATGACCGCGCGGGAGAGCTTGGCGTACTGGTCGGCATGGCTGATGATATCCAGCATACTGATGCCCTGCTGTCCGGCAAGGTCCGCAATGACATCCACGGTGGTGGCACCGATCTTGCGGGCGGGCTCGTTGATGATGCGGCGCAGCCGCACATCGTCCCGGGGGTTGGCCACGATGGACATATAGGAGTGGATGTCCTTGACCTCCTTACGGTCGTTAAAGCGCTGCCCGCCCACGATCTTATGCGGGATACCCGCGCGGGTGAAGTAGCTTTCGATGGGGGCCGACTGGGCGTTCATGCGGTAGAGAATGGCGTGGTCTGCCAGATGCCCGCCTGCCTTCAGGTGCTGGCCGATGACATCCGCGATATGGCTGGCTTCGTCCTGCTCATTCTCGGCGGTATACACCTGTACCTTATCGCCCTCGCCGTTGTCCGTCCAAAGGGTCTTGCCCTTGCGCTCGGTGTTGTGCTGGATGACGCAGTTGGCTGCGTTGAGGATATTGGAGGTGGAGCGGTAGTTCTGCTCCAGTCGGATGGTCTTGGTGCCGGGATAGAGCTTTTCAAAGTTGAGGATATTTTCAATGGTAGCGCCGCGGAAGCGGTAGATGCTCTGGTCGTCATCGCCCACAACGCAAATGTTGCGCTCTGGCCCGGTGAGCAGGCTGACCAGACGGAACTGCGCCACGCTGGTATCCTGATACTCGTCCACCAGCAGGTAGCGGTACTTGTTCTGGTAGAACTCCCGCACGTCCGGGTGTTCAGCCAGCAGCTGCACCGTCTGGTAGATGAGGTCGTCAAAATCGAACGCACCGGCTTCCTTCAGCTTTTTCTCGTAGGCTGCGTAGATGCGGGCGGTCTGAGTGCTCTTCACGTCTCTGGCGTGGTCCGCAAGTGCCTGCTCCGGGCTGACCAGCTGATCCTTCCAGCGGCTCATCTGGTTGATGGCGGCTTTGATGGGCAGAAATTTATCATCGATGCTCAGCTCTTTATACACCGTTTTCATTACACGCTGGGCATCGTCTGTATCATAGATGGTAAAGCTACGGGGGTAGCCGATCTCCTCGGCCCAGCGGCGCAGGATGCGCACACAGGCCGAGTGGAAGGTGGAGGCGAACACTTCGTCCCCTTCCTCGCCGCCCAGCATCCGACGCAGACGCTCTTTCAGCTCCCCTGCTGCCTTGTTGGTAAAGGTAATGGCCATCACGTTCCAGCTGCGCACCGCGTTGCGGCGCAGCATTCCGTCCAGCCAGCTGGGGGCGTCTGTACCGGTCATAATGGCGGTGCGCAGAGCTTTGACGTCCTCCTCGGTCACCGGGCGGGGCGTTTCTTTGGAGCCGTGCGCCGAGCCGAACCGGATAAGGTTTGCGATGCGGTTGACCAGCACGGTGGTCTTGCCGCTGCCGGCACCGGCAAGGATGAGCAGCGGGCCATCCGTGGTAAACACAGCCTGCCGCTGCATATCGTTCAGGCGGCCGAATTGCTTTTCAATGTAAGTATCACGCAGGGTGCAGAATTCCTGCCCGAGAGATGCTGCCATGGTTTCACCTGTTTCCTTCGCTGTTATTCATACCGTATAGTATAACACATTTCGAAAAAGTTGTACATAAAAACTACCGGGAGTTACAGCTGCTTTTCCAGCAGATAGCGGTCGTAGCCGCCGTACATCTCCCGGCGGCAGCGGATGACAAAGCCGGAAGCCTGTGCGTTGCGCAGGCTGTAACTGTTATCCGGGCTGACGGTAGCCCCCAGATGGGTGATCTGTGGCGGCAGCAGCGGCAGAGCCGCTTCCAGCATGGCGCGCTGCAAGCCGTTGCCCCGCCAGTCCGGGTGCACTACTGCGCTGTCTGCGTTGGCCCAGTGCTGCCACTGACTTTGCGGCACGCCCAGAAAGGCGGCATAGTTTTCATCGCTCTGTCCGCACAGGCGCAGGATGAGGTACGCCCCCAGCCGCCCCTGCTGCCACGCACCGATACATATCCCGGTGCGCAGATAGCCGGTAATGTTTTCCAGCGTATCCGGCACGAACTGCTCCGGGTGCGGCATGGCGGCGCGCACTTCGTTTTGCAGCGCGAACACTGCCGGAGCTTCGACAGGGGTGCAGCGCCGCAGGGTGACAGCCTGCCGGGCGGACTTGCCGCCTACTTTTTGCAGAAAATAGTCCATCTGTACTATGCCCTCCAAAATAAAATCGTACTTTTCAGCAGATTCCAGTATAAATGACGCTTTTCTAAATGTCAAATTATGCTATAATAGGAGAGAAGGGGCTGTGGAGGGATCCTCCCTGCCCGTTTGTATGAAGTTCGGGGCGGCATTGCCGCCCGGAAACGGAGGAACCATCCATGAAAGATCCCGCACTGGCATCGTCCAGCCGCTTGGGCGGCGCTGTGATCAGCGACCGCGTTGTTGCAAGCCTGCTGGAGGAGCTGACCAACGGGCGCTATGCCCAAGCCGACCGCCTGCCCGCCGAGGTAGACCTTGCCACCGAATTGGGGGTAAGCCGCACCGTGATCCGTGACGCGCTGAGCGAGATGGAGCGCGCCGGTTATGTGGAACGGGTGCGCGGCATTGGCACGGTAGTGAACCGCGCTGTGCTGGGGCTGCGCAGCCGCTTGGACCAGAAGCTGGAGTACTACCCGCTGATCCGCAGCTTTGGCAGCTACCCCCATGCCGACGGCATTCAGGTGATGCTTCTTCGTGCAGGCGAGGAGATGGCCCACGCGCTGGCGCTGGAAGTCGGTGATGAGGTGATCTGCATCAAAAAGCGCATCCTTGCCGATACGACCCCGGTGATCTATTCCATCGACTACCTGCCCCGCAGCCTGTTCGGCAACCGGGACTACACCCGCATCGACCTGACCGGCGACATCTTTGAAATTTTGGAGCAGGAGTGCCACCAGCAGATCTCCTCCAATGTGGCGCACCTGAAAGCCAGCTGCGGCGACGAAGCCATCCGTGCAGCCATGCGGCTTGCCCCGGGTGAGGCCATGCTGCTGCTGGACGAGGTATGTTTCAATCGTTTGTGCAGGCCGGTGATGCGCTCGCTGAGCTACTACACAAACTTTTTTGATTTTTCCATTTTACGCAAACTGCTTTAAACGGAGGTATACTGTCCATGCGTCATCTGATCGATCCTTTGGATCTCACCCAGCAGGAGATCACACAGCTGCTTGATCTTGCCGACCGTATCTGCGCCGACCCTGCTGCCTATCAGGAGGTTGCCAACCACAAAAAGCTGGCTACCTTGTTCTACGAGCCCTCCACCCGCACCCGCCTGTCCTTTGAGGCGGCTATGCTGAACTTGGGCGGCCATGTGCTGGGCTTCCCCAGCGAGAACGTGTCCAGCGCCACCAAGGGCGAGAGCGTGGCTGACACCATCCGGGTGGTGTCCTGCTATGCCGACATCGTTGCCATGCGCCACCCCAAGGAGGGCGCACCGCTGCGTGCCTCCCGCTACTCCCGCATTCCGGTGATCAACGCGGGTGACGGTGGTCACCAGCACCCCACCCAGACCCTGACCGACCTGATGACCATCCGCCGCCGCATGGGCAAGCTGGATGATCTGACCATTGGCCTGTGCGGTGATCTGAAGTTTGGCCGCACCGTCCACTCCCTGCTCAAGACCATGGCGCGCTGCAAGAATGTGCGCTTTGTGCTGATCAGCCCGGAGGAGCTGCGGGTGCCGGATTATATCATCAACGATGTGCTGGAAGCCAACGGCATCCCCTACAAGGAGACCCGCAGTCTGGAGGAATCCATGCCGGAGCTGGATATCCTGTATATGACCCGCGTGCAGAAGGAGCGCTTCTTCAACGAGGAGGACTACATCCGCCTGAAGAACAGCTATGTGCTGACCCGCGAAAAGATGGCACAGGCCAAGCCCACCATGGCAGTGCTGCATCCCCTGCCCCGCGTGAACGAGATCGCACTGGATGTGGACGACGACCCCCGCGCCGCTTATTTTGAACAGGTGCAGAACGGCGTTTACGTCCGCATGGCACTGATCATGACCCTGCTGGGGCTTGCAGACCCCAAAGCACCGAAGGAGGAAAACTGATATGTTGAATATTGACGAGATTCAGAACGGTATTGTTATCGACCACATCAAGGCAGGTACTGCTGTTGGTCTGATGGATCTGCTGGGCATTGCGGGCAACCGTACTGCCAGCGTAGCGCTGATCCAGAATGCACGCAGCAAAAAGACGGCCAGCGGCCGCAAGGACATCATCAAGGTAGAGGGCGACGCCTCCTGGCTGAACCTGGATGTGCTGGCTTATCTGGACCCAAACATCAGCGTGACCATTATTGAAAACGGCAAGGCTGTCCGCAAGGAGCAGCCCAAGCCCCCCAAGCGTCTGGTGAACATTGTGCGGTGCAAGAATCCCCGCTGCATCTCCAGCATTGAAGAGGAGTGCGACCAGATCTTTGAGCTGAGCTCCAACGGCAAGTACCGCTGCATCTACTGCGAACAGGAATTGCAGGTAAAGCCGGAGTAACTGCGCTTTTTACGATTTTAAATGCACTCCGCTTTGCTCTGCGCATAGTTTAAGGAATTGCATTTTAGTTTTGCAGCTCAGCCAAGCCTGCGGGCTTGGCTGAGCTGCTTTTTCACGGAAGGGACGCAGAGGGAAACGGCAGCTGCCGCGCTGGTTTTCTACCGAAACAGTCGCGCGGCGGGTCAGCTTTCTGCTGACTGGCAGATACGATGATTTAATAGATAAAAAGGACTGCCATACTGGGCAAAACCCATGTAGAGCAGTCCTTTTTTGAACAAAAGAAAACTGACGGGACTCTTTGCGGCGCACGATATTCCGGCTTTCCTACGCCATTCCCATACAGCAAACAAAACCGGAATTGCGACGCATCGAGAAACTTTATCGAATGCAACCCCCAAAAGGCCCGCCGCAGAAAGTCCCGTCAGCAAGGTACTGTGCATTCCTGCACAGCCCAAAAAAAGCAAAGGTAGGCAGCCTGCTTACACGCACCGCAGGCTGTTTTTCCATCCAGCAACAAAGCTTTTAAAAAGAAGGTTGTAACCCTCCCACCGCAACGTGACCATGTCCGCACGGAAGGCTTCCTTTACTGACCACAGTATAGCAGAGTTACGCTTCTGTTGCACAAAAATTGTCATATTCTGACGGTGCAGATGTCATGAATTGTCGGTTGGCACCGCACAGGTAAAGCGGAACCAATTGTCCCGGCAGCTCAGGGTATACTCCGCACCGTGGCGCAGCAGAACGTCCCGCACGTTGGAAAGTCCCATGCCGTGGCCGGGCTCTTTGCGGGTAGTGCGGGGCAGCTGCCCATCCGGCGGCAGCTCCACATCCCGCTGCACCCGATTGCGCACCGAGAGAAGGTATTCCTCCTCCGTTTTTCGCACCCGCACATACACCTCCGGCGGGTATGCCTGCGCTGCGGCACAGATGGCGTTATCCAGCAGATTTGCCAGTACAGTGACCATATCCACCCCGCTCAGGGGGAAATCCCGCAGGTCGCAAAGGTCAAAATACACGCTTACGCCCTGCCGGGCGGCTTCTTCGTACTTGCGGGTCAGGATGGAGTCCAACAGCGGGTTGTGGGTATCCATAATGGTAGTGCTGGCCGCCACGGCCTTATCCACACCGGCAATATAGTCCTGCGCACCGGCCACATCTCCCTGTGCCAGCAAGGCACGCAACGCACCGATATGGTTGGTGAATTCGTGGGTCAGGCGGCGCTGGGCGGTGTAGGAATCCAGCAAGGCCGAAGCACGCTGCTGCTCCAGCTCGGCCTGAAAATGCAGGCTGCGCCGCTGCATGACCTGATCGTTGAACATAGCCACGATATACAGATGCACCATGACAGCCACCGTAAGCCCCACTGTCATCCCCATTGTGGCTATGGTGGCCCTTTTGTTGTTGTCCGTGAGCATGAGCAGAATGTTCAGCACCACGACAACGCCCGGAAAAAAGCTCATAGTAAGCGCCTGCAAGGGCTCCAGCGCATTGTATCTGCGCCACTTGCCTACAAAGAAAGACACGCCCGCGCCGACCACCAGATTCGTAAATGACATGATGACCAGACAGTCCGCACGCTGTAGGATCTGCTGCAGCTCACACTTCAGCATCCACGATGTGACATACCGCACACTGTTTTCCGCCAGCAAGCACATGGTACCGTTGATCAGGCAGGTGGTAAGCTTCTGCCATGGTGTGCCGCCAAACAGCATGACGGTGATGAACAGAAAAAGAAACGTGAATGCCACTGCCATCGGCGTAAAAAAGCCAAAGTTGCTCACGACCGAGAGGATCATTGTGAGCACGGTTATAACGCAGGACCACACCAGCGGGTGCTTTACCCTACCCTTGCCAAGGTAAGCATATTCAACCATGATAAAGCCGAGCCATTGGGTCAGGCAGACACAGTGACCGTACACATACCAGTGCCAGAATTCTTCATTCATCGCCGAACTGCCCCTTCCATTCCAGCCATGCGCTGCGGATGGAGCGCACATATTGCAGGTTGACCACATCGCTGCGCCCCACCTGCAAAAAGCCGTTTTCGTACAGCATGGCGGGCAGATCAGCGATCTTGCCGTAAAAGGTGCAGATGGGCTGGTGCGGGATATCGCCGTAGACGTTGATCTGCCGCAGATCGCTTTCCAGGTAATAGATCTGATCCAGCGGGATCTCACTGGTGGTGCGGTTGTGGTGCACCTCCAGCGTCTTTTTAGGGTCGGTCATGCCGGAGAAGATATCCTCCAGACAGCTGGGCAGCTGGGCGGCAATATCCCGCTTGAGTAGGTAGCGGTAAGCGTTGACCGTGTAGCCCTTTGGGGCAAATTCCAGATAAGCCGAAATGTACACCAGCATGATGTCCGGGGCGATCTGCCGCAATTTGCGCCCCAGCGCAATGCCGTCGGTGGTTTTTAGGTCTACATCCAGAAACGCCAGCTGGTAGCGTTCCAGCTCCGGGGTGGCCAGCAGCTGCTCGCCGCTGGTGCAGACGGTGCTCTGCACCTGAATCTCCCGAGCGCGGAACCATTCCGAGATATACTCGTCCATCCGCGCAGCGAAGGCCGCATCATCGTCGCAGACCAGAATGTGCATGGGGTGTTTCCTCCTTTTGAATACAAAAAGCATATAGCGATGTTCCCCGCCGGGAGAAGCACCCTATATGCTTTTATATTACACTTGTCCTGCCTGTTCGTCAATCAAAGACGGAGCAGACTCCGGGATATTTTATGCAAGGAATTTGTCGTAGAGACCAAATGCAAAGATGAACACCACGATGAGCGGCAGCACATAGGTCAAGTAGCCGCGCATCCAGTCCTGCACTTTGAGCCCCTCGCCGGTGTTGACCTCTTTTTTGTAGTTCTGCCAGCCCCAGCCGTAGCGGGTAACGCAGAACAGCAGATACACCAAGCTGCCCAGCGGCAGGAACAGGTTGCTGACCAGAAAATCCTCTACATCCAGCACAGCGCCGCCAAATACTGCAAAGCCATCCCATGCCCACAGGTTATAGCCCAGCACACAGGGCATGGACAGCAGGATGATGAGCACGAGGTTCACCAGACTGGACTTTTTACGGCTGCAGCCAGTCAGTTCCATGCCGCAGCAGATGATATTCTCGAACACTGCCAGCACGGTGGACATGGCGGCAAAGGCCATGAACAAAAAGAACAGGCTGCCCCACAGCCGTCCCATAGACATATTGGCAAAGATATTGGGCAGGGTGATAAAGATGAGGCTGGGGCCGCTGGTCTGGTCTACATGGTAAGTAAAACAGGCCGGGAAGATAATCAAACCGGCGGTGATGGCTACAAAGGTATCCAGCACCACAATGCGGACAGACTCGCCCAGCAGGGAGTGCTCCTTGCCGATATAGCTGCCAAAAATAGACATAGCACCGATGCCAAGGCTCAGGGTGAAGAAGGCCTGATTCATAGCGGAGACCAGCGTGTTGACCACGCCCACCTCCTGCATCCGGGCAAAATCCGGCACAAGGAAGAAGAAAAGGCCTTCCTTTGCCCCGGGCATGAACAGACTGTTGACAGCCAGCACCACCATAATGAGGAGCAGGGCAATCATCATACCCTTAGTCACGCGCTCCAGACCGCTTTGCAGACCCTTGGCGCACACCAGAATGCCCACTACCACCACAAATACCATCCAGAAGGTCATAGTAGCGGGGCTGGCCAGCATTTCGGTAAACTTACCGGCCACCTGCTCGGCGTTGAGCCCCGCCAGTTTGCCGACGGCGGTCATGTAGAAATAGTGCAGCATCCAGCCCGCCACGGTGGTGTAGAACATCATCAGCAGGTAGCAGCCGATGAGGGTGAAGTAGCCGTGAATATGCCACTTCTGCCCCGGCTTTTCCAGCGCCTGATACGCCCGCACCGGGCTTTTGCGGGAGGCGCGACCCACGGCAAACTCCATGGTCATGATAGGCAGACCCAGAATGACCAGAAAGATCAAGTAGAATAGTACAAAAGCACCGCCGCCGCCCTGCCCGGCAATATACGGGAACTTCCACACGTTGCCGATGCCGATGGCACAGCCCGCAGAAAGCAGAATAAAGCCAAGACGGGATTTCAGAGTTTCTCGTTCCATGATTTGATTGCTCCTTTTCCAGTTTGCCCGCCCGGCTTGGAATCCCTAGCAAAGCGTTGCTTTTGTATTATAGCACAAATCCTGCCGATGACCAGCGCCGTTTTACTGCAATGAACTTTTGTTGTCGAAAGCAAGAGCTGTGTCTCTGGCAGAAACAATTATGACGCCCGCATTGTTTTATGCAATTTCTATCGTTTTGCAGTTCTTTTTACATGTTTTATCCGCAAATTCAATTTTATTCATTTTTCAGATGAAAAGCTGACAATTCTTCATCCTCAAAAAAGGGATTCCGAAACGCCCGCAGAGGTTTCGGAATCCCAAATTACAAAATATCATCCCGCTGAATATGGTCATAGCGCAACGAAAAGCTTTTTAAATCATTTCAGCCCATAAGGATGCTGCTCTTACTTCTGCTTACGGGGTGCGTTTTTGCCCACAGGGCCGCGGGGACGGCGCTCGGCAGCCTTGGACTGCTGCGCAGCAGAGCGGGTCTGTGCACGTCCCTTGACGGCTGCGGCGCGCAGACCGTTCACCTCGGCCTTGGTGAGCTCGCGGTAGGTGCCGGGCTTGAGCATACCCAGCTTGACCACGCCCTCGGCGTTGCGCTTCAGGCGCACCACCTCAAGACCCACGCTCTCGCACATCCGGCGAATCTCACGGTTTTTGCCCTCTTTCAGAGTCATCTCCATCACGGTGCGACCGGGCTCATCGGTGACCACGTTGATGGCGCAGGGCATGGTCTTGGTGCCGTCGTCCAGCACGACGCCGCTGCTCAGCTTGAGGATGGTGGCCTCGTCGGCGCGGGGCTGCACGGTAACGCGGTACAGCTTGGAGATGCCGCCGGACGGATGGGTGACAGCCTGTGCAAAGGCACCGTCGTTGGTCATCAGCAGCAAACCCTCGCTGTCCTTATCCAAGCGGCCCACCGGGTACAGGCGGGCAGGGATGTCGCTGACCAGGTCCATCACGGTCTTGCGGCCAAGTTCGTCGCTGGCGGTAGTCACATAGCCACGGGGCTTGTACAGCGCCAGATAATACAGCTGCTGGTTCTTCTGGATGTAGATGCGCTCGTCATCCACATGGAGCACATCACGGTTGGGGTCCATCTTGTCGCCCACCTTGACCGGGTGGCCGTTCACCTTGACGCGACCCTCGGCAATGATCTGCTCGGCGGCGCGGCGGGAGCACAGACCCTGCTCGGCCATGATCTTCTGAATACGTTCTTCTGCCATAATATTACTCCTTGTGCGCCTCACGGCGCTCAAAACGCGCACCGCTCCCCTGTTTTTGCGGGACTCGGTGCGCGGCTATATAAACCGCAGACCAAAAGGTCTGCGGCTGCGGCTTGATTTGTATAAAAGGTTACTCTGCCTTGGGCTCCTCTGCGGGTGCCTTGGCGTCCTTTTTGACCAGAGTGGTAAGCTTTTCTACCAGCTCAGGCAGCATGGTCAGGGCACGGTCGATGCTGTTGGAGCTATCCGACAGCTGGATGGTGCGCACGCAGCCATCCTTGATGACCAGAAATGCCACCGGCTGAATGTTGACACCGGCACCGGAGCCGCCGCCAAACATATCCTTATTGGCAGCGTTCTTGCCGTTAAAATCGGTACCGCCAGAGGCGAAACCAAAACTCACCTTGGACACCGGCAGGATGGTGATGCCGTCCTCGGTGGTGATGGGCTTGCCGATAATGGTGTTGGAGTCCACCATCTGGTGAATTTTCTCCATTGTAACGTTCATCAGACCCTGAATAGGATGCTCTGCCATAAAACAACTCTCCTTTATTCATCCGTGCAGGCAGCAGGCCGCCGGAAAGCATTCTGATATAGATTTAGTGTACCACACTTTATAGGAAGATGTCCAATACTTTTTTGCGCCAGAACTCGTACAGCACCCGCACAGCGGCGATCACGATGAACAGCGCCTGTGCGCTGACCCGGAAGGATACCCTATCCTGTACGGTAGGCTGGGCGCTGCCGAAGTCCGGCAGAACGCGCAGCTGGTCAAATTCCAGAAAGAAGAAATGGTCCAGCACGCCAAGGGTCGGGTACAGCCACGCTTGCAGCTTGCCGTAGCTGCGGGCAGCTTCGGCGGGGTCGTCGCCGCGCACACCAAGGCAGACCGAGATCTTTGTAAAGCGGATGGCGCCAAACACTGCCCGCAGCAGCGTACCCACGCCCCGCAGCATGGTACAGATCACATCCAGCGTGAGCTTTGCCTTTTGGCGGGGCGGCTTTTCGGCTTTAGGCTTTGCGGGCTGCGCAGCCTTTTTTTCAGCTTTTTGGCGCTTGCGTTTGGCGCGCCATGCGCGGAATTTTGCTTTCAGCCAGCCGGCAAAGCCCTTGGGCTCCTCCGGCTGGGCGGGAGCTTCAGGCTTGGGGTATTGGAACACCGGAAAGGTAATGCCCAGTGCCCCGGCTTTTACGGTAAGGGTATCATTTTCCCAGCAAACATCCGCGCAGAAGGGGCACAGCAGCAACAGCGCTGCAAGCACCAACAAAATCAGTAGCAGGATGCCCACCGCCTTGAGGACGAACAGTAGACAAGCGCCCACTGCGGAAAGAACCATGACCATGGATCAGCCCTCACTTTCGGTCGGATCATCTGCCGGTGCGTCGCTGTGCACCGGCGGCAGGTCTGCCAGACTGGACAGACCGAACACACGCAAAAAGGTATCGGTAGTGCGGAAGCTGACCGGACGGCCCGGCAGATCCAGACGCCCGGCTTCTTCTATCAGGCCTTTTTCCAGCAGGCCGGACACGCTGGACGAGGAGTCCACGCCGCGCACCTGCTCAATAAAGGCGCGGGACACCGGCTGATTATAGGCGATGACGGTCAGGGTCTCCATGGCCGCAGGGCCAAGCGGCACAGCGCGGCGGCTGTCCAGCACGCGGCGCACACAGTCTGCCCACTGAGTCTTGGTGGCCAGCTGCCACCGGGTATTCAGATGCAGCAGGCACAGGCCGCTGTCCTCCCGCTGATAGCGGGTGTGCAGGGTCTCCAGCGCAGCATCCACGCTGGACTGGGGCAGCTGCACCGCCTGTGCCAGCTTATCGGCACCTATGGGATCGCCGCAGGCAAAAAGCATAGCCTCCACGGCGGCAAGGGTTTGTTTCTGGTTCATGGGTTCTCCTTATTGCGTTCCGGGCGGGTACGGCGCATGGTCAGCGTTCCCCGGTCGTCCAGCGCGATGCGTCCGCCGCGCACCAGTTCCAGCAGCGCCAGAAAGGTAGCTACGTTGGTGCTGCGGCTCTGACTGCGGGAAAACAGCTGCTCCATCTTTGCCACAGTGCCGCCCAGCATCCGGCGCAGGATGTACACCACCCGGCTGGTGACCGATACCATAGGCGCGGTAACCAGTGGTTCAAACTGCTGCTGGGTGGGCACGCGGCGGATCTTGGTGCGGCCTGCCAGTGCCTGCCAGTAATCCGCCAAGATCTGCGGGGCATGGTGCAGCGCGTAGGTGTTATCCCACTCCATCTCCATGGGGCAGCGCACAAATACCGGGGCAGCTTCCCCTTTTGCGCGCAGCAGCTCTGCCATGCGGCGGCACTGGTCGTACTCGATCAGCTGGCCGGTAAGTTCCTGCTTCATGCGCTCACCCTCTTCGCTGCGGGGCAGCAACAGAAAGCTTTTCATCTCCACCAGATGCGCCGCCATCTCAATGAAGGCGCTGGCGGTCTCGGGGTCGGGGTCGGCCTGCTCCACGGTGTGGGTGTACTGGTCGATGAGCTGCAAAATGGGGATGTTATGCAAGTCCATTTTATGTTTGGTCACCAGCGCCAGCAATAATTCCAGCGGGCCGTCAAAATCTTCCAGATGGAAGGTCAATTCCTCTGCCACTCAGATCACCGCCCCAAGGCTGCTTGCATAAACGGCGTAGGCGATCTTATCAATATACCCGGTGCCTGCGCCCAAAAGCGACCACACCACGTTATTCAGGTAGTACAGCGGCACATCCAGAAAGCCGCCCCACACCGCTGCCAGCATGATGATCATAATATATTTTTCGTACCGCATCAGGCCAAAGTAGATGCGCTGCGGCAGCACCACCAGCAGAATGCGGCTGCCGTCCAGCGGCGGCACCGGGATCAGGTTGAACACCGCAAGGCTGACGTTCATCAGCACCAGATAGCGCAGGAACATGGCAATGTAAATGGTAGCGTTATTGACCGGCGCCCAGTAGTACATTACCTTCCATGCCACCATGCCAAGGTAGGCCAGCACAAGGTTTGCCACAGGGCCTGCCAGTGCCGTAAGCGCCATGCCCCACTTGGGGTTTTTGAAGTTGCGGGGGTTGGTGGACACAGGCTTTGCCCAGCCCACGCCTGCAAACACCATGCACAGGGTGCCCAGCAGGTCAAAGTGTGCAAAGGGATTCAGCGAAAGACGCCCCTCGCGTTTGGCGGTGGCATCGCCCAGCAGCCATGCTGCCAGTGCATGGCCGGCCTCGTGGAACGGGATGGCCACCAGCGCCACCAGTGCGCGGATGATATAATAGGTTGCCTGTGTGGTCATGTAAATCTCCTGTCAAAACGAATTTCTTCCTTTATAATACTATTTTTTTGTGCCCTGCACAAGCCCCACAGCACCGGGAATGCAAAAAGCTGCAAGAAATTTTAAAAAAGGCTTGCTTTTTCTTTGTAACTCTGGTAAAATAGTCAAGCTGATTATTTTGATTCCATACTTCACTGTAGGAGGTGCAATTACCATGGCTAAGTGTGAATGCTGCGGCAAGGGTGTTACCTTTGGTATCAAGGTCTCTCACTCTCATCGCCGTTCCAACCGTACCTGGAAGCCGAATGTCCGTCGTGTCAAGGCGGTCGTGGAGGGCTCTCCCAAGTATGTCTACGCATGCTCCCGTTGCCTGCGCGCTGGCAAAGTTACCCGCGCTGTCTAATTTGGTGTATGTGGCCGGTCACTTTGTCGAGTGACCGGCTTTTTTATTTGCCGTAAGGAGAGGAATAAAATGTCTTTGCCTGTTGATCCCATCATGCTGCTGAGCGTGGTGAACCTGAAACTGCGGGATCAGTATAAAGATCTCGATGCACTGTGCGAAGATCTGGAGGCCGACAAGGCCGGTCTGTGCGCAAAGCTGCACGCTGTGGGCTATGATTACGACCCGCAGCGCAACCAGTTTGTCTGATTATAGCTTCCAAATCCGGCACCGGTGCGCAGCGACTGTGCCCGGGCCGGTGAATGATAAAATAAGGAGTGCTTGATTTATGATCCAGGGTACCTATTACAAAGAATGGAGCACGGTTCTTGGCCGTGAGATGGAGTTTAAGGTGTACGGCCATGCCGGTGTGCCGGTGCTGGCACTGCCCGCCCGCGGCGGCCGTTTTTATGACTGGGAGAACAACGGAATGCCCGATGCCATTGCCCAGCTGCTGAACGAGGGCAAGGTGCAGCTGTTCTGCGCAGATGCCGTGGACGGCGAGGGCCTGTTGAACGGTGATCTGCCCCAGCGCCGCCGTGCCGAGCTGCAGGAGAAGTATTTCGTCTACCTGACCGCTGAGCTGGCTCCCCGCATTCTGACCCTGAACAACGCCAAAAAGGGCACCCGGATCTGGACTGCCGGTGTGGATCTGGGTGCTTATCACGCTGTCCACTGCCGTCTGCGCCGTCCCACCCTGTTTGCAGGTGCTGTGGGCATGGGCGGCATCTACGACCTGACCCGCTTCTGGGGCACCGACAGCGATGACATGGTGCTGCGCTGCTCTCCCCTTGCCTACCTGCAGGAGAACGGTATTGCCAACAAGCTGGCGCTGACCAAGGCAGAAGAGAACACCCTGATCCTCTGCGCCGGTCAGGGTGCCTACGAGGGCGATGCACTGGATGACACACAGGCATTGGCTGATCTGCTGAAGGATCAGGGTATGCCCGCACATCTGGAGATCTGGGGCGGTGACGTCTCCCACGACTGGTACTGGTGGGGCAAGATGTGGAGCCTGTTTGCACCGCGCATTCTGGAAGTAAAGTAAGAGCTTACAACGAGGGAAAGCCTGCGGGGCTTCCCTCGTTTTCTTATATGCAGCGGTTTTGAATGGCCTCCGCGTGCGCTCCGGCCATGTTCAGCGGAGTTTTATCTTTTAATTTATGGCTCAGAAACGCCTGCGGCGTTTCTGAGCCATTTTTTGTTTGCAGCACTATTTATATTTCATTTCCTACTTGAATTGTCGGATATTATGTGCTATACTGCTGTTGTAAGGAAATATACCCCATGGGGGTTTATGAAAGGAGCGATTCCGAGATGGAAGAGACCAAAAAGCCCTGTTGCTGCTGCGATGATGCACCGGAAGCAGACACTGCGTCAGATACCGCTGTCCCCTGCTGCTGCCGTCACAAAGAGCGCAGCCCGGAGGAATACAAAGCTCTGCTCAACCGGCTGAACCGCATTGAAGGGCAGGTACGCGGCATCCGCGGGATGCTGGAAAAGGACGCCTACTGCGTGGATATTCTGGTTCAGGTGGCCGCAGCAAACGCGGCGTTGAACAGCTTTTCCCGGGAATTGCTGGCGCAGCATATCGGCAGCTGTGTGGCGGACGACCTGCGTGCCGGCAGTAACGAAAAGCTGGAAGAGCTGCTCCGGCTGCTGCCCAAGCTGATGAAATGACTGCCCGCCGGGCAGACTGATCACAAGGAGAAAAAGCAATGGAACAATTCAACGTTACCGGCATGAGCTGCGCGGCCTGCTCTGCCCGGGTAGAAAAGGCCGTAAAGAACGTGCCGGGCGTTACCGGCTGTTCGGTAAGCCTGCTGACAAACTCCATGGGCGTGGAGGGCACAGCAGAGGGTGCCGCCATTATCCGTGCTGTGGAGCAGGCCGGTTACGGCGCAAGCCCCAAAAAAGCCGCCGCAGCGGCCAGCACCAGCGCAGAGCTGGATGCTCTAGCAGACCACGAAACGCCCAAGCTGAAACGGCGGCTCATAGCCTCGCTGGGCTTTTTGCTGGTGCTGATGTACTTTTCCATGGGGCACATGATGTGGGGTTGGCCTCTGCCCCGCTGGTTCGACGGCAACCACATTGCCATGGGGCTGGTACAGCTGCTGCTGGCGGGCATCGTGATGGTGATCAACCAGAAATTTTTCATCAATGGCTTCAAAGGGCTGGTACACCGCTCCCCCAACATGGATACGCTGGTAGCCATGGGCTCGATGGCAAGCTTTGTGTGGAGCACCTACGCCCTGTTTGCCATGACCGATGCGCAGCTGCACGGCAATGAAGAACTTGTCATGCACTACATGATGGAGTTCTATTTTGAGTCCGCCGCCATGATTTTGACCCTCATCACGGTGGGTAAAATGCTGGAGGCACGCTCCAAGGGCAAGACCACCGATGCACTCAAGAGCCTGATGAAGCTTGCCCCCAAAACCGCCACCCTGCTGCGGGACGGTGCCGAGGTGACCGTGCCCATTGAACAGGTGCAGAAAGAGGATATCTTTGTGGTGCGCCCGGGCGAGAACATCCCGGTGGACGGCATTGTTCTGGAGGGCAGCAGTGCCGTGAACGAGAGCGCCCTGACCGGCGAAAGCATCCCGGTGGACAAGGCCATGGGTGATAAAGTAAGCGCCGCCACCACCAACCAGTCCGGCTATCTGCAGTGCCGCGCCACTCGCGTGGGCGAGGACACCACGCTGGCGCAGATCATCCGCATGGTCAGCGATGCCGCTGCCACAAAAGCACCCATTGCAAAGATCGCAGATACCGTATCCGGCTTTTTTGTGCCTGCGGTCATCAGCATTGCAGTGGTCACCACCCTTGTCTGGCTGCTGTTGGGGCGGGATGTAGGCTACGCGCTGGCGCGGGGCATCTCGGTGCTGGTCATCAGCTGCCCCTGTGCGCTGGGTCTGGCAACGCCGGTAGCTATTATGGTGGGCAGCGGCCTGGGCGCAAAAAACGGCATCCTGTTCAAGACCGCTGCGGCGCTGGAGGAGGCCGGGCGTACCCGCATCGTGGCGCTGGACAAGACCGGCACCATCACCTGCGGCGAGCCTACCGTCACAGACCTTCTGCCCGCTGAAGGCGTGACCGAGACCGAACTGCTCACGCTGGCAGCTGCGCTGGAGGGCCGCAGCGAGCACCCGCTGGCGCGGGCAGTGCTGGCCTATGCGGAGGAAAAGCAGCTGGAGCTGCCCTCTGTTACCGATTTTACCGCCCTGCCGGGCAACGGACTTACCGCCAAGCTGGAGGGCAAGGAGATCTTTGGCGGCAACGCTGCTTTTATTGGCACAAAGGTTTCTATCCCCGCTGCGCTGCAAACTGAGGCTGCCGCACTGGCCGCGCAGGGTAAGACGCCCCTCTTCTTTGGCGGCGCTGACCATTTGCTGGGCGTTATCGCGGTGGCAGATACCATCAAGGAGGACAGCCCGCAGGCCATCCGGGAGCTGCGAAATATGGGCATCCGTGTGGTAATGCTGACCGGCGACAATCAGCGCACCGCCGAGGCCATTGGTCGACAGGCCGGGGTTGACGAGGTGATCGCCGGAGTGCTGCCCGAGGGCAAGGAGGCCGTTGTCCGGCAGCTGCAGAAGTACGGCAAGGTTGCCATGGTGGGCGACGGCATCAACGATGCCCCTGCCCTGACCCGCGCTGACACCGGCATTGCCATCGGTGCAGGCACGGACGTAGCCATTGACGCTGCAGACGTAGTACTGATGAACTCCAAGCTTTCGGACGTGCCTGCCGCCATCCGGCTGAGCCGCGCTTCCCTGCGCAACATCCACGAAAACCTGTTCTGGGCGTTCATCTACAATATCATCGGCATCCCGCTGGCAGCCGGTGTGTTCATTCCATTGGGACTGACGCTGAACCCCATGTTCGGCGCAGCTGCCATGAGCCTTTCCAGCTTCTGCGTGGTGAGCAACGCCTTGCGGCTGAATCTGTTTGACCTGCACAGCGCAAAGCGCGACCACCCGCCCAAACACGTCCCTGCCCTGCCCGCTGCCCTTGTGCAGCCCGCAGCGGGAGAAGATACAACTTACAAGGAGAAGATCGTTATGAAAAAGACCCTGACCGTAGAAGGCATGATGTGCCCCCACTGTGAAGCCCGCGTCAAGAAGGCGCTGGAAGCTCTGCCGCAGGTGGACGAGGCTGTTGTCAGCCACGAAGCCGGTACTGCCATCGTTACCCTGAACGCAGAAGTGGATGATGAAGTGCTGAAGAAGGCCGTGGAGGCACAGGATTACCCTGTCACCGGCATCCAATAAGGGTATCAGTCACCACAAATGCAAAAAGAGGCAGCTGCGCAAAAATCTGCGCAGCTGTCTCTTTTATAGCGGGACGATTTGAATGCGCATCGCGTTCGCTTTGCGCGCATCTTCAGAGGAAAGATTCTTTTTATTTTAGAGCACCGAAGCGCCTGCGGACGCTCCGGTGCTCCATTTTTTCCCAAAAGCCGTTGCCGCAATTAGAACGCAAAAAGCCCGCTGCAAGGCGGAATGTCCTTGCAGCGGGCAGAATAGATAACCGGGGAACCCTTATCAGACTTCGGTGTTGAAGTAGCGCTTCAGCAGGCCCTCGAAGCCGCGGCCGTGACGGGCTTCATCCTTTGCCATCTCATGGACGGTATCGTGGATGGCGTCCAGATTCAGCGCCTTAGCCTTCTTGGCCAGATCCATCTTACCGGCGCAGGCACCGCACTCGGCCTCAGCACGCATCATCAGGTTCTTCTTGGTGCTGTCGGTCACGACCTCGCCCAGCAGCTCTGCAAAGCGGGATGCGTGGTCAGCCTCCTCGTAAGCATAACGCTTGTAGGCCTCGGCGATCTCGGGATAGCCCTCACGCTCTGCCACGCGAGCCATAGCCAGATACATACCGACCTCGCTGCACTCACCCTCGAAGTTTGCGCGCAGACCATCAACGATCTCCTGCGGCACGCCCTCTGCCTTGCCGATGCCAACAACATGCTCGGTGACATAGGTGTTGCCCTTCTTCTCCACAAAAGCGGAAGCGGGAGCCTTGCAAACGGGGCACTGAGCGGGGATCTCACCCTCAGCGATATAACCACAAACGGTGCAAACGTATTTCTTCATAAGAATTTACCTCCATTCGATCTGTTAAAAACGATACAGGACGGAAACCACCCGCCTGTTGCTTCTATGCTGGGCAGCCGCGCTGCCGGGTATAGAAAGAGCCATGGAAGGGGGCTTTGTGTACTTCCCTTTCCATGGCTCTATTATAGCGAATAATTCCTAGTTAGTCAAGTATATTTTTAAGAATTATTCCTATTTATTAAAATCTGGCAGGATGCCCAAATTTCCTTACAGAAAACTGGACGCATTCCCGAGGATCAGACCTGCAGGTTGCCGCTGGTAGCAGCGTCAGAACCGGCGGTAGCGTCAAACTCGTAGTCGTTGCCGGGCAGGATAGCGTTGAGCAGGATACCTGCAATCGCAGCCACAGCCAGACCGGACAGGTTGATGGTGACGCTGCCAACAGTAAAACCAACGCCGCCCACAGAGTTGAAGCCCAGTGCACACACCAGAATGACGGCGGCAACGATCAGGTTGCGGCTGTTGGTGAAGTCAACGCGGTTCTCCACCACGTTGCGCACACCGATGGCAGAGATCATGCCATACAGCACGAAGCTGATACCGCCGATGATGCCGGTGGGGATGGTGTTGATGACGGCCTCAAACTTGGGGCTGAAGCTCAGGATGATAGCCAGCACAGCGGCAATGCGGATGACCAGCGGGTCGTAGATCTTGCTCAGTGCCAGCACGCCGGTATTCTCGCCATAGGTGGTGTTGGCGGGGCCGCCCAGCAGACCGGCCATGGTGGTAGCCAAACCATCGCCCATCAGGGTGCGGTTCAGGCCGGGGTCATTGATATAGTTGTGGCCAACGGTGGCGCTGATGGCGGCAATATCGCCGACGTGCTCCATCATGGTAGCCAGTGCGATGGGGATAATGGTGAACAGAGCGCTGATGAACTCCGGGCTGCCGTCAATGGCGAACAGTCCCATAGCCTCCTTGTGCAGGGGGATGCCCAGCCAGGCGGCCTCGGAGATCTTCTGGAAATCCACTGCGCCGGTGACCAGTGCCACAGCGTAGGAGACCAGCACACCGATGAGAATGGGCAGGATCTTGACCATACCCTTGCCCCAAATGTTGCACACGATGACAGTGCCCAGTGCCACAAAGGCCAGCAGCCAGTTGGACTGGCAGTTGGTGATAGCGGAGGGAGCAAGGATCAGACCGATGGAGATGATGATGGGGCCGGTGACCACCGGCGGGAAGAACTTCATGATGCGGCGGATGCCAAAGGTGGAGATCAGCAGGCTGGCCACCAGATAGACCAGACCCGAGAATGCAATGGCAGCGCAGGCATAGGGCAGCATCTTGGTGTTGGCAACGGTCAGGTTTCCATCGGCATCAGCCAGCATGGGAGCCACGATGGAGAAGCCGCCCAGATACGCAAAGGAGGAGCCGAGGAATGCCGGGACCTTCTTTTTGGTGATGAGGTGGAACAGCAGCGTGCCCAGACCGGCACACAGCAGAGTGGTGGAAACGCTCAGGCCGGTGAGCAGCGGCACCAGAACCGTTGCACCGAACATGGCAAACATATGCTGCACACCCAGAATGAACATTCTGCCGGTGCCCAGCTTTTTGGCGTCATATACGCCCTTGGAGTAATCGATCTTTTCGCTCATAGAAAACCTCCTGTACTGTTATTCCCAAAAAAAGAGGCATTGCCGTTGAAACAGCAGTGCCTCTGAATTTCAGGAACAAGACCTCCACACAAAAATGGGAAAGAAGCAGCTATGCAGTCGCTCGCGCTTAAACATTGTGCTCCTCCCCTTCTTTTTGTGTTCCTTCCAACAACCGGAACCGCTCCGGCAAGGCAGCAGCAGCGCTGCAGCCTTTTTGATAAGTATAGCAGATTTTGGGCTTTCCAGCAAGGTGTTGACAGCTTTTTCTTGCCGGTTACACTGCACCGTGGGCTGCGGGGGTTGCGTTTTTGGACGGAATGCCCTATAATAGAGCCTGTTCTTATTTCCTACTATCATAATATGTTGATATTACAGGAGGCTCTATGCTCTATCTGGATTACTCTGCCAACACCCCTGTGGACGAGGAGGTGCTGCAATGCTTCTGCGAAGCTGAGCGGCGCTACCCGGGCAATGCTAATGCCCACCATCAGGCCGGTGCTGCCGCAAAGGCTGCTATAAACGAGGCGACCCGCAGCATTGCCCGCTGTCTGGGCGCACCGCCTGCGGGCATCATCTATACCTCCGGTGCAAGTGAGGCCAACAACCTTGCCGTGAAGGGGCTGGCAGCGCTGGGAGGTACAGCGGGCAGGCATATCCTCTCTACCCCGCTGGAGCATTCGTCCGTCAGCGGCAGTCTGGAGGCGCTCCAAAAGCAGGGATACGAGGTGGAACTGCTGGACATCCTGTCGGACGGCACAGTGGACCTTGCAGACCTGAAAAAGCGGCTGCGCCCGGACACTGTGCTGGTTGCTGTGACTGCCGTGGACAGCGAGTTGGGTGTAGTGCAGCCCATTGCGGAAATTGCAGAGCTTTTAAAGGCATACCCCAACTGCCATTTCCATGTGGACGCCACGCAGGCTGTGGGGAAAATTCCTGTGCAGTTTGAGGGCATGGACACCATGAGCCTGACAGCCCATAAGTTTTACGGGCTCAACGGCATCAGTGTGCTGATAAAGCGGCTGGGGCTGGCACTGCCGCCCCTCATCCACGGCGGAGAGAGCACTACTCCCTACCGCAGCGGCACGCCTACCGTGGCCCTTGCCTGCTCGCTGGCGCTGGCCTTGAAAAAGGCTACTGCGGAGCTGCCCGCCCGCGCCGCAACTGTCCGCAGCCTGAACAACCGGCTGCGCACAGAGCTTTCCCGCTATCCAAAAGTACGCATCAACAGCCCGGCAAACGCTGTGCCACATATCCTGAACCTGAGCGTACAAGGTGTAAAGGGTACCGTGTTCCAGCGAGAGCTGGACGCACACGGGGTATGTGTCTCAGTCAAATCTGCATGTTCGTCCGATGGACTGCCCTCCCGCGCAGTGCTGGCGGTCAGTCAGGATCGGCGCAATGCCCTTTCCTCCTGGCGCATCAGCCTGAGTCATCTTACCACAGAGGAGGAAGCGACCGGCTTTCTGCACGCCTTTGCAGACTGCTATAACGCCCTGATCCGGTAAAGGAGCTGTGAAACAAAGCCGTTTGCAGCTGTCATAAACAAACAAAAAGACCTTCCCGCTCTCCGGAACGGGAAGGTCTTTATAAATTGCTAGTTAGCCTTGGAACTTACGTTCAAGGACAAAATCACTCAATGATCTTGCCAACAACGCCGGAACCAACGGTACGGCCACCCT
>OKSC01000840.1_pt1 | contig 33766 bp, 39 predicted proteins | sample 1601161 | NCBI WGS metagenome assembly OKSC01 (sample SAMEA3541552, study PRJEB24748) | human gut metagenome | biome: human gut; feature: human-associated habitat; material: faeces | place: China | collected 2012 | reverse complement strand
AATAATAAAAAATAATTATTAATTTTATAATAAAATATTCTTAAGAGGTGTCAAGTATAATGAATATTTTAATTCTATTTGAAATGAAATTTAAGCAAGATAGAAAGATTTTTACAGGAATTTTAGATTATTATGGTTTTAAAAAAATAACTGAAACTTCATACAGCACAGATTTATCAGCTATTGAATTTGATGAATTTAAAAGAAAAATTAAAGAAAAAAATATTAAAAAAGGATTCATCATGATAATCCCATTATGTAAAGGATGTTATAATAAGATAGAAACCATTGGAAAAGAGATATTAAGTGAAAATAAATGGTATGTGGTATTATGAAATTGATAATAGAAGGCTACAACAAGTCCATTCATAAGAAGGACAATCAGATTGTAGTTAAAGAAAAGGATGAATTAATATATAAAATTCCTGCAGATGATATTGATGATATAACCATTGTTGGGAAAGGATATATCACATTTGATGCATTATCCCTTCTTTCAAGAAATAATGTTAATTTAATCACAGTAAACTACTTTGGTCAAGTAGAATACATATTGGAAACACCAAATCAGAAATATGTTCAGCTGAAAAAGGAACAATACAGATCATCAGATAATGAAAAAGGACTTAAAATAGCTATTGAAATTGTAAAAACAAAAATAAAAAATCAGAAATCAACAATTAAAACATTAAACAAAAATAAAAAAATAAAGAAAGTAAAAGAAAATGAGAATAAAATAAAAGAATATCTAATAGAACTGGAAAAATTAGAGATAAGAGATGATTCATCAATTAAAAATGTAATAATGGGTATTGAAGGAAAAGTTTCTGTTCTATATTGGGATTCAATTTCAAGGCTGCTTCCAGAATCAGTTAATTTCAAAAATAGAAACCAAAAGCCAGAAAATGATGTTGTCAATGCAATGTTGAACTATGGATATGCAATATTAGCCTCACAAATTACAAAATCAATCTTACTTCATGGACTTGATGCATACTGTGGTTTTTTACATGCAGACAGATATAAGAGAACAAGCTTAACCTATGATTTAATTGAAGAGTTTAGACAGCAAATTGTAGATAAGACTGTAATCAAATTAATAAACTATAAACAGATAGATGAAGATTCAATAGATCATAGAAATAATGCATTAAATCTAGAATCAAGAAAAATATTAGCAGCAGCAATAATGGATAAATTACATTCAGAAATAAGTTATGGGGATGAAAAAGTATCCTATCTTGAAATTATTGATAATCAATGTTCAGTTCTTGTTGATACTTTAATTGGTGATGGTGAATATGAAGGATTTTATCTTCAATGGTAATTAGGAAACCCCTTATGAAAAAGTAATACAAAATAGGTTTCCTAATAATATTTTTAAAAGAAGCTCAATTAGCTATTTAAATTAGTAAAATAAGAAAAATTAGTAAGGGTTTTTTATAAATTATAAAAAGCAATTTAAATTACACCAAACAGTATGGACAAATGAAATAATAAGTGGGGATTACTCCTTTAAATTCCGTGTAAAACAAAACAGCTCAGAACTACAATATATGTGCACACGTCCAGCAGGAACAATGGCATATATACAGTCAGGGAAACTAATATTCATAATATAATAAAAAAGAATATAATAAAAAAAATATATATGCTATTTTATGGTTTGGAATATTGCTGTTTTTGGATCTTGTGTAAGTAGGGATATTTTTTACAGTCAGATAAACCCCAATTATAAAGAATATTTTAATGTTGTTCTTTCATGTCAGAGAAGTTCTATAATTAGCTTGATGCAACAACCTGTTGAATTTAAGATTGAAGATATAACAATAACTCCAGAATCACAAGTAAATAACTCAAGAACTCGTTTTATAAAAGAAGACCTAAATAAACAATTCTTAAAAGGATTAAACAATATTGATTTGTTAATTTTTGATAATTATTTTGAAAATAGATTTGGAATATTAGAAATTGATAATAATCAAATAATCACAAATAATGACTGGGATTTACCAGAAACTGAATTTTATAATAATCTTAAAATTAAAAATCCTCTAAATATGAAAATTAATAAAAAAGATTATTTTAAATTATGGTGTGAAAATGTTGACTTATTTTTCGATTATTTAGATACTCATTGTCCAGATACCAAAATAGTTTTAAATGAAGCCAGAGCTGCATATAATGTACTAAAGAAAGATAAAACAGTTGAATCTAATGAATCCTTTAAAAAAGAAAGTAAAATAGTAAATGAAAATATCAAAATGCTAGATAAATACATTGTTAAAAATTACGATGTTAATTGTTTAAAATTTGACAATAAAACATTAGTTGATGAGAACCATATCTGGGGAATTGGACTTGTACACTATGAAAATAAAATCTATGAGAATAGACTGCATGAACTAATACAAATAAGTGAAAATAATAATCCAAGTTTCCTTAATAAATTAAAAAACATTTTTCATTAACTATTTTTTTCTTAATTAAAAAAATTCACAATTCAATTTTAAGAGGTAGCAGTTGTAGGATAAACCATTGTACCATAAGTCCAATCATTATTACTATTAACATATACCTGTAACACTCCCCCACCAGTAACTTGAATACGAACATGAGAATTTCCTGTTGTTAATTGTTGATAAACTGCACGACCTGTTTGTGGAAGGGGAACATTACCCAACTTAAACCATGTTTTTTATAAATTATAAAAAGCAATTTAAATTACACAGTACTAATTGGAAAGTGAAGCAAAAAAAATAGAACACAGCATTTTTTCCTAGATAATACTCCTCTCATTCTCTCTTTTCTAATAAAGACAATTTAAATTTCCATCCACATCATAGCCAGTACCTACAACCCGTTTTCCTTCAAAAGGAGTATAAAATAAAGATAATTTAATATTGTCTTTATCATTATCATAGATTATAATGTTTTTTATAAATTATAAAAAGCAATTTAAATTACACACAACCTTTACATAATCTTTCATCTATTTTAATCATTAGAATCTCCTAAAATAATTAATAATCATGACAATTACAAACAATTAATAATTATGTTAATAAGTATTTAAATAATTTATCAATATTAAAAACTAAAAACAATTAAAATACAATTTTTAATTAATTTTACTTTTTTAAAATAATATTCACCATTATATAAATAAAGCTGAATCTAATAAAAAATTAAAAAGTAAGGATAACATAAGCTAATTTTTAAATAAAATGATTTATAATCATTCAAATAATAGATAAATACCTAATTACCATTAAAATAAGATTATAATCAATATAAACCCTAAGATTAAATAATAAATTATATATTATTATGTAAACATATATATTAAATGGTGATTAGATTGGCTAAATTTTGCCCTAATTGTGGAAAAGAAGTAAAAGAAAATAGTAAATTTTGTGAAAATTGTGGGGAAGCGCTTAATACAACCAAAACCACAACAGAAACTTCTACAGAACAAACTACTCAAACTTCACAGCCAAAAGCTGAAAAAGTGAATGAAGTAGCCCAAATAAAAGAAGAACCAGTAACCACTTCTGGAGCTGGAATTGTATATAAGAAAAATGTAATTGTTTCTGTTATTTTATGTATTCTTCCTGCACTTGGACAATTTTATAACGGCCAAATTTTAAAAGGAATAGTTTTCATGATAGTTTTAACTATTTGTCAACTAATTAATATGACTCTATACTGGATTGTATTCTTAATTATGGTAATTGATGCATTCTTAAGTGCAAGAGCTATTAATCAACATAATGGAAATTATTTCTATAATGAAAACCTTAAAGGAGGGGCTTAAAAATGAGCTTTCTCGACAAATTTAATGAATTAGATGCACAAGTAAGCGCATATTTCCATAAAGAAACTCCCCAAGGTAAAAAAATATCCTGGGGGAAGGTTCTCATATTATGGATAGTACTTTTAGTAGTTACCACCGCTATTGGATTTTTAGGTGGAACAGGTCAAATTGAAGAGAATATTAATATAGATGTTAACTCAGACCTTGTTAGCGGTACAATATTTGATTATCCTTCTACTTATACAGATGATTCATCTGCTGATGATGAACAAAGGGTTATAAATTCAGAAGGCCAATTTGTTAAAATAACAACAGAACAATATGATATAGATCCAGTAACAGGTAGAGAGAATTTACTTGAAAACGAACCAGGTAGTACTCCAGTTGATAGAGAATATAATGGAATACCATTTTATGGAATTAAGTATACCTGGGAAGGTATGGCTATGGAAGTAGGCTTTTTCCCATTTGGAACCCATACTTATGGATACACAATTGTTGGAGAACCAGATGAAAGTGATGTAGCTATTATGTTATCAAATATACATGGATTGGAGTAAAAAGGTAGATGAAAAATGTTAGGAATAATCATTATTATAGCAATTATTTTAATTGTAGTAGTTGTATTTATTCACCTTTACAACCAACTAGTTCAAGCAAGAAATAAAGTTAAAAATGCATGGGCTCAAATTGATGTACAACTTACAAGACGTGCAGACTTAATTCCAAATCTTGTGGAAACTGTTAAAGGATATGCAACACATGAAAACCAAACATTTAACCAGGTCACTGAAGCTAGATCTGCAATGCAAAATGCATCAACAGTTAAAGAAGCAGCTACAGCTAATAATATGATAACAGATACTTTAAAATCTTTATTTGCAATAGCTGAAAATTATCCTGATTTAAAAGCAAATCAAAACTTTTTAGATTTACAAAATCAGTTATCTGAAACTGAAAATAAAATTTCATATAGCAGACAATTCTACAATGATACTGTTTTAATGTACAACAATTTATGTGAAACATTCCCAAGTAACTTTATAGCTAGCATGTTTGGTTTTAAAGAAGAAGATTTCTTTGAAGCTGAAGAAAGTGCTGCTACAGTTCCTAATGTGAAATTTTAGTGATTTAAATGAATAAACGGATAATAGGTTTATCGATAATAGCTATATTGCTATTATCCTCTATCTCCGTTATTTCTGCTGCTGATGAAGACAGATCATACAGTATAGAAAAAGGAGATATAATTTTAACAGTAGGTTCTTTAGGGGATCTTTATGTTAGCGAATTTTACCAGTATAAATTCGATGGAGAATTTAATGGTGTTTATAGAGATATACCTCTGAAACCTGGAGAGAGCATTTCTAATATTAATATAACCGTTGACGGTGCTTATTTTACTTATAAAGTTTTAAATTTCAATGAATCCACTACTATTCGAGTTTATCTTTATTCTGATGAAGCACATACCCAGCCTATTAAAGATACAACAGTAACTATAAATTACAATTATATCCATGATGGTGTTGTTAAAATTTATAATGATGTTGGAGAATTACAATATAAGTTATGGGGTGAAGAATGGGATGTTGATGTTGATTCATTAACTGCTATGGTTCAGTTTAATTCATCAGAAGGAATTGAATACTGGATTAATCCTTATTTCTTAAAATCATCAGAAACATGGGATGGATCTATATTAACAATTAATACAGGAAAACTAGAAAGTGGAGAGTATTTAGAATTAAGATCAATCATTCCATTAAATCAGTTTGCAAATGAAACTCCATATGCAAAGATAGTCCATGAAAATGGATATGAAACAATTCATAAAATTCAGGATGATTATGAAAATTCTATAAAATTCAATGAAACATTATATACCATAATCCCAATACTTTTACTGCTTTCTTTAATAATTCCATTAAGATCTTATTTAAAGCATGGTCGTGAACCAAAAATAGATTATATTGGAGAATATGAGAGAGAGCCACCAAGTGATCTCCCACCATTGTTTGTAAATGCAATGTTTGGAAAAGATGACGATGTAGGGTACTGTAGTGACAAAGGATTCCAAGCAGTTATTATGGATTTAATCGATAGAGGAATAATTGAAATCAACGGATCTGAAGATAATTTAATATTTAAAATTAAATATGAGAACGTTGAAGGTTTAGAGGAGTACGAAATTAAATTTTTAGCAATTTTAGAGAGATATGCAGAAGAAGGAGAAGTTAGCCTAAAAGAAATGACAAAAAAACTTAAAAATAGAACTGAAGCAGATATCTTTGAAGAAATATATAAAGATACTGTCAAAAGCTATGAAAAAGAATATGTTAAACCAGAACTCGAAAAATACTTTGATAATGAAGGTCATGACCAAATAACTATGTATGCACTAATTCTTATAGTAGCATCCATAATAGTTATAATCATTGCAATGTTTTCTAGTCCGCAAGTTCCTATGACCGTAATGGCAAGAATGATAGCATTAGGAACAGTAGCAATAGGTGTAATTCTTTTAACATTAAATAACCGTTATGGTGGAAAATGGACAAAATACGGAAGAGAAGAATCTAAAAAATGGGAGAATTTCTCTAAGTTTCTTAAAGACTTTTCTTTAATTAAAGAACACCCACCACAATCTGTAGTAATCTGGAATAAATATTTAATTTATGCAACAGCATTAGGTGATGCTAAAGCTGTTGAAAAAGCAATGAAAGAGCTATCACCAGAAAACTATCAATATAATGACCTTTACCGTTACAACCACTATCATGGAGGAAGAGCATTCTCAACAGTTATGAGTACTGCATCATCCCATTCTACAAGTGGAAGTGATGGAGCCGGAGGCGTCGGTGGCGGTTCTGGTGGAGGAGGTGGAGGAGCTTTCTAGCTTCTTTACCACCAATTTTATTTTTTTGATTTTTATGATTGAAGTTAAAACACCAGCTACAGATAAAGATATATCTCAATTAAAAGTAGGAGATAAAATAGCTATATCTGGAACTATATATACTGGAAGAGATGCTGCACTTCCAAAATTAGTAAAAGCTATTGAAAACAATGAAACTCCTTTTGATTTAGAAGGAATAGCTATAATGCACACAGCAGTAAGTGATGCAGGAATAGCTCCAACAACAAGTAATAAATATGAAATAGAGTCTACGATACCTTTTTTATCTGAAAATGGAGTTAAGATCCATATTGGAAAAGGGTCTTTAAGTGAAAAAACCGTTGATGAATTAAATAAAAACAATTCTATTTTTGTTGTTTGCCCTCCAACAGCTGCACTGATTTCAAATAAAGTACTAAAAAAAGAATGTGTTGCTTTTGAAAAGGAAGGGATTGAAGCTATATATAAATTAAAAGTAGATAAAATTCCAGGGATAGTAACTATTGCCCATGGAAAAAAGATTTAAAAAAGTAAAGAATTATTCTTCTTCACGTTTTTTATAAATTATAAAAAGCAATTTAAATTACACTGCAGGAGTTGGTAAAATACCTAAGTCCACAACATCACAACCTGCAGAAAGCAATCCTGCAATTAAGGCATTTTTAAGCATAATTGTACTGGTTCTTGTATCTCCACCAACAGCTATCTTTCCTTTAAATACATTACCATAACATGTAGCTAATCTTGAAGCGAATTCTGGAGTTAATACATCATTTGCAGTTCTTCTAACTCCAAAAGTTCCAAATAATCGTTTTTCTTTTGTCATAATAAAACCCTTAAAGTCTTTCAATATGTTTTTTTCTTTTATAAAATATATTAACTTTTGTTTTAAAAAAGGAATATTTGCTGATTTTTCACATTTCAACCATTTTAGATAGACAGTTATCTTAAAACTTTAAAGTAATTTTATAAAAACTTTTATATTTATTACAATAAATTAATATTCAACTAAGGGAGGTTTTTGCTTATGTCAAAAGATAGTTCTAAAAGTAAGTTAATTCTTGTTCCTGTAGTAGCTATTGTTTTAGTTTTAATAATATTTGGAGCTTTTTATCTATCAGACAGTCCTAAAAATATAAATGAAACCAGATCATTTATAGTAGGAGATGTAATGCTATATGCTCCTCCAGGATATGAAATTAATCTTGAATACTCAGAATTTGATCACAATCAATATGCTGTATTAAATAATAGTGAAGGTGATGTAGAAATTTTTGTTGATAATACTGAAGAAGAAGACTATGAAGATGATAATGTAGCTGATTATCAGCAACCAGAACCAATAGTGTTAATTCCAACTACAATTGAAGGTGTTGACGGATATTTGGTAGATGGAGTATCATTTAATGATAAGTTCATTGTGGAATACGGTAAATATAACATTACCTTTTATGGTGGGTATTTTGAACTTGAAGATGTATTGGCGGTAAATCAGCAACTAAAATAAGGTGTTAATATGTTAAAAACTTCCGACATCTTTATTTTGTTATTTGCAGTTTTAGTATTAGCTATTTCTTTATTGTTCATTCCAGCTGAAGATGATGGTGATAGGGAATTTGTTATACAGGGAATAACCTTTAAGGTCCCTGCTTATTATGTAATTGAAAACCAATCAGATAGTATAGTATCTTTAGCTAGTAATGGAGGTGAAGGTTTTATTAAGATAACTGTAGTTGAAAAGGTATCTAATTTATCAGAATCTTCTTTATGGTTAGGATATTATCCAAATGAAATGAACATTTCTGGTTTTTCAGGTGTTTATGGTTTGTGTGCTAAATATGTCTTTGATGGCAATATTTTCTTATTTAATTTAGATAATAAAACAGTTTTAATTCATGGAAATCCAAGTAATGGAATTGATGCCTTTTTATCAAAAAACACTCATTTAGTTAGCAAGCTTAATTGAACTGCCATCACTAATAATAAGTTCTAGTTTAGAATTGTATTCAGTAATGGTTCCAGTAATTATTACTTTTTCATTTTTAAAAATATCTATAGGTGTTTGGGAATTTTCTAGTTCAATAACTACAGATTCAAAGGCTATTGCTGGAATTTGCCCAGTCCCATCATTTATTGTTAAAAAATAAGTATTACTTGATGAAGATTTAGATACTTTCTCAACAACTCCAGTTATAGAAACTTCCTCTTCAATCATGTTCTTATTAATTTCTGAAATAGCTACTTCTTTAACTTCAATATAGGGAGATGTAAAGATAAGTCCTAAAATACCAACTAAACTGACTACTAAAGCTATTTTAAATATTTTATCATCTGAAATTTCCATTTTTAAAAATTTAACTTAAAAAGTTAAAAAGATGATTGAATCAGTTAAATAGAATTTATTTGTACATGGAAATTAACCTTTCAACTGTATCAATGTCACCAAGTCCTTTATCTTTTCTAACTCTTTTAACTACAGGGAATCTTAAGGAAAATCCAGTTTCATATTCAGGACTTTTAACAATTTCAGAAAAACCAATTTCTAAAATGATTTTAGGTTCTACGGTAACTTTAGTACCTTTTTCAGAAAGCTTATATTCTTCCATTTTTTTAGTTAAATACTTTAAAGTATCATCATCAAGACCAGTAGCTACATGAGCAACGGTCTTTAAATCATCATTTTCATCTCTTAAAGCTACTAAATAAGAGCCGATAAAGTCTTTTCTTTTACCAATTCCATGAGTTCCTCCAACTACTACAACATCTAATGTTTCAGGTTCCGCTTTATATTTAAGCATCTTCTTACCTCTAAGACCGGGAATATAAGGTTCTTTAGAATCTTTTATCATTATTCCCTCATGTCCTTCTTCAATGGATGTTTTAAATAGTTCTTCAACTTCATGAATGTTATCAATAGTTCCCTTGACCATTTTACTTAAATTAATTTCTTCAGAACTTGTATCTACAATTTCTTCAAGTTTTTTTCTACGTTTAAGTAATGGTTCATCAATCATTGATTTTCTAAAGTAAAGTAAATCAAATAAAAATAATTTTAAAGGAACATTTTCAATAGCTTCTTCAATATTATACTTTCTTCTAACCCTATGTAGAATATTTTGGAAAGATAATGGTTTTCCATCTCTTGTAGCTATTACCTCACCTTCAACAATATAATTTACATGAGGCAAATATTCATCTACGGCTTTTACAATTTCAGGCATTGCTTCAGTAATATTTTCTAATCTTCTTGTAAAAATATTAATTTCATCTTTATTTCTGTGAACCTGAAGTCTAATTCCATCATATTTAGTTTCACAAATAGCAAGACCCATCATTTTAATTGATGGTTCAATTCCTTCAGATAATTGTGCAAGCATAGGCTTTACAGGTTTTCCAGGAGTTAATGTTAATTTTTTAAGTCCATCTTCACCTTCATTTTTAGCAACAACTGCAATAAGAGCTAAATCATTAGTAAGCATATGTGCTCTATCAATAATATCCTTATCAATGTTAAATGCTTCGGCTATTGCATCACGAACAATACCTTCACCAACACCAATTCTAAGCTCTTCAGTTATAGTACGTGTTAAATATTTAGCTTCTGTAGCTGATGCTTGGGATAATAACTCTAGAATAATGGATATTTTGCGACTTGTAGATTTTGAGCCGGAAATTGTTGTAAGCTTTATAAGATTGTCAAAAACAAATTTAATAGTTAATGGTTGTGAAAAAAAAGTAGTTTGAGATTTTTTAGAAAACAAATTAACAGATGCAAGTCCAATATCTCCCTGTTCTCTTAGTTCATCTTCAACTTTATCTACAGTAGTTCCAACAGCTTTAGCTACAGCTTCCATAACTAATTTACTACCTATACCTAATTCTTTATCACTCCATGCAGGAAAAACACGTCCAAGTATAAGTAATCCTACCTTTGATAAAGTTTCATCATCTAATTCTTTTATGAAATCAGAAAGTATTCTAGTTTTTTCTAATCTTTTAGAATTTTCTTCTAATTGGTTATATACATCTACTAATTTTTGATATTTCATATTAAGTTTTTTATAAATTATAAAAAGCAATTTAAATTACACTTATAAAGATTTAGAAACTGGAATTAAGAATAATAAAGTTAAGTATAATATTATTTATTCCTCAAATGGCTTTATTGTTATAAAAAATAAACATTATGATAGTAAAAGGAAGATTGATAAATCCAGATATGATAAATTAGAAAAAGATTATTATGATGCTTTTGATGAAAGGAAACAGTATATTAATGAATTAGCCACACGTAAAAAAGATGAATATAAAAAGTCTGTAGATATTAATCGTATATCTTATGTGGAATATTCTAAGGAGATTGATGATATTGAGGTGAATGTGGAGTGGAATACTCTTGAAGAACAAGTAAATATTTTTAATAAACATTTAGGAAAGTATGGTGTTCAAATTACATTTGTTAAACCAAAGGTATAAATATGCCATGCTTTAAAAGTTATAGATTAGTGGTGATTATAAATGTATGATCATAGATTTGATGGAGAGCAGTTTGAGTTTTCTGAAATGGATGCTTTTTATGAAACATTTAATGATCTTCCAGAACATCGTAGAAAAGGATTCTTAAAATATGTTCATGATTTAAATCATGTTAAATATGAAAATTTTGTTAAATGGGTGCTTAGTAGGCATCCTGATTATGATCCTGAAAAATACAAAATAGAAGACTAAAAACACTACTTTTTTTTAATTTTTTATCAAAAATATTATTAATTGATACTCCCTATATACAAATAATAATGGTGGTTACTTATGGTTGGGGAGACTAGCACATCTGCAGTTAAAATGAATTTTAATAGAATTCTAAAGATTATATTTAAAGAGGATAATAATTTTAATACAGGATATTCTGATTTGGTTGACTTTTTTGAAAGTTTAAATAAATATTCTCCAGGGAATAAAAATATACCTCATGAGGGTTTTTGTGATATGGAAGAAAGTAATAAAATAAAATTTGTTATCCCCAAATCAGATAATTCTACTTTTATTGATAATGATGAATTTTATTCTGAAATGTGTGTTAAAAATATTTTATGTAAAACATTTCGTTATGAAACTTACTTTGAAAATAAAAATGAAGCACAAATAATATTTAATGGATTATGCTACTGATTATGCTCAGGAAAAAGGAAAAAAATATATATGGCTAAGTGTCTGGCAGAAAAATAAAAAAGCTATTAATTTCTATAGAAAGAATGGTTTTAGAGAAAATGAAACTCATACTTTTGTAATAGGACATGATAAGCAGATTGATTATATCATGTATAAACCACTATCAATATAATTATCATTTACATTTTTTATACACAATTTATTTATACAATATTCATTATATTATTTATAGACAAATTATATGTTTGTAAAAATTGATAAAAGGAATGATAATGAATAACAAAATATTAATGAGTATTTTAGCTGTTTTAATAATAATTATTGTTATTGTAGGTCTTTTTATTGCATTTAACCCAAGTGAAGATGATAATAATAGTACTAAAATTAATAATACAACAGCTATTGCTCTAGAAAGTAACAATGTAAGTCAAAGCAGTAGTGAATCTCAGTCATCTAGTAATTCAATAGAAGATAATAGACCAGTTAATGATCCTAATTATAAAGGGTACAATCCATATCATGAAAGCGAAATAACAGCAGATGGATGGAATCCAAATGAACATGAAGTTTCTAGGGAATATATTGGAGATGGATTACATAGAATTGAATATGATGATGGATACTTTAGAATTTGTGATGAAAACGGTTATGTTGTAAATTATGGTTATTAGCTCTTTTAATAATAAGTTGTACATTCGGAAGATCATATGAAATCTTATTTGGATGATGGTAAATTTGCAGCTCCAAGATGGTTAATGTATCCTGAATTATCCTGTTACACTATTGGCTGGAGAATGGGATGCAGGGAGTCATACTTGATGAGCATACCTTGTGAAACTGAAGAGTTTAAAAAATTATTCCCCCAACCTCTAAATTGGCTATGTCATGATGAAGAAGACCAGAACGGTGCTGAAAAACTAGAAAAATATTCATTTTTTGCAAGATTCTGGAGAAAAGATGGAATTCAAAAATATTCAAAAATAGATGAAGAAGATTATGTTGTCGTAAATGATTTCATCACTCTTGAGCAAGTTGATGAAGAATTTAGATTGGATGCAATGCATTTTTTAAGTATTAGAAATTATATTTTATGTGCAAAATATGATTTATTTGATATGCCTCATGATGACTATGATTTAACTGATTTAAATGATGATTTTGAGCTAACTGGAAGTCAACAAGAATTATGGAATCATTATAAATACTCTGCTTGTTTAAATGGAGCATATTATAAAATAATGAATGATGATAACTTAAAACAAATTCTTTTAGATACTGGAGACAAATCTTTAGTTTATATCTCTAATGATGAATGGGGAGGAGAGGAAAACTTATTTGGATTTGCCTTAATGGAACTAAGAGATGAAATAAGAAGATTATACAAAAATAATGATAAAATTGATTGGGAATACAGTAAATATTTGGATTAGCATCCAATATATTAAATGTAATTTAAAGTGCTTTTTATAATTATATAAAAAACTAAAAAGTTAAACTAATTTTTATTAATCAACTTCTTCCCAATAATCTTCTAAATCCTCTGGCCCATATGGATCCTCTATATAATGTGGATTCTCTTTAATAGTCTCCTTAATTATCTGATTATCCTCATTAAATATTTGTTCTAAATAATAATCTCCAAAACATTTACAATCTTGATTGAAGTCATCCTCTCTCTTTGAAAGATAAATTTTTACTTTTTTGCCCTTATTTAAAGGCATTACCTCAAAGAATGTATCTTCACCTGGAATAAATAATTGCATAATTATCTGCTCCTCAAAATAAATTTAGTATTTACTTACAACATAAATATAATTACTAGAAGAAGTTTCATCCACTACTTTTTGAAATCCATTAACTAACTCTCTTCCAATAAGAAATTTTATTAAACCAAAATCATCAAAATCTAAATCTTCATTTACTTTAAATAAGAATTCAACATCCTCCCATATCAGTTCAGATAATTCAATCATTGTACAGTCTTCTACACAGTCGTATTTAGGGATTATCTCATCTTTAATATATTCATATAATTTTTTCATGTCTTCAGGAATCATACTGTTTATACTCCTATTCTTTTTAGTTCTCTTTTAATTGGTTTTTCCTAACTAAAATCTGTTCAATTTATAATAAGGAATATTTTCTGTGTGAGAACACTTTGGATAGTTGGAACAGCCTAAAAATAATCCATATCTTCCATTTTTCTTTAGTAATATGCCATCACATTCAGGACAATTTTTTATTATCAAGTTGTCTCCTTTATCATAGTTATATGCTCTTTCTTTCCAATCACAATTTTCATTTAAACATTTTAAGATGGTTTTGTCATATTGTGGATTGTTAAATAAGCGAACTTCACTTCCACAATTTGGACATGCTATTTCAGTTGTATATTGAGTATAATTGGTTAAAATTTCTTCAGTATATGTACATTTCCTTGTTTTTGAAGAATAATTGGAACAACCTAAAAAAGGCCCATTAATTCCATTTCTTTTAATCAGTACACCACCACATCTTGGGCATAATTTTATCTCATCGGTTTTATTTAAGTTATCCTCATATTTTCCATTGACTCCTCTACATTTAGGATAATTTGTACAGGAGAAGAAAGGTTTTTCTCCAGAGAGTTTAACGATAGTCAAATTTCCAATTCCACATTTTGGACATTTTAATTTGGTTTCAATGATTATAGGTATTTTAATATTATCATCTAAATTGTCATAATCAAAGGTATAATCAATTACATCAACTTCATCTTTATATTCTTTAATTTCCTGGACAAATTGAGATTGGCTAACTTTAGGAGCCAAAAGATAAACATTGCTTCTAGTTCGTGTTAAAGCAACATAGAATAACCTACGTTCCTCTGGATAATCTATAGGCTCATCATCTAAAATTGAAACATACTTAAGTATAGAATCATCTTGAATCTTATTAGGAAATCCAATTATACTGTCCTTAAGATTTATTAGAATAACATTATCTGCCTCTAAACCTTTTGATTTATGGACAGTCATATATTTAATCTTCAATGATGGATTTTTACTGTACTTTATTGTAAAAATTTTATCTTTATTTTTTTTCTTATACTTATCCTGTTGTTTTTTAAATAAAGGTGTCTTAATGAATTGATTTATATCATTATTATTTCTTCCTAAAATTAAAATAGTTTCATTATCATCTTTTTCAGCTATTTTTTGAATTATATCTTCTAGAACTAGAATCTGTACATAATTTGAATCGCATTGACAAACTTTTATAGGTTTTTCAATTTGATTGTTAGAGACAGATTTCAATCCTCTTTTCTCTAACTGGTTTGCATTTTCAGTTATGAACCTTCTTGAGGCATTAAGCAATGATTGAGAATTTCTATGAGTCTTGTTGATTATGATTTCAGCAGGATCACTAAAGTATTCCTCAAAATTGGTAAATAGCTTGATGTCGCATCCAGTAAACCTATAGATGGACTGCCAGTCATCCCCGACAACTACCAATTTTGCATTTATTGAATCTTTAATTTCTTTTAGGAGTTTATATCTTGTAAAAGAAGTGTCCTGATATTCATCAACAAGTATATATCTATAATGCTTATTAAAGCCAGTTTCAGCTACTTTTGAAGCAGCTTTGTTTATCATGTCATCAAAATCAATTTTATTATCCTCTTTTAAATGATTTTCATATCTTCTGTAAACATTTTTAATTATTCTTAAGAGTAGCTTATTTCTTGTTCTGATGAAATTATTCTCTTCATTAAAATTTTCCTTTTCTATTTCATCAAAATAATATTCATCATAATCATTTCCTTTAAATAAGCGGATAAATCTTATAATTAAGTCTTTAAGATTTTCAAACTCATCAATCTTCTTACAATCAATAACCCGTTTATATACCTTTTTATAGTTTACATCATTGATTTTAATTCCAGCATCGGTTAATTTTTCTCTAAATTTTTCAAAATAGTTTTTATCATGATGATAATATGAATAAAGTTCAATCATTTCAGTTTCACAGGCTTCATGAATACGCCTTTTCCATATGATTCCTTCTTTATATTTTATCATTTCCTCTTTAGTATCCATCCATGTAGCCCAACCATTTTTATCAACCCCAAAATGCTCTAAATAGATATCATAATCATCAAAATAAAAATCTGGATTATAATCCAATATGATTCTATCTGTAACTTTATAATAAGTATCTGGAATATTTTCTAAATTTTTTATATGCTCTTCATTAACAGGTCTTTCATAATTTTTTTCATAAGTGTAATTGATGTTATGTAAAAAAAGATAATTAGCTATCCATAGCTCGTATTTGCTTTTTACTGTTTCAAATTGCAGTGTTTTAAATGTACCTTCTTTGTATTCATTATATAAAATTTTGCTTTTAAAAGTTTCATATCTTTCATCTTCATTAGATTCCTCTTCATTGATAATGCTTGTTGGAATATTGAAATAATAGCTTAACAATTCAATTACATCTTTAATTTTATCAGGATCTTTAATTACCTCTTTATAGAAATAATCATCAATAACATCATCCAGTCCATCTTCATCTAAAATGAAAGGAATGTTTGTTGAGTTATTATTCCAGAAAGTAGTATTCTCAGATTCATCTTCATCTAAAATTAAATGAACTCCCTTTTCTTTCAGAATTGATTTTCCTAACTTATGAAAGGTTGATATATCTATATTGAGATTATGTTTATCCATTTTTTTCTGTATATCTTTTACAGAAGCATTAGAAAAGGAAATAGCTAGAATATCCTCTGGAGAAACACCTTTTATTTCAGTTAAATACTTGACTTTAGAAAGTAATGTGAATGTTTTTCCAGTTCCAGCACCAGCAATGATTTGTAAATGGTCTTCATCATTTAAAACGGCTTCAATTTGCTTTTCATACAATTGTTTACCTTCAATATCGCTGAAAAACCCTTTGTTATTTTGATATTCCTTTGCAATGAACTTTTCATTGGATTTATCTATTATTGAGTTTAGAATATTAATGTTATTTTGAATTGCATTAAATTTATTAATAAACCTCTCTATCTTTGATTTAAGTGAACTTTTTCCATTGCTTTCATCTAAAAATTCAGATAAGTTATTTGCAAGGGTCTGGTATTCATATTTAAATCTGGGAATGTCACTTTTTGCAATATACTGCCTGTTGTCCCATATTTCATATGTATCAAGAGATTCAATAATATTTACATTGTTCCTTATCCAATTTTCATTTGATTTATGGATACAATAATTAAAGTTATTAAAATTCTCTAGGAATTCCTTAAGTGTCCTGTAATGTTGAAAAGATTTATAGTTGGCTTTTTCCATTTTATTGATAAATTCATTGGTTTCAATAGCTATTTCTCGATATTCTTCTTTAATTTTTGGAATATCCTCTTTTTTGATAAATGACTCGTTATTTCTAATTTTATAGCTATTTAATGAGTTTATTTTTTCCAAATTTGCTGAAATCCATTTTTCATGAGGTTTGTATTCTTTATTAATGAACTTCTCATTTGATTTTTCAATGATTTTGTTAGAATTTTCATAATTCCTAATAAAGCTATTTAATGTTTTTTTGTGCTCATCAAGAAGAACTGGAACTTCAGAAAATTTATCCAAAATATCCTTAATCTTCTTGGCAATTGGCCGATATCTTTCTGTAAATTGACTTTTTGTTAAGTATTTCTTATTATCCCAGTTTTCATGGTCATTTAATGAGTTTATTTTTTCCAAGTTTTCTATAATCCATTTTTCATGGGGTCTGTATTCCTTTTCAATGAACTTTTCATTAGATTTCTTAATAGTTTCATCAATATTTTTTAAATTATATGCAAATGTTTCCATTTCCTCTTTAGGGATTATTGAACTGTCTTCTCCATATTCCTCTAAATATTGTCTTATTTCATTATTAATTGAGTTATAGGTATCAATGATTTCTCGCTTATTACTAGTAGAGATATACTTTTCATTGTTTAATATTTCATAATTATTGAAACGGGTTACTTCTTCTAATTTTGGTTTGATCCATTTTTTATTAAATTCAGCAACTGTTTTATCAATATTTTTAAAATTATCAACAAAATCATTAATTTCTAACTTATATTCATAATTATCATATTTTAACTTATTAAAGTTATCAATAACTTTCTCCAACTTTTGGAATAAACTATTGTATTCATTTTCAATCCTTTCTTTATAATTTAAGGATATGTATTTATTATTATTCCATTTACAGCTGTTGAAATAATTTATTTTATCTATATTGGATTTAATCCACTTAATCTCATTGTCATATATCCCTTTAATGATTTCATCATTGGATTTGTCAATAATTTCGCTGATGTTTTTAAAGTTTTCAATAAAGTTTATAAATTCTACTCTATATTGTATTGATAATGGATTAAGTCTATCAGAGTTTTTGAGAAAATTTTCAACATAATCAGCTATTTTCCTGTACTTTTCAATTATGTGAACTTTATTCTCCTCTGAAATGTACTCATTATCATTGACTTGTTGATTATTCAAAAGTCTTATCTCTTTAATATGGGATTTAATCCATCTTTTTTCTTCTTCATCATGCGAAAAAAACATTATTAACACCAATTTATCAATAATGATATATTATTTTTAAGTTGTTAATAAAAATTTATATCCAAGCTAAGAAATTAGTGTCTGTATTTAATTAAAATCTGTAACTAAAAAGGATATGATTTCATTGTTTTTCAGGGCATTAATTCACATTAAATGAAAAAGTTAATTAATAATTTAATAACAATATAGGTATAACTATATAATAAAATTAAAGTAAAATGTGAAACAGATAAAGGAGAATAAACAATGATAGACAAGTTTCGTGGCAATTATTGGTTTTTAAGCAATTTCTACGAATCACCAATTGAAGAGGAAAATATCACTTATCCAACAGTAGAACACTATTTTCAAGCTCAAAAGACCTTTAATCAGGAGGAAAAACTAAAAATTGCACAGGCAACAAAACCTGCCAAAGCAAAGAAAATGGGCAGAAAAGTCAATTTAAGAAAGGACTGGGAAGATGTTAAAATTCAGGTCATGGAGAATGGATTAAGACTAAAATTCCAAGATCCAACATTACGTAAAAAGTTACTAGCTACTGGAGATGAAGAGTTAGTTGAAGGAAATCCATGGGGAGATAGGTACTGGGGAGTATGCAATGGATCAGGAAAGAATAAGCTAGGTAAACTTTTAATGAAGATTAGGAAAGAGTTACAAGATGATTAATTAATTAATACTATCTTTTAGATAATTGATTAATTAAATATAATTAAAGTGTATTTAATTATCTATAAAAACTCAACAATCAATAAAGCTTATTATAAAAAAATTTTATCATATTACTTAAAAGGAATAAGTATTTATTTGGTGAATTATGGTTAAAAAACGCGATTTTAAAGATGAATTTTTTTATTTAGAAAATAAAGCTTTTGAATTATTTAAAAAAGGAGAATATGAACTCTCTTTTGAATATTACAATAAGCTTTTAAAGGCTAGTGAAGATTTTAAAAATAATTCTTGGGAAAAACATTTTAAATGGTATGATGAGGTTTTATCGCCATGTTTAAAAAAATATTCCAATAATTATGAGGAATTTTTTAAACATCTTTTTTTAGTGGATACTGAAACTTATGATGCATGGTTTGACAAAGCAGAATTATATGAAGATAATTTTAAACGTACAGAAGCTATTGAATACTATTATAAACTTTTTGAATTTAATCCTAATGATTTACTTCTTTTAGAATATCTTGGTAGACTTTTATGTTTTTCAAGTAGGTATGATGAATCTTTAAATATTTATGATACTGCTTTGAGCATTGATAATAATAATAAAAAAATAATCGAAGGTAAATGGTATGTATATTACACTTCCGATCGAATAAATGATGCATTAAATGTGTTAAAAAATTTAGACAATATAGATGATGTTAGTTCTGGGACTTATTGTGCAACAGGATATTCATTTGAAGAAAATAATGATTTTGAAGATGCAATGTGGTGTTATAAAAAAGGCTTTGAAATTGATGAAATAAATGATAATCTCTCTGAGAGTGATTCTATTGATGGTATTAAAAGGATGCTACTTAAATTATCAATTGAGGATTATTCTTTTTTAAACGATTTTTATTTAGAGTGGATTTCAAAAATAGAATATAAATTTGATACAGAACATTGCCCTAACTGTGGAGGAAAATTTACTCCAATAATTTACGGGCTTATTGCTGAAGATAACCTATTTGATGAACAAAAAAAAAGGTAATGTTATTCTTGGAGGATGCACTATTCGTGGAGATAGTCCAACACATTATTGCAAAAACTGTGATAAAGAGTTTCAGTTTAAAACTAATGGAATAAAAATTAATTACAAAAATAACAGTCGACAATACTTCTATACTGAAAAAATAATTAATGAAATTACTTATTATATTCCTAATGATCAAAATGAAAGCTCAATTAATATTAAAGAATTAGAAAATGAAATGAGAGAATCCTATGGATTAAACAATGTTGAATTCACTGCATTAATTAATAAATTAATGGACATAGGTTACATTTATATGCCTACTAAAGGTCAAATTTATCTTTCTGAGGATAATTTTTATTCACAGTTTTAAAAATTAATTTACATATCCTCAAACTTCTCTAACAAGAAAAATTAATAAAAAAAATATAGTGGATTTCTTTTTATATATAATTTAAATTACTATTATGTTCAGTAATGATATAAAAACTATAAAAATAAAACAATAATATATAAGTGTGGTTTTATGAAGTGGAAAATTGGTAATGTAGAGATTGATAATCAAGTTGTCCTCGCCCCAATGTCAAGAGAATGCAATTCCTCATTTAGAAGAATAGCTAAATTAATGGGATGTGGACTTGTTGAAACTGAAATGATATCTGCCACAGCTATCAAGTATAACAATCATAGAACCCAGGAAATGCTTTATATGACTGATTATGAAAGACCTATCTCCGTGCAGCTATTTGGATCTGACTGCGAATCATTCAAAATTGCTTCTAGATATGTTTATGATAAAGTAAAACCAGACATAATTGATATTAACATGGGATGTCCAGTGAGAAAAGTTGCAATAGCTTCTAAAGCGGGTTCTGCATTAATGAAAAATCCAGATACTGCCTATGAAATCATAGAAACTGTAGTTGAAGCTGTTGATATTCCTGTAACTGTTAAAATCAGAAGCGGATGGGATGAAAATAACATCAATGCAGTAGATATTGCTAAAGTTGTTGAAGATGCTGGAGCATCAGCTATTACTATTCATCCACGTACTAGAGACCAAGGATATGCAGGTAAATCTGACTGGTCAATAATTAAGAAGATTAAAGATAAATTATCAATACCAGTTATAGGAAATGGAGATATCAAATCATGTTATGATGCAAAAAGGATGATTGATGAAACTGGATGTGATGCTATAATGATTGGTAGAGCAACCCTTGGAAATCCATGGCTTATTCGTGAGTGTATTGATTATCTAGACTGCGGTATAGAGCCTAAAGAAATTACTCTTGAAGAAAAAATTGAGATGATTAAAAAGCATACTGAGCTGTTTTTAGAGTTTAATGATGAAAAACTTGCATTTCGCAGATTCAGAAATCTAATTTCACATTATATCAAACATTTCCCTTATAATCATGACATTATGAGTAAGTTATTTAAAACTAATACAAAAGAAGATCTATTCAAATTATTGGATGATTATTATGTAAAGTTAAATCAGAAGTAGTTTAAATAAAAATTTCTACTTATTTAATAATATAAGCATATAAAATTCAAAAAATTATTATTTCTTCTGTGAAATCATTTTTCATTATATATGATCGTTTTATAGGAAATAACTTAATTCTTCTTTTAAAGTAATAATATCATATCATTATTGTCCTATTTTATGAATTAATAACTAAAAATTTAATAGAATGGAAAAATATTAATGTTATTATCTATCATTGATTTAAAGTAATATTTACAGGTAATCTTTTTAGATTTAAAACATTTAATGTTTCAATCCATAGTGTTTTAAATGTGTATGGCTTAAACTATAAATGCTACAATATGAATTTTAAATTAAAACTATAATCTTTATTTTAAAGTAGGAATCAATTATATAATAATGAGGATGGATGAGCTAGAATGCTCCTCCACCACCACCTCCAGAACCACCCCCAACAGATCCTCCGCCTTTTGAAGAACTTTCACTGTGGGCAGTATTCATTGAAGATGTAAATAATAAAGACCCTCCATGATGATGATACCTATAAATATTGTTATTCTGCAAATCATTTGAAGGAATTATATCATCCATTGCTTGCTTTACTTTATCTGCATTACCCAATGCAGAAGCATAGATTAAATAATGATTCCAAATAACAATGGATTCCGGAGGATGCTCTTTTATTAATGAAAAGTCATTTAGATATCTTCTAAAACTTTGCCATTTTTCAAATTTCATTCTACCTTTAACAGTCCATTGACCACCATATCGATTATTCAATAAAATGAAAATAGCTCCAATGAAGATAAATACTATAGAAATAGCAATACAATAGTCCATATAATAGCCATCAATCATTGAAATACAACCTAAAACAATTGCTGATACAATAACTATACTTGTTCCATAATATTTGATTATCTTTGCTCCTTTATCTCTAAAAAATGAATCATATATTGGATTTATATATTTCTCATGATAGTCATTCTTGATTTTATTGTATTCACTTTCAAACTCCATTGCTCTAAATTGATTACTTAGATTTCTTTTTAGATTCTTTAAGTTAATTCTTCCATCTTCCCCATATTTTAAAAATAAGTTTAAGATATTTGCCTCATAGTCTTCAATTGTTGATAGAATATTATCATTATTTAAAACAAGTGAAATCCCCTCTTCTCCATCATCATCTAAACTTAATATACCTTCATCTATCAATTTCAATATGGTAGCTTGAATACCATTATCACTTATTACTCCAACAGACTCCCTAGTTCCAAACATTGCATCAACAAACAAGGGATGATCATTTGTAGGAGGTTCATGTTCATATGGAGCATCATAATCAATTTTTGGTTCTTTACCATACCTTAAATATGTAACTACTGGAATAAATAGGCTCAAAAACATGACCATTGGATATAAATATGAAAAAGACTCTAAATAACGCATTGAATTCTCATAGTCCTGTTGAATTTTATAAATTTCTTCCCGCCCATTTGAATCAATGATATACGCATATGTTGGATTTTCATTAAATTGGCTTAAAGGAATTAAAGCTCTAAATTCTAAAAATTCACCAGCACTTAATTCTCCAGTATAAATATTAAGTTCAGATCCATTCCATGATTCATTTGAGGACAAATAGTAAGGATTAATCCAATACTCAATTCCTTCAGATGAATTAAATTGTATATGTGCATTTAACTTTTCAGTTCCTTCATCCCATTCTTCACCCCATAATTTATAATGAAGCTCAGCAATATCATTATAAATATTAATCAAACCAACAAAATCATACTCATACCAAACAGTAACTGTAGTATCTTTTATTGGCTGTGTGTAATCCTCATCAGAGTACAAATAAGTGGTTATTTTATAATTTCCATCTTCATCGGTTGTAACTTCATATTCTGAATATGCTCCACTAATAAAAACTTTCAAATTCTCAATGGATTCTCCATCTTTAAGAGGTATTGTCCTATAAACTCCATTAAATTCACCATTAAAAGTATACTGATAACATTCCTCAATATTAACATTACCATCAGCATTAATAGTTAAAATGATATCTGATAAATTAATAGTATATGATTTATCTTCATCAGCAGTAACAGCTGAAATTGATGACAATAAGATAATGGAGATTATTACTAATCCAATTAATCTTTTGTTCATTATTTTCACCTAGAATTTAACATTTAGAATATGTTAGGCTAGTTTATTTTCAGTTCCAGAAAGACCATTATACCTATAAACAAATGATGATATGAGTAATAAAATAATTATGATAAAAATAATTAGAAGCAACACATTTAAACCTCCTTCTTTTTACCAGAAAAAAATAGATAGATATAAAATCTATCTAAAAGTGAATATTTGACAACATAATGTACAAATCATCTTCTGGAACATTACCAATAATAGTATATCCATAAGTAGAACCATTAAATTCAAAGAATCCTAATTCTGTTGCTTCACCATCATCAACATATTCAACGGCATAAAAAGTAATTCCTCCAGCTTGTCGCTCTATTGGATTTCCACCTTCATCTGCTATGCATGAATCCCTGAAACTTTGAGGTTCCACATTATAAGGATCACTTGCAATTGCGAACCCACCTGAAACATCAGCATTATTTACCATCTGACCAACAATATAATGATTATTTAATGTATATGAAGCAGGATAATCAAAAATGTCACCAGTTACATCTGCCACATAAGGTTCTTGATTTGTAACAATATCATCATCTGTAGGAAGCTGCAAACTTGTGTATGAAGATGATTCAATAATTACAGGATTAGCAATAAGAGAGATGATAGAACTAACAATTAATAAAAGAATTATCAATCCAATAACTTTTCCCCAAGATAACTTTTTACCAGTAGGTGTTTCTTTGTGAAATTTAGCACTTACTTGTGCATCTAATTGATTAAATTTGTCTAAAAAATCCAATTTAAGCACTATCCTTATTTAGAAGATTCTCATTGTAGAAATAATTACCATTATTATCATTGATATACTTTGCACTATAAGCCGCTTCAACGGCAGTTAATAAAAGAAGAATCCAATAAATAAAATCCGGAATCAATCCAATATTGCCTAGAGTTCCAAAAATCAATGATATAATAATAAAAAATATTATTCCTTTCAATATTTGACCATTATAAATTTGTCCAAGACCCACAACAATCAAGCTAAGAATAAAAGCAACAAAAATGTTTTTATGGTAAACAATTCCAGTTGAAGTTGATATGTTGTTTTCTACTGTTGAATCAGCATTTTGTGATTGGGCAGCATTATTTTGAGAAATTATATTACCACAATGCTCACAAAATTGTGCTGTTTCATTAATTTCTTTTCCACAATTTGGGCAAAATTTAGGCAATTTCGTCACCATTATTATATATTTATACATATATATAAATAATTTTCTATTTAATTTAAAATAAGTATAATAAATAATTTTAGATGAACTTTTAATCAATAGTTTATAGAATATCTGAATATTTCTCAAAAAGATAAACTAATAATTACCAATTAAAAAAAAATTAATATAAAAAATTTATGAAAAAAAAGTTTAATAAAAATATCTAAAATATTCATTCTAGTAGTTAGCGTACATATATAGAAAGGCATATTTTTTTATTACATGAAAATTATTATGTATTTAATAATAAACATAGCATTTCACAGAATATCATTAATTACTAATGGATTTAAAGCACTTCATTAAATTTCCACACAATACATTATATTTGTCTAAATTTTATATAACTCCTGTAAAGTAAATTCCATCATATTGTCTAATTTTTGAATTAAAACATGCGATATATATAATTAATTTAGTTTTAAATGTAACTCAATAGTTCTCAAAGAAAAAATATAACTAAATTCATATCCTAGTATACACATTTTTTTAAAAAAAAATAGATTAAACCAAATATCTAGCTATAATAATACAAATTAAAAAGAGTTTTAATTTTACTGAAAAAATATTGATTATTCTTCCAATAAAATAATATTTTCAGGGTCCACTTTTAAATATTCTGGAGTCTCAAACTCATGTTCATGAATCTCTTTATCAACTTTCCACCAGAGACCATTTTTTAAAGTTACTTCCCATTCAAAAGGTTTTTCCAATATGGCTGCATCCCTGCTTTCAACTACATTGGTATCTTCCTTTTCAGATGGATAAAAGTCATGAGCTCTTATTCCAATATGAGTAATATTGTCTGAAATCTTTTCAGATACTTCAAATAAAGTATTCCAGTTTAAAGCTTTGAGATGATACTCATCAATGATTTCAATTTTAGATATGTTTTTACAACCTGTAAGTTTAGCAGCCTGAACCCTTTTTGGGTTTTCAAATATTTCATGAGTAGGTCCTTTTGCAATGATTTTACCTTCCTCTAATATTAAAAGTTCATCACAGAACTGGAACACTTCATCACGATCATGAGTAACTAAAATAGACAAACCATCAAAGCTATTTAATAAATTAACAAGTTCAATACGTAGTTTTTCCTTTAGTGCAGTATCCATAGCACTGAAAGGTTCATCCAACAATATAACATCAGGCCCATAAGCTAATATACGGGCTAAAGCTACTCTTTGCTGCTGACCTCCAGATAACTGTCTAGGATATCTTTTTTCTAATCCTTCCAAGTGAAAGCGCTTAATCATTTCAGGTACAATGCTTTTATCATCATCTTTAGATAAACCTGCAGCAACATTCTCTTCAACTGTCATGTTGGGAAACAGTGCATAATTCTGAAATAAGTAACCTACCTTTCTTTTTTGAGGTATTAAGTTGATTTTTTTATTAGAATCAAAATAAATGTTCTCTTCATCAGCAATAGTTAAGCTTACAACACCTTTATCTGGATCTACAATGCCTGCAATAGACTTCAAGGTCATACTTTTACCACAGCCTGATGGTCCAAGAATACCCAAACACCCATTTTTCAATTGGAAATCAACATTTAAGTCGAATTCTTTCAGTTTCATTTGGATATCTACTTTTAGATTATTATTCATGATTCTTTCCCCTCAACTAAAAATAAAAAAAGATTATAAAAAAGAATATAAATTTAATTTAATTTATTTATTTCCATTGTTTTTCCTTACGTAGTGTAACATAGTCCATAATGAAAATAGCGATAAATGCAATTATAACAATGAACACTACATAGTTAAAAGCGTCTCCCATATTTCCAGCAGCTACCTCTGAATATACTGCCATTGGGAGAGTTCTAGTTTGATCTGCAATATTACCTGCAAGCATAGCTGTAGCACCAAACTCGCCTAAACCACGTGCATAAGCAAGAATTCCACCGCTGATAATTCCAGGCAATGCATTTGCAAATAAGATTTTCCAAAAAATCTTCCACTCAGACATACCTAATGTACGGCCTGCATCAATTAAATTGGAATCAACCTGTTCAAATGCACCTCTTGCAGAACGATACATTAATGGAAGGGACATAACTACCGCAGCAATAACAGTAGCAGACCATGAAAATGCTATTTTAACAGCAAAGAAATCTATAAAAAAACTACCTATTGGTCCTCTGACTCCAAAAATGTATAATAAGAAAAATCCTACAACAGTAGGAGGCAATACAATTGGTAGTGTAAGGATACCATCAAGGACGATTTTTATTGAATTGTTTTTAATTTTAACAATACCCCAAGCAATAATTAAACCTACAAAAAAGGTTATAAATATTGATAAGCTTGCAGTTTTCATTGAAATTAAAATTGGTGTCCAATCCATCATGTATCTCACTTAATTATTATTTCTTTTAAAGAGACTATTTAAATAAATCTATTCGTCATGAATAGTAAATCCATACTCAACGAAAATATCTTTTGCTTCTTGACTTTGTAAGAATTCCATGAATTTAGCTGTAGCATCATCATTTTGAGAATCTGCAAGAGGAGCTACAGGATAAACAATAGTTTTTAAAGAATCTTTTGGAGCTTCGCAGACTACTTTTACATCATCAGTTGATTTAGCATCAGTAGAGTATACAAGACCATACTCAGCAGAACCTTGAGCTACTTGATTTAATACAGCAGTTACATCGGTAGCTAAGGATAATTTAGGTTCTACATCATCCCAAATACCAAGGTTGTGTAATGATTCGTTTGCATATTGTCCAGCAGGTACTGATTCTGGGTCACCAATAGCAATAGTACCTTCTACATCTTTTAATTCTTCAAATGAAGTAATATTTGCATCTGAGTCATCAGGTACAATTAAAACAAGTTTATTTTCTAAAAATTTAACATTAGAACTGTTATCAACATAACTTTTGTTAATTAAATCATCCATCTGTTTATTACCTGCAGACATGAATACATCTGCACCTAAACCATTTTCAATCTGTTTTACTAAATCTCCACTGGAAGCGTAAGTAGGAGTAACAGTCATTCCTGGGTTTTGCTCTTCAAACATAGGAATTAATTTTTCATCATATACGTTTTTTAAACTAGCAGCAGCAGCTAAATTTACTTCATTATCTCCTGAACCATTGTCAGAAGTTCCTAATGAACCACTAGCATATAAACCTACTGCAATAACAGCTATTATCACAACAACTGCAATAATTATTTTATTTGTAGATTTCATAGTTATTACACCATATTAAATTATATCCATTTAACCAAATCAAAAATTCAAATAAATTGCATATTTTTGATTAGTTATTATTGTTTTAGGATTAAATGACATATAAAGTTTTTCATATCGATTTAATTACAAGTGTATTTTTTATTATAAAAACTATTTTATTACACCTAAAATTTTTAATTACTTCTATTTTAAAGAGATTTTTAGTTAATTATGATTATAAAATATTAAAATAAGAAAAAAATAAATTTTTAAAGAAATAATATATTGAATAATAAAGCTATTGATATGAATGAACATATCTTATTTACACAAAAAGAGTTAAAAAAAATAAAAAAAAGAAAAAATTTAATTTAAAATTTAATTATTGGAGTATATTAATCCAGTTGCTCTAGCAGAGAAGATGTATACGAATGAGGATATGAAAAGTAAGCTAATTAAATATCCTATATATGGAATAACAGCTATAAACATAGCAATTAACAATAAAATAACGATGATTATTGCTAAAACTATCCACCATACAATATATGATCCAACACCTATCCTTTTAATATCATCCATGATTCCAGAGAATGAAAATCCTTGAGAGAAACTTCCAGTATCTGCTAATCTACAGCATGCAATTGTTGCAAATAACATAAAGATGATGTATATAATTAAACTTATAATAAAGGTAAGACCAATAGATCCAATTAAATTAAAAGCTAAATCAGAAGATAAAGCACCGCCAGCCATAGATACTTCCACAGCTTGACTAAATGCATTAACTGCACCAGTTGCAAATAGAAGTATAAAGAATATTATGGTTGGAATAATCATATAAATAAAACTTAAAACAGCTGCTTTAATACCATCTATAAAGTTTTTAATTATATCAAAACCTGGAAGTTCATCATATCCATGTATTGTATCACGAGTAATCGCTAAACTATACCCCACTACAATAAACATTACAATAAAGTTAATTAAAGATGCAACAGCTTGGACAGTTCCATCAGTAACTCCAAACATAGCAAATAAATATGAAATATTCGCAATTATAATAATAATACCAAATATTATCCATTTGCTTACATTATCAAATGGATATTTAAGAGCATCATTAAATATTGAACTAATTGTCATATTATCACCTCTTTTTTTATTTATTCAATATTATACTTTAATACTATATAAATTTATTATAAAAACATTAAAATTGAACAAATAATTTTGATTTTATTAATTTATTTAATAATGTTAAAAAAATGTTATTAGTTCAATCCATAATATTTATATATTAATTCTTAATTAATTGTATATATAAAATTGTTTATACTAACAACAATAATTAAAGGTGATTATATGAGTAAAAATTTAGTAGCATACTTCAGTGCAAGTGGTTCAACAAAAGGAGTTGCAGAAAAACTAGCAAATGTTGTTGAGGGTGATTTATATGAAATTGAACCTGAAGAACCTTATACAGCAGAAGATTTAGACTGGACAAACCCAAAAAGCAGAAGCTCAAAAGAAATGAAAGAAAACAGATCATTTAGACCACCAATAAAAAGTAAACTAGACAATATTGATGATTACGACACCATCTATCTTGGTTTTCCAATTTGGTGGTATGTAGCACCTACAATTGTAAACACATTCTTAGAAAGCTATGATTTTTCAGGAAAAACAATCATTCCATTTGCAACATCAGGTTCAAGTGGTATGGGAAATACAGTAAATGAGCTTAAACCATCCTGCTCTGATGATGCAAGATTTATTGAAGGTGAAAGATTTCCAGCTTCTGTTTCTGAAGATGAACTAAAATCTTGGATTGATAAATTAAATATTTAAATATCTTTTTTTTCTTTTTTTATTTTTAATAAATAAATTTAATCTAATAATAGATGTATATGAATAAACTCTAAAATTATATTTTATTTTATAACCATTATAAAAAACAATAAAAACATTATTAAATTAGACTTTAATTAACAGTTATGATGTTTAATTAACCTTAACATTAAATAAATTATAGAAAAAAACAGTGCAAACATTAAAGAAAAAATAATAAGCAGTAATTTTTTTAAAAAAAGAAAAAAGGAAGTGAAGTCTTAATCAGTGAATTTACCTAAGAATTCTTTCATTCTTTGGTTTTCAGATGAAAATACTTCATCAGGACTTCCTTCTTCAATGATTACCCCATTATCCATGAAAATAATGTTATCTGCAACATTACGTGCAAAGTTCATTTCATGAGTAACAATAACCATTGTCATATGTTCAGCAGCTAAATCCCTAATTACTTTTAAAACTTCACCAGTTAGCTCTGGATCTAAAGCAGAAGTAGGTTCATCAAAAAATAGGATATCTGGATTCATTGCCAATGCTCTAGCTATAGAAACCCTTTGTTTTTGACCACCAGATAACTCATATGGATAAGCATCTTCCTTATCTTCCAAATCCAATTTTTTAAGTAAACTTCTAGCCTCTTTATATACTTCTTCTTTATTCCTTTTCTGAACTTTAATTGGAGCATTACAAATATTTTTCATAACAGAATGATGAGGGAATAAGTTGAAATCCTGGAATACCAATCCAAGAGTTCCATCAAAATCAATAATTCCATCATCTTGAGTTTCTAACTTTGTAATGCATCTAAGTAAGGTGGATTTACCTGAACCTGATGGTCCAATAATACATAAAACTTCACCTTTATCAACAGTGAGGGAAATATCTTTCAATACTTCATTGTCACCGAAACTTTTTTTGAGATTTTTAATTTCTAATAAGCTCACAATATCCCTCCTTTATTGATAATAATCTAATCTTTTTTCAAGATATTCCATTACAAATGCAACAACCATGTTAAATACATAATAGAATACACCAGCTACAAGTAATGCCATGATAGAAGCTTCTGCAGCAGCAATTTGTTTAGCTACAGTGAACATTTCTGGAATAGCGATTACAAAGGATAATGATGTATCTTTTACAAGTGTTATAACCTCATTTGTTACTGAAGGAAGGATTATCTTAAATACTTGAGGTAAAATAATTATGAAAAATGTTTCAAACTTACTATAACCTAATATCTGTGCAGCTTCATACTGACCTTTAGGAATTGCTTCAATTCCTCCTCTAAATATTTCAGCGAAATATGCTGCATAGTTAATTGAAAATGCAATAATTACTGAAATCATCCTATATTCAGGAGATAAAGAAGCTCCAAATATATAGTAAGGAGCAAAGAACACAACAATTAACTGTAACATTAATGGTGTACCTCTCATAATTGAAATGTACACTCTAGTTATCCATCTTAAAGGTCTGAACCTGCTCATTCTTCCCCCAGCTACTACAAGACCTAAGGGAATTGAAAATAATAAAGTGAGCAAAAAAATTTCAATGGAGGTAATCATACCTCCTAACAATTGTGCAATTACAGTGCTTAACATCATAGATTATTCGCCAACTTATCTTATAAGTGAATCTTTAATATCATAATCACTGTATTTTTCAGCTATTTTATCAACAGTACCATCTGCAAACATTTCATCTAATGTAGCTTGTACTTGATCTCTTAATTGAGTATTTCCTTCTTTAAATCCAATACCATATTGTTCAGAAGAAATATTCTCAGGTAAAATTATGAATTGATCACTAGCATCTCTAGAGTTGATTTGATAGTGAGCAACACCAATATCTACTGCAATAGCATCACAAGCACCAGATTCTAAATCCATAAATGCTGTATTATAATCAGCTACTTCTACTAATGCTGCAAAAGTATCAGCTAATGATTTTTGATCACCTTGAAGTGCAGCTAATGCAGAGGAATCTTTTTGAGTTTCTACATTTTTACCAGCTAAATCACTTAAGGAGTCAATACCAGAATCAGCTTTAACTACAATAACTTGTTTGTTATCAAAGTATGGTTCAGACCATGTGTATTGATCTTCTCTTCCAGTCATTGTAAATCCATTCCAAATACAGTCAATACTACCAGAATCTAATTCAGAGTCTTTAGCATCCCAGTCAATTGGTTGTTTAACTAAAGACCAGTTGTTTCTGTCACAAACTTCTTGTGCTAAGTCTAAATCAAAACCAACATAGCTACCATTATCTGCCTTATATCCATATGGAGGGAATTCAGCATCAAAACCAACAACAAATGTGGTATTATCATTAGTAACCTCAGCTTCTCCATCAAACACACCAGCATAAGCTGCTACACCTAAAATAATAACTATAACAACTATTATACCGATAATTCCTATTTTTTTATCCATAGTTCCACCAAAATTATATATATAATTAAAAAATGTATACTTTAAATTCTTAAATTACTTAAAAATTTAAACTATGAACTAATTTTTATTCAATTATATATTTATTACTTTACTTTTGATTTTGAAAACAAATATAAAAAATCAATCTTTAATAAAAATATTTTCAGAAATGACATCTTTCTTTTTTTTTAAAAATTATCTTTAAAAGAATAATTTAAATATTAATAAAAAATATACAAATTAATAATAAAATCTATTAAAAGGGCGAAAACATGAAGATTAATAAAAAGTTTCTTTTAGTTATCTTTATTTTTGCTATTGCCACCTTAGCTAGTGTAACAGCATATGATGGAACTGGATTTATGCATAATATACCAACTTCCAAATATTCTAGTTTAAGTGAAAGTGACATTCTGGCAAATTATAATGATACTGACTGTACTGTTGAAGCTAGTGGAATATGTACCAAAGTTGTTGATGGAGATACAATAGAAGTAGAAGGAGTTGGAAAAGTTCGTTTTGTAGGTGTTAATACACCTGAAAGAGGGCAAAATGGTTCTGATACATCTAAATATTTCGTTGAAAAATTTTGTTTAAATAAAGAAGTTGGTTTAGATATTGATGATTCTAAACATGAAGATAACTATGGTAGAACCTTAGCAGTTGTTATAGTGGATGGTAAAAATCTTAATGAAATGCTTTTATGTGAAGATTTAGCTGAAATAATGTATATTCCACCATCTGAATTTAATCCATACTTATGGGAAAATGGAACAACAGATTATCAACACTTTGTTACTTCAGCTATATTAAATCAAAACACTGGAGACGACTCTGGATCATATATAGGTAATTCAAACAGTATGAAATTCCATGCTTCAGACTGTAGATATGGATTAAAAGTCTCTGATTCAAATAAGGTAACCTTTGACTCAAGAGAAGATGCTATTAATCAAGGATATAAACCTTGTAAAGTATGTAATCCCTAATTTTTTACTTTTTTTATATTATTTTTTTCTTGTTTGAAAAGTAGCATATCATGAACAAGAATATTTTTTTTAAAAAAAAATAAGGAATTCCCTTTAAAAAAGGGAATAAAAAAATGTTTATTTTTTTATGGTTGTTTTACTGTGATTTTGTTGGATACTGTTGCGTTTCCATAATATGAAGTGATAATATAATCACCAGGGTTTAAAT
>OKSC01000835.1_pt1 | contig 33903 bp, 30 predicted proteins | sample 1601161 | NCBI WGS metagenome assembly OKSC01 (sample SAMEA3541552, study PRJEB24748) | human gut metagenome | biome: human gut; feature: human-associated habitat; material: faeces | place: China | collected 2012 | reverse complement strand
GATTGAATGTTGTAAATGGATGTCAATCATTGAATACTATTTTAAGTTGTAGTGAAAATGTGCGAAAGCGTAATGATGCTTATGTTCTATTCAGATTCTATGAAATTCCACAAAGAGATAGAGCAGATTCTATTAGCATTAACACAAACACACAAAGTGCAGTAAAGGCAAGAGATTTACGTAGTAACAGTAAGCAGGTATTGAAACTCAAAAAGGCATATGAAGCAAAATATTCTAATGGATTCTTTGCGACCAAAAGAGGTGAAACCATACCAGCAGACAAGGACAAGCAGTACTGTATAGAACTGTCATATCTAGGTAAGAATCTTACAGCTTGGTACATGCAAAGACCGAATTTATCTTATGGTGAAACTAAGATTTTCGACAAGTATTTCAATACATTGTTCAAGAACGATTATTTGCCAGAAGATGCTTATGCACTGTCGTTTTGGATGAGAAAAATAATGGATTCTTGGACTCAGGAGAACCCATTAGGATTGGAGGAGGAACTGCTAACCATGAAGGCTTATGCTCCATATCATCTTCTTTTTGCCATATCAATGGTTTTTGCAAAGTGTAACAATCAAACAAATGTACCATCACCAAGTGAGTGCTTAAAAGTTGCCTCTGAAAACAATCTTGTTGATAGCATAATTAATATTGCTGCAAACTGTTTAAACAGTGCTATTTCAGCAGAAAAAAACAATTGCGAACAGAACAACAAAAGTTTTATTCCCCAGAATTGGGTAAAAAACAAGAGTTGCAATGCCGGTATTATGTCTGCTATTCAAAATTATTTTTCTTTTCTTCCAACAATGAATAAGGAGATGGATTCAAAACTTAAAAATGGAATAAAGATAGACTCCAAGTATTTCTCATATAGAGTACAAGCCGAAGATTAACAAATGAACGGGAAGCAATTAAAAAACAGCATACTTCAATGGGCGATACAAGGAAAACTTGTACCGCAAGATCCAAATGAAGAACCAGCATCTGTCCTCCTTGAACGGATTAGGGCGGAAAAGGCTCGGTTGGTTAAAGAGAAGAAAATCAAAAAAGACAAGAATGAATCTATTATCTATCGTGGTGAGGACAATTCCTATTATGAGAAGTTTATCGCCACAGGTGAGGTGAAGTGCATTGATGATGAGATTCCGTTTGAGATTCCAAAGGGGTGGGAATGGACACGTATCGGTAATATTTTTAATCATACAAGTGGGAAACAGCAAAGTAGTAGTAACAAAAGTGGCGGAACGCCACAGAAATTTATTACTACATCCAATCTCTATTGGGGATATTTTGTTCTTGATAATGTAAAAGTTATGAATTTTACAGAAGAAGAGATTAAAACCTGTTCTGCCACAAAAGGTGATTTGCTTGTTTGTGAAGGTGGTGCAGGTTACGGTCGTTCTGCAATTTGGAACTACGATTATGATATTTGTCTTCAAAATCATGTCCATAGATTACGCCCATATGTAAACGGCATTTGCGAATATGTATATCACTTTATTTACCTATTAAAGGAAAGTAATAACTTATCCTCAGTAGGAACTGCAATGCCAGGACTTTCAGCGAACCGTTTAAAAAAGTTGTTATTACCATTTCCTCCTCTTTCTGAGCAAAATAGAATTGTTGCTAAGCTGAGAGAACTCTTACCACAAGTAGAAAAATATAGCAAATTTCAGAACTATTTAGATGATCTGAATGTAGCAATAAATGATAAGTTAAAGAAGTCTATTCTCCAAGAAGCTGTCCAAGGTAGGCTCGTTCCTCAAATTGCAGAAGAAAGCACTGCACAGGAATTACTTGAACAGATACAGCAGGAAAAGCAGAAACTTGTTAAAGAGGGGAAATTGAAAAAGTCTGCTTTAACCGACTCCGTAATCTATAAGGGTGACGATAACAAGTACTTCGAGAAGAATGGTAAAATTGAAAAAGATATTACTAATGAGATTCCATTTGAAATACCTGATACTTGGGCATGGTCTCGTTTATCTAACCTCGTTATATTACTTTCAGGACGAGATTTAGAACCAAGTCAATACAATTCAGTGTCAAATGGCATTCCTTATATTACGGGAGCCAGTAATTTTCGGAATGGTAACCTGATAAAAAATAGATGGACAGAGACTCCTATTGTCATTTCTATATTGGGAGATCTTTTAATTACATGTAAAGGTACAATTGGAGAAATGTCATTTAATACTATCGGAGATATTCATATTGCTCGGCAAATTATGGCTCTTAGAAGCTGTTTTGTGAATTTAAAATATATTCAATACTATCTAAGTGCGAATATTCAAGAATTGCAAAAACAAGCAAATAGTATGATCCCTGGTATTTCAAGAGATACTCTTCTGAATGCACTTGTTCCATTACCACCACTAATAGAGCAAGCTCGAATCGTTTCAAAGATTAAGCAATTAGCAAGTATTATGAGAGGATAAATGGGCAAATCCTTGAGCTTGAACTTCCTTTAGAATATCCAAATAGCTGGGCTATATTACGTTTGAAAGATATATGCCAACTGATAGACGGTGAAAAGAGAAACGGAAAGGGCATTTGCTTGAATGCAAAGTTCCTACGTGGAAAATCATCTGCAACCATTATAGAAAAAGGCAGATTTGTCTATGCTGGAGATAATATCATTCTTGTGGATGGTGAAAATTCAGGTGAAGTTTTTTCTATTCCACAAGATGGATATATGGGAAGCACATTCAAACAGCTATGGCTTTCTTCGACTATGTGGAAACCATATGTCTTGGCTTTCATTCTGTTCTACAAAGAGGAATTAAGAAATTCAAAAAGAGGTGCGGCAATCCCGCACCTCAATAAAGAGTTATTCTACAATCTACCTATTGGTATTCCACCATTAAAAGAACAGCAACGTATAGCAGAACGCTTTAATGAATTATCGCAGTTGCTCAAATAGTTTTTCTATTTGGGCAACAATGCGTTGTTGCTCTTTTAATGGTGGCAAAGGCATAAGAGTATTATGTAGAGCTTTAGACGAAAAACCTTTAATACCTATGCCTTTTCCTCCAATTAATCCCGTCAATTTGTACAGATTAAAAATATAATAGAAGAATTTTGTACATATCGGAATATATGAACGCAACTTGTGTATGTGATTTTGCAGCATTATTGGAAAGTCGTAGTTCCAAAGACAAGCTCGTCCAATATCCCCACCTTCGCAAACTAATAAATCTCCTTTGACAGCCATACAGCGCTCTATTTCATTTTCTTCAAATGGCATCTCCTTTAGGTTATCAAGAACAAATCCATCCCAATAGAGGTTAGATGTTGTTATATATTTCATTAATTTACCTTTGGAATTTCCTTTATTGAGTTGTTTCCCATTATTGTGCATGAATATGGTTCCAATTCTACACCATTGCCATTTATTGGGTAAATCGAAAAGTATCTCTTCTGTTATTTCTTTAATTTCCTTGCCTATCTGCTCATAATACTTGTTATCGTCACTTTTGTAAATAACAGAATTTGTCAAAGCAGATTCTTTAAGTTTGCCTTCTTTGACAAGTTTCTGCTTTTCCTGCTGTATCTGTTCAAGCAATTCATGTGCTGTTCCTTCTTCTGAAAACTGAGGCACAAGCTTCCCTTGTATGGCTTCTTGAAGAATAGATTTTTTTAATTTATAATTTATAACCTCATTAAGATTGTCCAAATCCTGCTGTGTCTTAGCATACCTATAAAGCACAGGAATAAGACTTGCTAATTTTTGCACAAGACGAATCTGTTCCGTTTTTGGAGGAATTGGTAAAAGTATCCTTCCTAATGTTTTTCCATTACAATTGGGTTGTGCGGTAGCAATTGTTCCGGACTTCAATTGTTCCCAATACAATTGACTTTCCATAAATGATTTAAGATATTGTGGACATAGTTCTTGTGAATATCTCGTTCTTATAAGGTAGCCAGCGTATATGGCTGGCTCAGGAACTTCCTCTACCAAAAATGACTTTCCTACCGTACCTCCTGTTCTAGCAAACAAAATATCATTAACTTCTAACAAATATGTTTCAATATCTTTCTCTTCTATTATACAGTAGGGAACTTTCTCCCAAAGCACTTTATTATTTTGAATGTCACTAATACGCACCATTTTTATGGTGCCTTTTTCTAATGCTGGCGCATTATAACCATATTGGATAGATTGAGAGAGATTTCCCCAGCGTTCCCATTCCCACCCCTGCGGAATCTCAAATGGAATCTCCTCATCAATACACTTCACCTCACCTGTGGCGATAAACTTCTCATAATAGGAACTAAAAGTACTTGACACTCTCTACATTATTAGTGATAATGATTTGTTTAACTAATAATGTAAAAGACATGAACAATGAAGATTTTGAATTGTATTTGCGTCAGGGAAATATGGCGGAAAATACTATCAATGCTTATCTTTATACCATTAAAGAGTATTATTCTAGGCATAGAGAATTGAATAAGCGCAATTTGCTTATATACAAAACTTATCTAATCGAGACCTTCAAGCCGAAGACTGTAAATTTACGCATACAGGCCATGAATAAGTATCTTGATTGTATTAAAAAGCCTCGTTTGCGATTAAAATCAGTCAAGGTGCAACAACGTTCATATTTGGAAAATGTGATTAGTAATGCTGATTATATCTTCCTGAAGAATAAACTTAGAAAGGAAGATAACCTGGCATGGTATTTTGTAGTACGTTTCCTCGCTGCGACAGGTGCAAGAGTCAGTGAATTGATACAAATAAAGATAGAACATGTTCAGATTGGGTACTACGATATTTACACCAAAGGTGGCAAAATACGTCGAATTTACATTCCAAAGACATTACGCAAAGAAACGGTTGAATGGTTAATCAAGACCAATCGTACAAGTGGTTATCTTTTTCTCAATCGTTTCGGAGAGCGTATCACTACAAGAGGTATTGCCCAGCAGTTGAAGAACTATGCTGTGAAGTACGGACTAAATGAAAAGGTCGTTTACCCTCACTCATTCCGCCATCGTTTCGCAAAGAATTTTTTAGAAAAATTTAATGATCTATCTTTGCTCGCTGATTTAATGGGACATGAAAGTATAGAAACTACCCGTATATATTTGCGTCGCAGTAGTGCAGAGCAACAAGAAATTGTTGATAAGATTATAACTTGGTAGGACAACGAACCAGAGTATTGCCTTTTAGCGAAGACACTACTCTGGTTCATTTTTGCTATCTCTTTCTTTGTCCATTTCTTTTTGTTTTAGCAAGCATTGAAGCGTATAGCAAGCACCTTCTCCTATACGCCTCTTCCTCCTCACCCGGCCTTCTTCCGTCCCAGCGGAGGTCTGAATCGGAGTTACCACCACCTCCGCCGGATGAAACAGCGACAGGTTGCCCACCAATCAAAGCATCAGCGATAGAAAAGATTCGTTCCCGCAAAGAAGGCTCAGCCAGCTGGTCAAGAAATGTATGCATCTGTTCAGCCTGATTATCGTTGAGATCCGTCAGTCGTGCATACTCCTGTTGCAGCCATTTAAGCTCCCGATAGTCCAGCAACGTATTATTCCGCACCACTTGTATTTGTCGTTCGGCATCCTTACGATACAATTCTTCAATCTGATGGACAATCTTTACGAATCGGCTGGCGATAGACCTGTTCTGCTCCTCAATCCATTTGTCAACACCGAATATCGGAGGTTTACCAGTGATTCGTGGAGGCTCAAAATCTATCTTGTGATTGCGGAAAGGTTGAGCCACTCTACCGACACGGTCTATATTCTTTGTCATCCGCTCCAGTTCCTGCTCCTTTTCTTGAAGCTTACATGCCTTGTCTTCAAGTTTTGACTGGTATTCGGAAATCTGTTTTTGTATCCTGGTCTTTTGAATTTCATATTCCTGAAGAGCGATTTTGCCGGAAGCCAGAGACTTCTCAATTTCTTCAAGTTGGGATTGAGACCTGAATATCTGTGCTTCCAATCTCCGTGTCATAGTCTGCAGCCCTTTGACTGCTTTCTCCGCCTGTTTCGCATCTTTGGACAGTTTCCGGATATAATCGCGTTTACTAAGATGGTTGACATTCCGACCTTCGATACTGTCACCACGTTCCAGCCCGTACTTGCTCCCTACCTCTTCATATAGAGAGGTGTGCATTTTCCGAAGAATATGGCCATACTCATAACAGCTCTTGCCAAACTTAGCCGACCACATGACGCATTCGCGTCCGCTTTTGGCTCGTTGTCCGACAGGAACAATCAAGGCATGGATATGCGGGCTGCTCTCATCAAGATGAACTTGGAAGCCGATTATGTTTCCCTGTCCGTACCGTTTGGCGCACCAGTCATAGACATCTTTTGCCCATTGTTCGATTTCCGGACATCGCTGGAGATGGCTGTTGTCTGCACCCTTATCCAGATTTACGGTTTGGGTTCCAAATGCCATTTCAAGTGTACGGTCATGATTGCCTCCGAAGATAAATTTCGCACAACAGTTTGGTTGAATTTTGCTGTCCGGCTTGAAAGGTTTCCAGCCCAGCTCAGTCAACCGTTCCTTCAAACGTACTTCAAGCGATTTCTCTTGATAACCTAACGGATGAACTTTCCCATCGGGCCCAATCTCGAAATTCAGTTTCATTCGGGTCTTGTCATAGTGATTGGTCGGATCCTGATTCTTTCTGTCAATCTTGTCGTCATTCCAATGCCTTTCGTTTTCATTCGCCTCTGCTGTGCCGAATGACTTCCCGGCTTCAACATGCATGGCCTGTTTAATATCTGTATTCATATATGGTATTCTTTTGATAAATGATTAATATTTGAGCTTGCTCTTGTGCCAGTCCGCTCTGCGGGACAATGACCGGATTTTATTGCCGCCAGGCAAAAAGTCCTTATTGTGTTAAGGACTTTCTATAAATCCTCGGAACAAGTTCCTTTACTATTCAATAAGTTCCAGATCCAGTTCATCAATGAGCAACTGCAATGCTGGATTACGTTGTATCATCTGATGGAGTATCTGTCTCTTTGATGGTGAATACAGAAAGAAGTCTGCAATGTCCAATCCTTGGCTGCGTTGCTCTTCATCGGATGTACATTCCAATACATTGGACACAACAACCCGTTTGCATATTCCAGACAACAAAGCAGACTTTTCTTTCCATTGTTCGGTTGCTCCTAAATCAGGGATGAGAGTAACTTCCCTGCCTCTGAGAACCTGCATAGCTTCACTGTTGAAACAACCGTTCTTTCCACCTGTTGCCAGCCATATATAATCGGGGATAAAATGGCTCATTACAACAGCGGTCTTTTCACTTTCCACCAGCATTACCGGAGACGATGAATTTTTCAGAAGATGTTCTCCAAACAGACATTGCTTCAAATGGAAATCCTGCAACTTCAACTCGGAATGCGCCCAGCTGACAAAAGCCTTAGGCTCTTTAACCCGATGGCCTGTCTCGGCATTATAGCACATTACCTTGCCGGTTCTTACCTGTCCATTTATATCTGTCTGCCAGAAAACCGTTGCGCCTCCCCATTTTGAAGATGTCCCTATGCGATACATTTCAAACAATCTGCTTGCCTCATTTTCGCCAAATACATGACAGAAATAATGATATAAGGGGTTGATTGAATAATGTGACAGACTCCTTAACACATAAGCTGAAGGAATATACGAAGGGACGATACAAGACAGAGTTTTATCTGCCGTCTTATAAGGGGCAGAAAGAAGTGACTTGCCGCTTCCCTCATCCATTTCCAACACATCAGGATTATCCTTGAAGTATTCCTTAGGTGTATAGTGGTAGCCACAACTGTTTTCATGATCACACTTGCCGACATTACCGGGAAAGCTAATGCTGCCTTGTTCATCAATATACCTGACAAAACATCGGCTTTTACCACAGTTCGGACAAGTAGTCTTGCTTCCAGGACGGTATTTCTGTAAATGGAATCTGTATTCACTCATGGTCCTCTGATTTTAGTGTGGTTGCACTCTGCACTTTTGCACTTTGAGAAGATTGCACGGTATCCTGGCAAGATGAAAGTGCAATAGTGCAAGGTGCATCAGTATTTTCTGTCATAAGTTTACGATAGACTCCATGCTGAAGCTTTTCTATAAGAGGGTGCTTAAGCCGGCATAATTGGTCAAGCGCATAATAGACGGTACGTCGGGACATATCAACTTTTCTACCGGCAATAACAGCATCACCGGAAGTAAACCGATCTTCCAACAGAGAAAGCCACGCTTCCTTCGTTTCACCGATACTGTTTATGACAATGGTTTCCTGAATCCTCCTGTATGTTTCCTCATAATAATCAATCATACGGATTGCCGATTCTACGGAGTCCCGCTCAATATATTGCATATCTCCACTATCAGTAGCCCATTTCATTACCTGAAACAACAGGGCAAGACGTGCTACATGGCCGTTGAGTTTCATCTTTCGGCTTTCAACATCCGCATCATCCTCAATGGCATTTACAGCATCGATAATTCCATTGTACCATTCATAAAAGTATTCTTCCGCATCGTCAGACATTGTAATGATACGGGGATTGACCGTTGTACCCTTGTCATCAAGGATACAGGGGATACTTAGGATTCTGTTGATTATTGTCCTCCATTGATTCATGATGTCAGGACGGGCCGTATTCCGTTCTTCCCGTCTCCATCCGGATATCTTCCTGTTTTTGGGGTAGACAAACAGAAAACGGTCAAGCAATCCGTTGGCAAGGAATTCTGCACGGAAGACTTCCTGCAGCATATTCGTCTGTACTGAACCGATGACATTTATACATGGATTCTTGATTAGAACAGGACGTGATTCTGATTTGCGGATAATCTTTAACGGCTGTCCGCTATAAGCTGTCAGCAGATCTTCAATGAGATTGTTCTTGCTGTTGTACCTTTTGACGGAATTGAACAAAGCCAGGATTTCATCGACGACCAATGTTATTCCACGCTGATTATGCTGATGAATATTCATCATCGCCTCCGGGGTAGAGTCATAAATGACCGTAGTTACAAAATTCGGTTTCTTGAGCAGTTGTTCTTCCCCGTCACTTCCGTGCTTGCCTGCAGACATGGCTCTTTCATATTCGTCATATTCCTCGTTATATTTCTCATGCAGCCGGTCATCATACTCATTAATCGGCTTATAGATAAAACCGAGGGGAGGAGTCTTTCCGAGCCCGGGACGTCCGACCAGCATCATATAAAGGGATGGGCAAGTTTTCCACTCACCCTTTATACGGATATGACAAGAGTTGCCTATTGCAGTAGCAACAGCAGAAAGAACAATAGACGCAGTATATTCCACATTGAAATTTTCGTATCTGGCAAGATTGAGGATAATCTCCTGTATCTTGTCCGGGAAGGCATCCAACGGAAGACCTGTTTCCGGAATGCCTTCCACTTCAGAACGAAGCATGTTGGTCAAATGAATGGTGTCAAACATAGCCACCTCCTTCCTGCTTTGGAAGTTCATCACCAATAGCGAAAGCTTCATAATGGAAACGACGCAGAAAGCGGTCTACGTCTTCCTGCGTGTACCAGTATTTATCACCTTCACGCGAGTAGCCGAGATAGCCGTTGTCTCGCAACTTTTTCAGATACTTTTCTTTGATGTTCAATTTCTCCATCAAAGACTTGTTGTCATATAGACGGTGTCCGCCTTCATGAACTGGAGGCGGCAGTTTCTCTTGTCTCTCCACTATGCTGAGAATCTTTTCAAGCAGTTCGCGGTCACATAGTTTCTTTTCTTCATTTAATTTTTGAGCCATAGTATATCGTATTATGGCTTAACCTTCCTTATGCACACTCGGACTGTAAGCCGGGTTTATGTGCAATGATACGACTGTGCACATCGTACCAAAAGCACGGTGCAAAGGTTCAAACTACTTAGGAATCTTGGTGTTAGAATGAATTAGATACTATGTTAGAGGTCGTGTTAGAGTTGTATATAACACGGAGGTGATGAATTTATAACCTACTGCTTATCAAACAAAAAAAAGAGTAGCACATTGGCTACTCAAATAACTTGTCAATTTTTTCGGATCCTGTGGGCGCAGCTTTGTTTTTTCGAGTATGCCTTGATTGAGTCAGATCTTTCATGTTAAATAACTTATCTAATTCAGTACCCGGAAATAATTCCACCCTGCCAGGCATCCAATATGTCTTCTCATCATATATTGTTTTCTCAGGATAATCTTCGCAATAGATACGTCCGCACATATATGCAAGAAGAACTTTGTTCAAAGTCCACTCATAATGGTCATCGTCGATAATGATATATCCTTCTTCAATGGCTTTGGCAAAGATCTTTCTTGCCAATTCAGTATCAAGCCGAGACGGTAAAGTCACTTTATGGTGGTCTGGAACCCTATCTTCTTGCATAGATTCAGTTTCTGCGATTTTCTTTCCCTTAATTCGCTTCTTTTGATGCAAGTCCTCTGCTGCATATATCAAGGTTATTGCGCATCCGATAGCGGTACTGATTCCCACAATGACAGCCGTGCCGGTTTCTGTTCCCCAAGATGGACGAAGCACCCCTAAGCCAAGAAGGATGAGGATACCAATAATGGTAGTGAGTCCTACGCCCCAGAATACCTTACGGCTGTTTAACTTGTATATATAGGTTACAACCAGTACAATAAGGAATCCTGCTATCAGGATACATGCAACTCGAAATGGCAATGACATCATAATTCTTTATCTTTTCGCAGTGATTATATAGTCAAGTTGATTAATTCTCCGCTTAGTTTTGCCACCTCTGCCGATAGCGTTTCCGGCAGGAAACGGGCATAAACCTTCTCTGTAATATCCGTGCTGCTATGTCCGAGCAGACGGCTGACTACCGACATGGATAGTCCCTTGTTAAGCGCAAAAACCGCAAATGAGTGCCTGGCTGCGTGCATCGAGAGACTGAACGGAAGGCCGATTTGTTCACCGACAACGGCCAGCGACTGATTGATACATTTCGTTGCATTGTTACGGGCTTTGTACAGAGCCTCTGCATCATCAAGATCCAGATCATCCTTTACTAAGTTGAAGACATACCGGCATCCGTCACGCTTCTCCTGCCACCGCTGCAGTATATGCAAGGCAGGTTCCGTTAGTGGAATCACGTGACGTTTGTTCGTCTTAATCATGATTTTCCGCAACTCTTTCCGGGAAAAATCGATATGTTTCCATTGCAAGGTCATCACATCCACTACACGGAGTCCGCAGGCATGGAAAGCAAATAAGAACATTTCCAGAAACTCCTTGCGGCGCGGTTCGGGACTCGTCTTGTAATATTCAAGCAAGGAAAACATTTGCTCTTTGGACAGACTTTTGCCATCAAACTCAACCTCATCTTCCGAAAGAGAAACCTTTGACACGATACGCATGTCCTGAATCCTTGCATTGATAGCCGGATCCATCATGCCCATCTCACTCGCATAGGCACAGGCTTTCAGAATCGGCGTCAAGGCATGGTTAATTGTCGCATCACTGTTCAACTTTACTTCTCTACGCCAAGCTATATAGCTGTCCAGCAGTTCCGGAGTCATATCGCCTACATAGATTGCATCGGGTCGATAGGACCCTTGTTTGGTTGCCCTTAGAAAGGTCTGGAAGATATTCATGCAACTCTTGCCATTTTCATAACGGCTCCTGCCAATCCTGTTTCGGGAGTAATCGGACGAAAGGCGCTCCAAAGTAAATTCCACAAAATCCTTCCCTTGGTCTCGCCGTGCAAGCGGCTTGTCCGCAAGGAAACCCGCCACAACTTCGGCTGTAATCTGATTCGGATTCCTCTCATTATACTCCGCAAGCAGACTGTCAATCCGTTCAACACGGGCCAGCAGAAGCTGGTTAAGACGTTTATACTCGCTTCCGTAACTGACTCGCAATTCGCCTCGTCCCTGATTGCCGTTCTGATTCCAGTCAGCAATTTTTGCAAAGACATTTGTCGTTTTGCGGATAATCTCCCTGTTCCAGGTATATTCCAAAACGACAGGGTAAGCTTTGTCCGCTTCCGCATCTTTGGGAACACGGAGCCGGTATCTGCCAAGTGGATATAGTCTTTTTGGTCTTCCCATACGCTTTTTCCTCCTTTTTTTAATATTCCCGAGGAGAAACAAAGGTAATGTATTTTAGACAAACAAACTCCGATTTTGAGCGAAAAAACCGTAATTTAGACAAACAAACCGCGCCATCTGAGGCCATAAAACACCAGCGCGACAAACAAATTTTCATTGTTTATCGCGCTGATATTTAATTGTTTAATCTATTCGAAGAGTGTCAATACTCGTCCTCGTTGAAGAAGAAGTCATCTTTGCTTGGGTAATCGGGCCAAATATCTTCGATACTTTCGTAGATGTCGCCTTCGTCTTCGATCTCCTCGAGGTTTTCGATTACTTCCAAGGGTGCTCCTGAACGGGTCGCATAATCAATAAGCTCCTCTTTGGTGGCAGGCCATGGTGCATCTTCCAATTTGGAAGCCAACTCTAATGTCCAGTACATAATCGTTTCTATTTTTAATTGTTAATTGTCATTGACCATCAGATACTTTTCATTGGGAGACAAAAATAGAAAAATTTTTATTTTTCGTATACCCAAAGTATCTCTTTTATATGAAATTCTTGTGATATTTTCCGCGCAAGCACATATAGATAGTCAGAAAAACGATTTAAATACTTAATAACATCTTCATTGACTGGGTGTTGTTCGCTAAGTGAAATGCATCTCCTTTCGCTTCGACGGCATACGGTACGAGCTATATGGCATAATGATACAAGTGGATCACCTCCCGGTAAGGTGAATTTGGTGATTTTGGGTAATGTCTCTTGGATTTCGTCAATCCATTTTTCCAGCATCGCTACATGAGTGGCATTAAATTCAGGGAGGTATTTGGTCGCCTCTTCTTCCGTGGCAAGGTATGAGGAGAGGCGCATAAGGTGATCCAGTACCAGCAGTAATTGGTCTTGATAGGTCTTGAGTTGAGGGTGTTGCGCCATGTTGTCACGTAGAAAAGCCGTTTGTGCCATCAATTCGTCAACGGTGCCATAGGCTTCTAATCTGGGGTGATTTTTGGCTACACGGGTGCCTCCCACCAAAGAGGTAGTTCCTTTATCGCCTGTTCGAGTATAGATTTTCATATGTTTGATGTTTAATTGCGTTGAAAATGGTTGGTTGAGTTGGTTAAATCCGGTAGTGTTGCGGTTGTAATTTGGGGTCTACAAAATAGAGCATTATTACGCGTCGATCAACACTGACACAGGGGTATTCATTGCAAAGTTGTCGAGCTAATTTCCATTTTTGGGTTGTGCGATATGGAGATAGCATTACAAGACAACAAGGCCGATTGAGTGTTTGCGGGGCTACTGTTGCAATGATATCAAGTGGCGTTTGGGGTAATAGTACGCAAAAAACGCGCCCGTCAGGTATTTCGTAGGTTGAATTCCCGATCAACACATATTGGTCCATTTGACAATGTGTATATAGGTTCTGCAAAAGGATACCGGTCTTTTGACCGACTCCACGTTTAATGAGAGCCTGATATAGGGAACGGTCGCTGCCTGTGATCCGATTTTTCATAAAGACATTGCGTACAATCCCATACATGAAAGGGGAGTGTACACCGTGTCCGCGCCAGTGTCGCACATGAATTTTGCCTCTGAGACGGAAGTAATTTCGGAAAATTTGCCGTTTGATGCTGACGATCAGAGCCATGAGCTATGGATTAAGTTTCCCGGCAAGATGGCCGGTAGAGTAGGCTATTTGTAGGTTGTATCCGCCAGTGTTGGCGTCAATATCGAGTACCTCTCCTGCAAAATAGAGGCCACGGATCAATTTTGACTGCATGTTCATGGGATTGACTTCGTCGGTGCAAACCCCTCCTGCAGTGACAATGGCTTCTCGAAATGAAGCGTAATCTACGATAGTGATGCGCCAAGATTTCAAGGTGTCGATCAATAGTCGCTGAGTTGTTGCAGTGAGTGTTTGGATCGGTCGTGTTGGGTCGAGTTTTGAGCGACGAACCCATTCCCCGATCAACAAGGATGGTACCAGTTTCGCCAATAAATGTCTGATTGGCGCTTTGTCGGACAATGTAGCCTTCTCGCGTTCGAATCGCGCATTGAGCTGCTCGACAGACAGAGATGGTTTAAGATCAAGTCTTAACTCGACATGATGTTCATCGATCAGAGCATCGACAGCCTGTCGACTGAGTCGTAATACAATGGCACCACCGACCCCCAATGTTGTAAAAGTAAGCTCTCCGAACTCTTCGGCTACTTTTTTACTGTCAATGTATAGTTGAGCCGATACATTGCGCAGTGTAAAATCAATCAACGGCTTAGGAGTGGGACGATCGGCAATCAGTGGAGTCAGTGAGGGGCGAATTGGAACGATCGTATGACCGAGTCGATGGGCCAATCGATATCCGTCTCCGGTGGAACCAGTCGCAGGATAGGAGGCTCCTCCTGTGGCGAGAATAACGGTTTGACAAGTGATTTGCTCTGTGGAGTTATCGTCATACCGTACAAAGACGCCTGTAATTTGTTTATTACGCACTGTTATTTCCTCGACACGGGCGTGTGTAGTTATTTCGACGCCCTGTTGCCGACACCATGCGATATGCGCTTCAGCGACGTCCCACGCGCGACCGCTTGTCGGGAATACACGACGCCCTCGCTCAACACTCAATGGAACTCCGATTTGTTCGAAAAAGTGCATGGTGGTTTCACAGTCAAACTGTTGCCATGCATATCGGATGAAATTGGCACCACTGCGGACTTTGGCTAAAAACTCCTCTTGGTTGCAAAGATTGGTCAGGTTACAACGGCCTTTCCCGGTTATGCGGACTTTACGTTGGGGTTTCTCCATCCGTTCGCACAATAACACATTGTGACCCGTAGCAGCTGCGACTCCAGCCGCCATGATTCCTGCGGCGCCTCCGCCTATGACCACGGTCGAGTAGTGTTTCATTGTCCGATTTTTAGACAAAGGTAAAAAATCGGTTCAGTTTCCATTAAGGTTTCTGCGAAAAATGTGTACATTTGCAGACCATTTGTCCGAACGCTGTATCGGCAATATGAACAAGTAACGAAAGTCCTGTCCAGATGTTAAGCAGAAGATTATTACGCATTAAGGTTCTCAAAGCGCTTTATGCCCATTTCAAATCGGAATCCGATTCTTTGATTTCATCCGAGAAAAATTTGATGTTTAGCATCGACAAGACCTACGAATTGTACCATCAGCTGTTGTGGTTGATTGTTGATGTAGCCACATTGGCTGAAAATCGCATTGAACTGGGACGCAAAAAACATCTGCCCACTGAAGAAGAGCGTAATCCCAATACCAAATTTATTGAGAATCGTGTAGTAGCTCTGCTGCGTGGCAGTGAGAATCTGACTGACTATTTGGCGGCGCACAAACTGGGCTGGATTCAATACCCTGAATTGATCAAGACCTTGTACAACTCGATGATTTCGAGTGACTATTATAAGGAGTATATGGCCTCTCCGACGCGTTCATTCAAAGAAGATCGCAAATTTGTGGAGAGTTTTTATACGCTTACGGTCGATAGTTGTGTCGAGTTGGAGAATGTCGTTGAAGAGCAATCAATCTTTTGGTCGGATGATCTCGATTTCGCCAATATTATGGTGATCCGTACAATCTCCAATATGAAGGCCTCTCAAACTGAGGTTGAGCTGTTGCCTCAATATAAAAATGAGGATGACCGGGAGTATGTGAAGGAGCTGTTCCGCCATGCTGTTGTGCATTATAACGAGTATTACGAATACATCGGTCGTTTTACGAAGAATTGGGATGTTGATCGTATCGCCTTCATGGATAATCTGATTATGGTAACTACCATGTCAGAGTTAATAGCTTTCCCATCTATTCCGGTCAAAGTAACTTTCGATGAGTTTATCGAGATTGCCAAATATTATAGCACACCGAGCAGTAGTACTTTTATCAATGGCGTATTAGACAAGGTGGTCGAAGCTCTGCATGAGGAGGGTAAGATTGCCAAAAGCGGTCGAGGCTTACTGGAAAAGTAAAACTCCGTTTGTGTAGGGTAATCTGCACAGGTAAGTCTTCCAACGATTTTATAGCTGTTTTCGATACATTATAACGTCTATTGAATAGTGTATTTTGATCTGTTTGTCTTAATCGCATCGGTTATGTGCAACAAAATTCTTTGGTGTACATTATTCCTAAAATTAAGGTTGTGTCGGTTAAGAGAATGCAGATTACATGTTGAGCTTTTCTGTCCTCGCATCTACTCTCAACACAATATCAAATCAGGTTACAATCAATGATTCCGAATTCTGTTTTTCGTCCCCTTTTGCTATGTGGCGCAATGGCAATTCAGGTGTTTGGTGGAGTGTCTTGTGCAAGTTCATCACAGTCTGAAGGTGACGATAACAACACCACATCAGTGAATGTTGCTTCTATGACGCTTGAATTGTCCGATTCGCTATTACGGGCAGGACAGATGAGTGATACGATTGATTTGGGACGTATGTATGCAGGAGAGGTGATCCGACGCGATTTGGCGATACGCAATGACGGTCCTTCTGCTTTTTTGATTTTAGAGGTAAAAACCAGTTGTGGGTGTACGCAAGTCGATTTTTACAAAAAGCCTATTCGTTCAGGCGAGTCGGTGCCCTTTTCATTCGAATTTGATAGCCGGGGATTCAATGGATATCAACTGAAGCATATTACACTTCGTACCTCGCTTGGTCCGCAACCTTATACGTTGGTGGTAACCGGTGAGGTAATTCCTGAATCGTAAATTTTTCAATCAGCAGTTCTTCCATTTTTCCGCACTTTTGGTAATCGTGTGGAAAATATCACGGAATGTTTTATATTTGTATCCATAATCAAATATCTTTTATTATGAATATGATGACAATTATGTTGCAGGCACAGCCTTCAGCCGCTGGTGGCAGTATGCAGTTCCTGATTATGATGGTGCTGATTTTTGCGGTGATGTATTTCCTGATGATTCGCCCTCAGCAGAAAAAACAGAAAGAGTTGGTGAAATTCCGCAATGCACTGGAAAAAGGGCAGAAAATTGTTACTGCCGGTGGTATTTACGGTACTGTAAAAGAGGTTAAAGAGGGTTATGTGCTGGTCGAAGTGGACAACAATGTCGCCATTCGTGTTGATAAGAACATGGTGATGCGTGATCCTTCAGACATTGCAACGCCTGCAAAATAGTCGATAGAATATCGTTGAGATTTTGAGTCTCAGTTTGTACAACCCGGCGCGATTGCGTCGGGTTTTTTATTGTAATGTTATTGATCGCTTAGTAGGAACAGTGATGATGAGATGTGGCGAGATTTTACGGTATGTGTCTGATCAATTTGTCCTATATGTGGATTGTGTGGTTTAATAGACAGGTAATCAGGTGTCACTTAAATGGTATCGCAAGTCTATTAAAAGGCCATATGGTATAATGGTAAGATCATGATGTGTTTTACTGGTGTGGTCATGTTGATGATAAATGTAGCGGAATAGTAATGGCGTTGGAATGAGAGGAATGATCCCAAGAATACGCTGAAGTTGATTGGTGCCCCATATTTACGGTCGGGTGTCGGTTTGGATGCAGGACTGGAAAATATGACGTAGAATAAAAAAACGGCCGCCATGTCATAAATGGCGGCCGTGCTTTTATTCGATTTAGTTATGTGTAACTATTTTTGAGGTTGTGGACGATAGGTGAGTCGTAAAGGCTCGAACGCAAGACGATTAATCAGGTTGACAGCGTAGTTGTACACCATGACCATGCCGTCATAATTGATGCGATCCGGAGTGTCGGTGGGCTTGTGATAATCCACGTGGTGTGGAGTGCCGAATGAAAATGCCGGAATGCCTTTTGCATAGAATGATGAATAATCGGTCGGGCCCTTTTCGCGGAATTCCCATACCAGCTCAAGGTTGTCGTTGTTTGGCAGGGATGCAAACAGAGCTGGTGCTTCGTAAGCTGATCCTAAACCGCGGATACCCAAAGTGCGTTCGTTAGGCATACGGCCCATCATGTCGATGTTGACCATAGCTTTGACGTTGTCAAGTGGTTCGACAGGATGCTCAGCATAATAACGTGAACCTTTCAGACCACGCTCTTCAGCACCAAACAGAATGACAATGACATCTTTTTTCAGGAATGCGCGACGTTCGCTGATGTAACGGGCCAATTCCAAAATACCGGCTGTGCCCGATGCGTTATCGTCTGCTCCTGCAAAAATAGCCGGCTCTCCTTCGAACTCTTCGAGACCCATGTGGTCATAATGTGCGCCAAGAATAAGCACATCTCCTTCCGGATTGTTCTCCTCAGGGGCTTCGATTTTGGCTACGACATTGAAGGTGTGCTCGGTGTTGACATCGATGGACACGGTGGCTTCGAGTTGTTTTTGTGTCAACAGCGTTTTGGCTGCTTTTTCGCTGACCTTCATTACCATAAAGTCAGGTCCTGACGGCCAACGGGCTGGCAGATTGCTCAGCGGTTGTCCAACCATTAAAATGCCTTTTGCACCATTTTTCAACGCGGTTGTCTCACGGGAACGTTGTTCGCTGCCATCTGAATAGGAGCGGGGAGTGAGATGCACCACAACAAATTTTCCTTTGACATCTTTCCCTTCGTAGTCACGGGCTTTGCCTTCTCCCAGATCGATTACTTCTCCGCTGAATGTGCCTGTATTCGAAGTGACGGAGGGAATGAAATCACGTCCTAAAACCAATGCCCGTTTACCGGCTTTAAGCGTATTCCCCTCGTCAGTGAGGTAACGGTACGCTGAATAAGAAAACTCCTGGAGGCCATCTTTAGCCAGCAATTTGAATCCGGGCAGTGCTTTGAGTTGTTCGCGAATGTAGTTGACTGCCAAGGTGTCTCCATGGGTGTTGGGCTTGCGTCCGGCGAACTCTTCGCTTGCCAACGTGTAAACGTGTGCTTTGAGACGATCCTTTACCCCTTGTCCTTGTGCAAATGCACCGCTGGCCAACAGAGCGCACGAGAGAATAATAAAGCTTTTTTTCATGCGTCTTAATGGATTATGCTTCTTGAGCTGGTTCTTCTTCGTCTTCAATGGAAAAATCGGTCATGCCGATACCAACCAGAATGTTGTACCAAGCAACTACCTTTTTCATGTCTGATACATGCACACGGTCACGATCGTATTCAGGTAGTACAGTGGCGAAGAATTTTTTTAACTCCTCAGGGGTTGATTTGGGGCTGATGGCCTCTTTGCCTTCCGTGTATTTATAGATGTTTTCGAAAACTTTGCCCAGTGGAATGTCGTCGTTTTCGGTATAGATGGCAATTTCACCCAGCGCACTCACTTTAGCCGAGCCGGATGCGTTGCTGCGTTTCCCGTCGGTCAGAGATTCGACGATTACTCCGTTGTGGCTCTGTGCTACGAACTTGAACAGCCCGCTTTGGCCCGATATGGCCAGGATTTCTTTCAGTTTCATGGTTTGTCGTTATGTTTTGATGATAAATTGTCGTTTTGTGGAACGGAGAGCAAATATATTCATTTCATTGGATTTTCGCGATCTGTGACTCCTAAAAATTAGGAGAAGTCGGGGAATTTTTCTAAAATTGCGATCTTGTAATATCTAAGATAAATCTATGAAAGTACTGAAGTTTGGAGGAACTTCCGTCGGAAGTGCGGAGGGTCTAAGACAGGTCAAACGTGTTGTAGAGGCTTGTCACGAGGAGGTTATCGTCGTGGTGTCGGCGTTGGGAGGAGTCACCGATCAACTGTTGCTGACCTCACGAATGGCTGCGGCCGGTGATATGGAGTACAAAAACCAACTCGATCAGATCGTCATGCGCCATCGTCAGGCTATTGAGGATACGGTGGACAGCTCTTGCCGTGCTGAAGTACTTGCTAAAGTGAACGCTCTGCTTGATGAGCTGGCCAATATTTTTAAAGGGGTATGTTTGATCAAGGACCTCTCTCCGAAAACCGGAGATGCAATTGTTAGCTATGGTGAGCGGCTTTCGTCGGTGATTGTTCAAGGTGTGCTGGCTCCGGCCGAATTGTTCGATGCGCGTGATTTTATTAAGACTAAGCCCTATTTTGGTAAACATATCGTTGAGTTTGCTCCAACAGAGGAGTTAATTCGTGCCCGTTTTGCGGTTATGCCCAAGGTGACCGTCGTTCCGGGCTTTATTGCATCGGATAACCTGACGGGTGACGTTACCAATTTGGGCCGAGGTGGTTCGGATTATACAGCTTCGGTTTTGGCTGCAACGTTGAAGGCCGATTCTCTCGAGATTTGGACTGATGTAGATGGATTTATGACTGCTGACCCGAAGGTGATCAGCAATGCTTATGTGATCGAGCACTTGACATTTGTCGAGGCTATGGAGCTCTGTAACTTTGGAGCCAAGGTGATCTATCCGCCGACTATCTTCCCGGCTTATCATAACAATATTCCGATTCGTATTCGCAATACCTTCAATCTGGACGCTCCCGGAACCTATATCACCAAAGATAAAACTCCGGACAGCCGTACTATTAAGGGGATCTCCTCGATCAACGATACCTGTCTGATTACGATTCGCGGTTTGGGTATGGTCGGAGTGATCGGCGTTAACTACCGTATCTTCAAGGCTCTTTCGAAATCGGGAATCAGTGTTTTCTTCGTTTCGCAGGCGGCGTCGGAGAATACCACTTCGATCGGCGTACGTAATGGAGATGCCGAACTGGCCGTGCAGGTGCTTTCTACGGAGTTTGCCCAAGAGATCTCGATGGGTGAGATTAATCCGCCGGTAACGCAGCATGATTTGGCAACAGTGGCCATTGTCGGAGAAAATATGCGCCATCGCCCCGGTGTGGCCGGCAAGCTGTTTGGTACGTTGGGACGGAACGGTATCAATGTGATCGCATGTGCACAGGGCGCTTCGGAGACCAACATTTCGTTTGTCGTAGCCAAAGAGAACCTGCGTAAATCGCTCAATGTGATTCACGATTCATTCTTCTTGTCTGAATATCAGGTGTTGAATATTTTCTTGGCCGGTGTGGGTTTGGTCGGTAGCAATCTGTTGGATCAGATCCGTCAGCAACAAGAGAAGCTGATGCGTGAAAATTCATTGAAGATTCGCATTGTCGGTATCACCAATTCTCGCCACTACATTGTTTCGCGTTCAGGTATTGATTTAACTACCTATAAAGAGCAGTTGGCGGCATCGACATTGGTTTCGACACCGGAACGGTTCCGGGATGAGATATTGTCGATGAATATCTTTAATTCCGTATTTGTTGATTGCACGGCCAGCCCGGCGGTAGCCAGCATTTATGAAGATTTGTTGTCTCATAATGTTTCGGTTGTTGCTGCCAATAAGATTGCAGCCTCTTCGAAATATGATCATTATCTCAAATTGAAGAACATTGCGCGGACGAGAGGTGTAAAATTCCTCTTTGAAACCAATGTGGGTGCAGGTTTGCCGATTATCAATACGATCAGTGATCTGATCAATAGTGGTGACCGCATTTTGAAGATCGAAGCGGTGGTTTCAGGAACGTTGAACTACATTTTCAACGAAATGAATGAGACGGTTCCGATGAGTCGTGCGATTGTTATGGCGAAAGAGGCAGGTTATGCAGAGCCGGATCCACGTATTGATCTGAGTGGTATGGATGTGATCCGTAAATTGGTGATTCTCTCTCGTGAAGCCGGTTATCATGTTGAGCAAGAAGATGTCCAAAAACATCTGTTTATTCCGGCTGAATATTTTGAAGGTAGCGTAGAGGATTTCTGGAAACATATTCCAGAGTTGGATGCCGATTTCGAATCGCGTCGTAAAAAACTGGCCGCAGAGGGTAAACGTTGGCGTTTTATTGCCAGCATGGATCACGGAAAAACCGAAGTCTCACTGCGTGAGGTGGGACCCGACAGTCCGTTCTACCATTTGGAAGGTAGTAATAACGTGATTTTGTTGACTACCGAACGTTACAAAGAGTACCCGATGCAGATCAAAGGTTACGGTGCAGGTGCCAGCGTAACTGCAGCAGGCGTTTTCGCGGATATTATCAGCATCGCTAATATTCGATAAGCATCCATCTTTTATTTTGTATCAACAGTCTGATGCGATTTTGGATCTATGGAATAATATAAACTCTAATGCATTCATGGATGATACTGATGTCGAGATCTGTATTTGATCGCAAAACTTGTGGCTCTCGACTGCATGCGCGTTGAAGTGTAACAAGTTTTGAGAATTCATAAATGTGATTAATAACGCAATTTGAGGGCAACCTAAGTGGTTGCCCTCTTTGTTTATAGTCCCGTACTTGATACGATTCGTGAAAGCATTGATATTCATGAAAAGTTGTCTGATCGAGCAAGGTGTTGTTCGGTGATTGAGGTATTTCTGCCCGTAATTCAGGTTTTCCAGTTTTCGAATAGTATATTACTTTTGCATCGTACAAAAAGAATTAAATTCAAGCAGCCTTATGTATATTGAACAAATCAATTCCCCCAAGGAACTGAAGCAGTTATCTGTGGATCAATTAAATATTTTAGCTGGTGAAATTCGTGAAGCCTTGTTGAAACGGCTCAGTACATGTGGAGGACACATTGGCCCTAATCTCGGTATTGTCGAAGCGACGATAGCGTTGCATTTTGTTTTTGATTCTCCTAAAGATAAGTTGGTGTTTGATGTGTCGCATCAATGCTATACTCACAAAATGTTGACCGGTCGTAAAGAGGCGTTTCTTGATCCGACTAAATATGCCACCGTGTCGGGTTATACTAATCCACACGAAAGCGAACACGATTTCTTTACAGTGGGGCATACCTCCACATCAGTTAGCTTGGCATGCGGGTTGGCTAAAGCACGTGATCTGAAGCAGGACAAAGAGAATATAATTGCAGTGATCGGAGATGGTTCACTCAGTGGTGGAGAAGCCTATGAAGGATTAAGCAATGTCGGTGAAATGGGCACCAATATGATTATTGTCGTAAACGATAACGAAATGTCCATTGCCGAAAATCACGGAGGTTTGTATGGAAATCTGAAGGAACTTCGTGAGAGTCAAGGAAACTCTCCCTGTAACTTTTTTAAGTCATTGGGGTTGGATTATCTGTATGTTGATAACGGAAACGATATTACTGCGTTGATTGCAGCTTTCCAGCAGGTGAAAGATGCAACTCGTCCTGTTGTAGTACATATTCATACCCAGAAAGGGAAAGGTTATGTCTTTGCAGAGCAGAACCGTGAGAAATATCACTGGGGAGGGCCGTTCAATTTGCAGACTGGTGCCTCGAAAAACAGTGGTGCAGGTGAAGATTATTGCGATTTAACCGGACAATTTTTGTTGAAAGAGATGGCAAGTGATCCGACGCTGGTCGCAATCTCATCAGGTACACCTACTGTAATTGGATTCACCGAAGAGCGACGTCGGCAAGCAGGTTGCCAATTTGTGGATGTGGGTATTGCTGAGGAGCATGCTGTAGCGTTGGCTTCCGGAATTGCTGCCAATGGAGGAAAACCTGTTTATGGGGTGTACAGTACCTTCATTCAGCGTTGTTACGATCAGCTTTCACAAGATTTGTGCATCAATAATAATCCGGCTGTCATTGCAGTCTTCGCGGGTACTGTTAATGGTATGAATGATGTTACCCACCTCGGGTTCTTTGATATTCCGTTGATGGCAAATATTCCGAATATGGTTTATTTGGCACCTACGTGCAAAGAGGAGTACTTTGCTATGATGCGCTGGGCAATCCAGCAGCGTGAGCATCCTGTGGCTATTCGTGTCCCGGGCGTGGTTGTTGAGTCTCGTCCAGAGGCTTTTGATGCGGATTACAGTGAATTGAATCGGTATCGGATTACACGTCAGGGAAGCCGTGTAGCAGTTTTGGCTTTGGGTTCGTTCTATGGATTGGGTGAAGCAGTGGTAGCCAAATTGCAATCTGAAGCAGGCGTGAATGCAACGTTGATTAATCCCCGTTATATTACAGGCTTGGATGTCGATATGCTTGAATCGTTAAAGAAAGAACATCAAGTGGTAGTGACGTTGGAAGATGGCGTGTTGGACGGTGGATTTGGAGAGAAGATAGCTCGTTATTACGGAGACACCTCCATGCGTGTACTGAATTTCGGCTTACGTAAAGAGTTCGTTGATCGTTATGTTGCATCGGAATTGATGCAAGCCAATCGTTTGACGGATAGTCAAATTGTAGCCGACATTCTTGCGTCCTTGAATTAATTGGCATAATTTTCTGAATCTGATATTATAGCTTTTTTGCTATTGATGTTTGTCGAGGGGTAAGGAAGTGATCCTTATCCCTCGATCTTTTTTTTGTGGACTCAGTGAATTTTGAAGTGTCATTGAGATCTGATATGTGTTGTCTGCAAAGTGGTTGTAAGATCTATGGGTTATGTTTTGGTTATGTAGCCTGTCTTCTGTGGCTGTTTTTGTGTTATGCGTGCTGAATCGACAGACTTTCAGTTTTTCAAAGCTGGACGGGATCTACATAGTATTCGCAGGATATTTTTTACTACCTTTGAAAAATCATATGATACAAATTAGAAAGAGATGAAAATCGCAATTATCGGTGGCGGAAATATGGGCGGAGCAATTGCTAAAGGAATTGCTGCCGGCTCACTGGTCCCAGCATCCAATTTGACCGTTACGGCTCATACGCAAAAGACATTGGATAAAATCAAAAGCTTTCATGCGGAGATTAAAACAACGCTTGATAATCGAATGGCTGTTCAAGGAGCAGATTTGATTATCATTGCTGTTAAACCGTGGCTACTTGAAGATGTTGTGGCTGGGTTTCGCGATTTGCTGGACTATTCTTGCCAGTCAGTAGCTTCGGTTGTGGCCGGTGTTTCGTTTGATCGCTTGCAGACAATGCTCGACAATGGTTCAGGAATATCTCCGGTTATGTATCGTATTATTCCGAATACGGCCATCTCTTTGGGTGAAAGTGTTACCTTCATTGCAGCATGTGGGGCTTCAGATGAACAATTGAAATTTGTAGTTTCACTGTTTGATGAACTCGGTCAGACCATTGTAGTCGAAGAGTCGATGATGGTGGCCGGAACTTCATTGGCTTCATGTGGAATTGCTTTTGCTCTAAAATATCTCGATGCATCCATTCAAGGTGGGGTAGAGCTTGGTTTTACCCCTAAAGAGTCCCGTGCAATTGTGATGCAGACCATGCGTGGAGCATTGGAAATGATGCAACATAATCAAACCATGCCTCAGACGGAAATTGATAAGGTAACGACGCCTGGTGGTATTACATTGAAAGGCCTGGCAGCCTTGGAGGAGGCCGGTTTTGTGCCTGCTGTTAAAGAGGGATTATTTAAAAGCCGATAATTATGGGATTCAGATTCAAACGAGTTGTGGTCAAAGTGGGTAGCAACGTATTGGCCCGTCCGGACGGTTCGCTCGATGTGACGCGTATGTCAGCCCTCTCTGATCAGGTTGCAGATCTGCACCATAGTGGGGTGGAAGTTATTTTGGTGTCATCTGGAGCTGTTGCTTCGGGACGGAGCGAAATGCATGCACATACCTTTAAGCGTAAATTGGCACAAGTGTCGGCCCGACAGCTGTTCTCAGCAGTTGGACAGGCAAAGCTGATCAATCACTATTATGAGCTGTTCCGTGACCATGGATTGGTGTGTGGACAGGTGTTGACGACTAAGGAGAGCCTTTCGACAAGACGACACTATTTGAATCAGCAGCATTGTATGTCGGTGATGTTGGCTAATGGCGTGATCCCGATTTTGAATGAAAATGATACCATTTCGGTGACCGAATTGATGTTTACCGATAATGATGAGTTGTCGGGTTTGGTTGCTGCAATGATGGATGCGGAGGCTTTGGTTATCCTGAGTAATATTGACGGCGTGTATAATGGTAATCCGGCAGATCCTGACTCATATGTGATTCGTGAAATCGCTCCTCAACAAGATCTATCCCAATATATCCAATCTGGCAAATCCCAATTTGGACGTGGCGGTATGTTGACAAAATGCCGTATCGCTCGCAAAGTGGCTGAAGAGGGAATTGAGGTGATTGTTGCTAACGGAAAGCGAGAGAATATTTTACCTGAAATTCTTTCTGATAAAATTGAAACGATCTGTACTCGTTTTATTCCTTCTGAACGTGTTGTTTCACCCGTTAAAAAATGGATTGCGCATTCCGAGGGTTTTGCTAAAGGTGATTTGCGAGTAAGTGAGAGTGCTTATGAGGCGTTGACAAAACCAGAGGCAGTCAGTCTGTTGCCGATTGGTGTGACGGATGTACAGGGAGACTTTGAGAAGGGTGATATTGTACGGATTTTGGCTCCTGATGGTCGGCAAATTGGTGTCGGTCGTATCTCTTGCGATAGCGCTAAAGCGGCTCAACTGGCGGGAACTAAAGGAGAACGTCCTCTGATTCATTATGATTATATGTATTTAGATCAGCTTGATCTTGAATAAGGTTGATCTTTTTATATTAAGTGTTACTCGATATGGAACTAAACGAACTTTTTGAGAAAGCTGTTGTAGCTTCCCGTAGTTTAAATCTGATACCTGCGTCCAAGATTGATTCTATTCTTTTAGCGGTTGCTGATGCAGCAGAGGCGAGGACTGATTATATTCTTGAGGCTAACCGTCGTGATTTGGCATTAATGGACGAATCTAATCCGATGTATGATCGGTTGATGTTGACTGCCGAACGAATTAAGGGTATTGCAGACGATATGCGAAATGTGGCGTCATTGCCTTCACCATTAAATCATGTGTTGGATGAGTTTGTCCGTCCTAATGGAATGAAAATTACTAAAGTATCGGTTCCGTTTGGCGTGATTGGGGTGATTTACGAGGCCAGACCTAATGTCAGTTTTGATGTCTTCTCTCTCTGTTTGAAATCGGGTAATGTTTCTGTATTGAAGGGAGGGCATGATGCCCGTTATTCAAACGAGGCGATTGTCGATGTGATCCGTGATGTGTTGTGTGCGAATGGTGTGGACGAACATACCGTGACGCTTTTGCCTGCAGATCGTGAAGCGACCGCAGCTCTGTTGGATGCAGTCGGGTATGTGGATTTGTTGATTCCTCGGGGAAGTAAAGGTTTGATCGACTATGTGCGCAAGAATGCACATATTCCGGTTATTGAAACAGGTGCAGGTATTTGTCATACTTACTTTGATGTTAAAGGTGATGTTGCCCAATGCGCTAATATTGTCTTTAATGCCAAAACACGTCGTGTAAGTGTATGTAATGCGTTGGATTGCTTGATTGTTCATCGTGAGCGTTTGGCTGATCTCCCGGCTGTGTGTGAGAAACTCGCCTCAAAAAATGTGCTGATTTATGCTGATTCAGATGCCTATGCTGCCCTCGAAGGTCGTTATCCAGCAGATTTGTTAGTTCATGCTACGGCTGAAAGTTTTGGAACGGAGTTCCTCTCGTATCGTATGGCGATTCGCACTGTCGGATCGTTAGAGGAGGCTTTGGAGCATATTGTTCGTTACTCTTCCAAGCATAGTGAGGCAATTGTGAGTGAAGATCCGGAAGCAATTCAGATTTTTCAGCACAGAGTGGATGCTGCATGTGTTTATGCTAATGTTTCGACTGCATTTACTGATGGAGCCCAATTTGGCTTTGGTGCTGAAATCGGTATCAGTACTCAAAAGTTGCACGCGCGTGGCCCGATGGCTTTGCGTGAGTTGACCAGCTATAAATACTTGATCAATGGAGATGGTCAAGTGCGCTCTTGATTGTTCTTTTATTAAGAGGTAGTTTGTTAGGTTAGTTATTTATTATCCTACATGTCAATAAAAGTCTGCGTGATGTGATGTCGCGCAGACTTTTTTATTGGTGCGTTTATCGCTCTGGGAGAACGTTTTTTATTAGTAAAATTATTTGAGCATTCACAATTTAAAGCATTTCCTGTAATTTTGCCCGTCAGTTTTCATGAGGATGAGAGCTGTTTGTGTGTTTTAAAATTCAATTTTGCTATGAAAGGATTGTTGACAATTGGCATGTTAGTCGTTTCGAATATCTTTATGACTTTTGCTTGGTATGGTCAGTTACGTCTCAAAGGCCAAAAATGGTTCGATAGCTTGCCGTTGGCTGGAATCATTCTGTTGTGTTGGGGTGTTGCGTTGGTCGAGTATTCGTTTCAGGTGCCTGCCAATCGTATAGGGTTTCATGAGAATGGAGGTTCCTTCTCTTTGGTTCAATTGAAAGTAATACAAGAGGTTATATCCCTTTTGGTCTTTACACTCTTTACATTGATCTTCTTTAAGAATGAGGCGTTTCGCTGGAATCATGCGGTTGCCTTTATGTTTTTGGTGTTGGCCGTCTATTTTATTTTCAAAAAATAGTTCCGATTATTTGCAGATTCAAAAAAATGACCTACTTTTGCAATGAATTCAAATTTGTAATAATTACAAAATAGAAATGAACGCAAAGTTGCATCAATATTTGTCTAGTTTCGGGGTGAAACCCTCGATGCAACGTATTGCGATCATGGAGTATTTGATGACGCATCGGACACATCCGACGGTGGATGAGATCTATACAGCGCTCTCACCATCCATGCCGACCCTGTCTAAAACGACGGTATATAATACGTTGCGTTTATTGGCGGAACACGGCGCAGTGTTGGAGCTTGACATGGATTCGAGAAACACTCGATTCGATGGTGATGTTACGCCTCACGCTCATTTCTACTGCAAGTTATGTGGTCGAATTGAAGATTTGCCGTTAATTGGTGGAGAACATTTACTGCAGGCAGTTCCGGAGTCTTTTGATGTGTCAGACGTACAGGTTTATTACAAGGGGATTTGTCGCGATTGTAAACACGGAACGAATTGAAACTGATAATACGATAGAGTTGAACTTTTAAAAGAAGAAGATTATGAAAAAGAAATTTATTTGCACGGTTTGTGGTTTTGTATACGAAGGTGAGCATGCTCCTGAATTCTGCCCTCAGTGCAAAGTGCCTGGTTCTAAATTCAAAGAGGTTGTTGAAGGCGAAGGCATGACTTGGGCTGACGAGCACGTTATCGGCGTTGCTAAAGGTGTTGATGCAGAGGTGCTCCAGGGTCTGAAAGATCACTTCATGGGTGAGTGTACAGAGGTTGGTATGTATTTGGCAATGAGCCGTCAGGCTGACCGTGAGGGCTATCCAGAAATTGCAGAGGCTTTCAAACGTTATGCATGGGAAGAGGCTGAGCACGCTGCCAAATTTGCTGAGCTGTTGGGTGAGGTTGTTTGGGATACCAAGACCAATGTGAAGGCACGTATGGAAGCTGAGTGTGGTGCATGCGAGGATAAAAAACGTATTGCAACACTGGCAAAGAAACTCAATTTGGATGCCATTCACGATACCGTACACGAAATGTGTAAAGACGAGGCTCGTCACGGTAAAGGATTCGAGGGCCTTTACAATCGTTACTTCAAATAAGAAATGTCCTTACAGTAGAGATGTTTTAATTTAGGTTAATGTGAGCGATGGGGTAGAAATGAAAATTTCTACCCCATTTTTATTTCTATATTAGAATGGAGTTAAGGCGGAGTCAAAAGGTTAGATACTATGAAGTCTCTTGATGAGATTGTGTAGCGAGTTCTCTTATGCCTAAGAGCATCATAGTAGGGGAGTGCTTGGAGAAATAGTTTGAATGAGAGAAATCAACAAAAATGGCGTACGCAAAAAAAGTTAGATTAAACCCATTTGCTCCAGGAGAATTGAGGCATTCATGTTACGGCTGACACCTGGGCGTAATTTGTAATCATATACAATTTGTTTCCCGGAATGGTCGATTTCGAAACAGATATTGTGAAAATGTTTTGGATCCTGCTGTGCCAGCTCTCCGAGAGCAAGATCATGTGTGGCAACCAACCCGGCAACAGGCAAAGTTTGTAGCTTGTGCAGGAACTTTCGTGAGCCGTTCAATTTATCTTGCGAATTGGTTCCTTTGAGCATCTCATCAAGAATGCAAAATGTCTTTTGCGACTGTTCGGCTGTTTGCACCAACTGCTGAAGTCTGAGTAGTTCAGCATGAAAATAGGAGGTTCCTTTAGCTAAGTTGTCGGTAGTACGCATGCTGGTAAATAGCCTCATAGGTTGAAATGCAAACGTGCGACTGCATACAACATTACCAGATAGAGCTAAAACCAGGTTGACCCCAACGGTGCGTAAAAAGGTGCTTTTCCCAGCCATATTGGCTCCCGTGACGATATATATATCATGCAGAGCTGCAACCTCGAAATCATTGCACACTTTACCATTGTCGGGGAGTAGTGGATGTCCCATTTCTTCAGCATGCAGTAAATGTTGATTGCTGATTGTAGGCGTACAGTAGGTAGGATGGTTGTATCGGTAAAAACCCATACTGGTTAATGCGTCAAATTGATGTATGGTATCGAACCAAGAGGTGACTTGTTTGCGGTGTGTCTCACGCCAACGATCGAATTGGATGATGTGGTGCAGATCTTTCAGATAGAGACCATTCATAACTAAGGCTACCAAAACGTTGTTCCGTTGGTCGAAGCTGTCAAGAATTCGATTCAGCGAACGGAGCGCTTTGTCCGCAGGGATCGTTCCGATGAGAGTCTGTTGTAACTGTTGTAATTCAGGGCTCGAGAACGGTGTGTTAACAATCTGTTTGACCAAATGATTGTATGTGCCGATTACTTTGGAGAACCGATCGGTTATTTTGCTGATACGGTTGATGCGTTTGAGATAATAGGCTAAAACACCTAATTGTACAAAGAACGCACATAAAGCGTATCCGTATGGAATGATGGTCAGGATGGTCAAAATCCAAAGTAAGATACAAATTCCGTTACTCAAATAGAGAACTTTCTTGGCGTGTGAGTTGTGGAAAAAACTGGGCTCTTGCAACCACTCTTGCGCTATTTTGTTATCCTGTTCGGTGATCGAGTGAATCAATCCAGTTGCCTGAAAATTTAACATCCATTCAGGTTTGTTGGATAATTCAGCAGCCGCTTGTTGTCGTGCAAGAATTCTTTGGTCGTCTAATTCGGGGTTCAGCAGCCAATCTGCTAACAGTTTGCACCCGTGAGGTGTAGCGGTTCTATTTAATGATTGAAACAAGGATTGTTCTCCGAACAGATCCAAGTCAAGAGCGTATGCATGAGTTGGGTTGGTAAACTGTTTGCCAGTATTTAGAGCGGACCAGTCTCCATTTAGATATTTAATTTCAGTTTGGCAGCATCGAATCAATGTTTTCAGCTTGGCAATGCGATTCACGACTCGATTATCCCATACGGTCAAACTGATGAATAGGATAATTAGGAAACCGCAAGCACTCAACCATATAGTTGTATTTTGAGTCGCGATCAGTCGAATAATACCGTAGACAATAGCTGCAAATAGTAATAATTTCGTTGTGGTCAACCAATTCCGAATGCGTGAAGAGGTGCGTAAAGAGGTCTCTTGTTGTTTATAGTATTGGGTGTAAAATTCTATCGGTATCATTAGTCTGTTGATCGATGGAAGATAAATAGGCTTAATTGACCCTCAAAGATATGTTTTATTTTTCAAGTATAAAGGTGTCTTTCTTCCCGGTACCCCATTCATATAGATATTCAGCTCCTTCAATGTTGACATTGACCACTAATCTGAGCCCTTTATCACAGTCAATGTGGACGAATCCAGATACTGATTCACCCGGGTAGATGGTGTTTTTCTTCAAATATCCCAATTGTTTAATCTCCCTTTCATTTTGAAGGGCTTGGCTGAAATTTGCAATTCGTTGTTGAGAAGCCAGATTGGCTTGGGCGGCTGCAGTAGGACTGTATGTCGAGGTTCGAAATGATGTTGATCCTCCATGGCTGCTATGAACAGTAGTTGTTGATGTTGAGTAACCGGCACCAGCGGTGGATAATCCTTCACTGACACCCATCAGAATTGCACTCCAGGTTTGAGATCGATTCACCTTTTTCATGTATTCATCGTATGACCAAACCTGTAAGTCGGTTGGCATATTTTGCTCGTCAAAAGCGACTGCGGTAATATCATTTTCTGGGGTTACTTCAATGGGAGTTAATGAATGGTTGGTAATAATCATGTCAACGCGAAACCATTTTCCATAATCTCGTTTGATGGCGCATTTTAGGGCAATTGTCAATCCGTTTTTAAAATAAATTTCGTACGGTATTCCATCTTTATATTCGATTATACGTTCTGCAAGGGTGGGTGATTCCCATACCGGGGAATCGTCAGTAATGCGATATTTCAAAGTGTTACCTGCGCTGTCGGCAAGTAGATAGTAATCGTTGGTGAGTTTTCCGGCATCATATTCTACAATGCGACAAGAACCGTCATTCAGGTAGGTTTTTTGAATACCGTCTTTTTTACCGTCAACGTAGAATGTCTGTACCTGTAGAGCCCCCTCTGTCGAGTATTGTAAAAATTCGCCAGTGAGTTTGCCGTCAGCATAATGGGCCTTTTGGGCGACTGTGCCATTTTGATTAAACATCACAATGTCGCCATCAAAAACAGAACGCATGTCATCTGTTGAGTCAATACTTAGAAAATAGCCTTCACAACGAGTCTCTCCAGTACGGTAAAAATCTTTGAACATCTTGGGTCTTGTAGAGTCTGCCGGATATAATGCGATTCGATAATATTCTGCAAAAAGTTGATTGGGAGCTTTTTGTCCGGATTTGGTGTAAAATAATGTGTCGATATGTTCTTGTGCAGATAACGACGTGTATACGCTACATCCCAATAATAGACAAAGGAAAATCTGTTTCATAAAGTCGGCTTGTTGGATTTGTCAATGTTGTTGTTAATTGACGGTTATTGGTGTGGTTTGTTAGTCAAGCGATATGTTGTTCCAAAATTAGCTATTAGTGTTCTAAAAGCCAAATGAAGATTATTGCTAATAAGCAGTATGTCGCTATTTTAAGTTGGTTATTGTTAATTCGTTAGCGTTGAAATAGTTGTACTATAGACTGTGGCGGATGCAGTTGTTTTTAGATGGCTAAAGATAATGTAGCATATGATTGTTGAATTGCAATGTAGGTGTCTTTATTCCACACTACTTGCTGAGGAGAGGGAGGCTGTTTGTTTGAGTATTTTTAAATAGATGTATTTTTATGCTCTACGTTTAGAGATATGGTATATTTATTGGTGTGTGAAGGAAATTATCTGTTAACTAATATAGAATTGTCATGAAGCATATTTTAATTGCTATTTGCACTTTGTTTGTTATGGGAGGATGTCAGTCTAATAGTGATGGAGCGGTTATAGACAATCGAACGGTAAAAACGTTTGATGTGGCTCGCTTCATGGGGAAATGGTATGAAATTGCACGTTATGATCATCGGTTTGAAGAGGGTATGACTCGTGTAAGTGCTACCTATACTTTGTTAGATGATGGGCGTATCGAAGTGTTAAATTCAGGATATAAAAATGGTAAGTACAAAGAGATTAAAGGTAAAGCCAAACAACCAAATCCAGCTGACCCGGGAAAATTAAAGGTCTCATTTTTTCTTTGGTTCTATTCGGACTACTATGTGTTGATACTTGATCCGAATTATCGTTATGTAGTAATAGGTAGCAGTAGTGATAAATACCTTTGGATTATGAGCCGAAACCCAGATTTGGCTGAGGATGTGATCCGAGATCTTCTGGATCAACTTCGTGAGCGAGGATATGATACAGCTAAATTGGTATATAGTTATAGACAGTAGTGGTCTCAAATTTGATTGGCCCAAGCGTTTTCTTTGTAGACTGTAGGTGAGATTTTAGTGTATATGTTATGAGTGAGAGTCTGTGTTGACTCTTGACTTGGTAGTTGTATCCACAATGAGTGTTTATAAAGCTACCTTTAATAAAGTTGGGTGTGCCTGCTTTTTTACAATGTCAATTCCTGATTTTTTTACTTACCGATGCAAAATCTATTACTTCTTTCTAAAATAGGTTGTAACTCACTATGATATA
>OKSC01000819.1_pt1 | contig 34351 bp, 36 predicted proteins | sample 1601161 | NCBI WGS metagenome assembly OKSC01 (sample SAMEA3541552, study PRJEB24748) | human gut metagenome | biome: human gut; feature: human-associated habitat; material: faeces | place: China | collected 2012 | reverse complement strand
TGTTGTTTCTGTTTTAGATGGTGAGGGTAATCCTTTAGCTAATTCTAGTGTTACTTTTAATATTAATGGTGTTTTTTATACTAGGATTAGTGATGAGAATGGTTTCGCTACACTAAGTATTAATTTAAATCCAGGTAAATACATTGTTACAGCTATAACATATAATAATTTACATATAAGTAATTATATCACTGTTTTACCTACTTTAGAGATTATGGATTATAATAATACCTCTGATGAGCTTAATGTGGTTACTTTAGGTGAAACTGGTGAGAGATTGGTTAATCAAAGTGTCACTATTAATATTAATGGTGTTTTCACAGAAGCAGTAAGTAACGATGAAGGTATTGCAGTATTTGACAATCTTAATCTCTCTATTGGTGAGTATATTGTAACTGCAATGGCTAATGACTGCACCATTTCAAAAACAATAACAGTTCAAGGTTAAATTAAATTTAACCTTATTTTTTTATTTTTTATATTTTTTATAAACTCTACTTCTTTTATAATTAAACTAAATATTTAATAAGTATTATTAATAAAAAACTTAATGAATCAATTATTATTGGAGTTTAATTATGATACCTGGAATGAATCCAAAACAAATGAAACAAATGCAAAGGCAAATGAAAAAAATGGGAATGGATATGAAAGAACTTAAAAATGTTAAAGAAGTTATTATCCGCCTAGAAGATAAAGAATTAATCATTCCTAATGCTGAAGTTAGTTTAATGAATGTTATGGGTCAGGAAACTTATCAAGTAACTGGTAAAGCTCAAGAAGTAGAAATTGAAGAAGAATTAATTATTCCTGATGAAGATATTGAAATGGTAGCTAATCAAGCTGGTGTTTCTAAAGATGAAGCAAAACAAGCATTAATTGATACTAATGGGGATTTAGCTGAAGCTATTTTAAAATTAAATCAATAGGGTAATATGACTATCATTGCACATATCTCAGATTTACATGTAAGTCACACAGAGTTTGATGAAGATGTTTTCTTTCAGGCTGTAGATGAAATCAATAATCTTCAACCAGATATGATTGTTTTAACTGGTGATTTAACAGATCAAGGTTATTATCGTGATTATCTTCTTGTTAAAGATTATTTAAGTAGATTTGAATCACCTTTATTTGCAGTCCCTGGAAATCATGACTCTCGTAATTTGGGTCATCAAACTTTTGAAGAGTTAATTGGTGAAAGAAGTTGGAAATTAACAAAAGATGATGATTTTGTTGTTATTGGTTTAGATAGTAGTACTCCGGATGTTGATAGTGGAAACATTGGAAGGCCTCAACAATTATGGATGGATCATATATTGGATGACTGTGTTGTCAATGAAAGATTTTCTGTTGTTGCCCTTCATCATCATGTAATTCCAATTCCAGAGACTGGTCGTGAACGTAATGTTTTATCTGATGCAGGAGACATTCTTAAAACTTTAGTGAACCATGAAGTAGATATGGTTTTAGCAGGACATAAACATGTTCCGAATATATGGAAAATGAATAATACATTATTTGTTAATGCGGGTTCTCTTTGTTCTAAAAAGCTTAGAGGTAAAGACACTAATTCATATAATACTTATTTTATTGATGATGAATCTATTAAAGTTGTTCTTAATAGGGTTGCTGGAGATAAAATATTGTTGGGTGAATACCCACGCAACATTCTTTAATTATTTTAATTCTTTTTTTCTAATTTTTTCTAATTTTCTCATATTTTGATTAGATTTAAATATATGATTAAACTAATATATATAACATTTAATATAATCTTTAATTAACTATTTTAGCCACATAAAGGTTTATTAGGTGATTTTTATGAAAGTTGTTATCGATGCGTCTAATGTAGCTCATGCTAATAAAAAAGAAGATTCTAAACCTTTAATGTCTAATATTTTGGCTGCAGTTAAGGCATTAGAGGAAAGTGGTGATGAATTTGTAATTATTGCTGATGCATCACTTCGTCATGAAATAGATGATAAAGAGAAGTATGAAAAATTGCTGGAAAGTGATAATGTAGAGGAAGCTCCAGCAGGAATGGATGCAGATCATTTTATATTAGAATTAGCTTCTAATGAAAATGCAAGAATTTTATCTAATGATAAATTTAGGGATTATGCTGATGAATTCACTAATATTAATGCTATTAGACTTCCCTTTGTAATTGAAAATGGCAGATTATCTATTGGAAAAACTAAAAGACCAAAAAGAGATAAAAACATTTTACAACATATTTCTGATGAGATTATTAAAGAATTGAATTTTAAAAAATGGGAAGTTTATGAAGGTAAAGAAGGATTAGAAATTTCCCCATTAAACATAGCTAAGCAGTCTATTATACGTATTGATAATGAAAGTGAGGTAAGTTCAAAAATTGAAAAGATTTTCACTAAAATACCAATGTTTAACAAAATTGTTGATATGGTAGATGATGTGGAAGTAGCTGCACCTTATGTAATTTTTGTATTAGTTCACCCTAAAGATTATAAAATGGTAGTTAAAAATGCTGGAAGCATTTCTGTTACTGTAGCAGATAGGTTAAAACTTGAAAAGAAACCATTAGTTGCTGTTCGTAATGATTTATTTACAAGGCCAGGGACTTTTGAATTAAATATTATGGTTGCAGATGAAGTAACTGAAAATGCACCATTTAATATTGTTATTCGTGTAAGTCGCTATGATGAAGTTTTCATTAAGAAAAATTCTAGAAATATAGCTAGTACTATTGCAGGAAGATTAGGATCTTGGAAGTTTCCTTTTGTTTCTGTTAAACCAGATATTATGCTTGAAAAACCAGGTCAATTTGAAATAGATCTTGAAAAAGGAGGAAACTGGGATGGCTAATGGCTTAACTAATAATTTGATTAAGTTATATACTAAACTTAATCCTATTAGTGTAGGTACAAAGTTTTACCCAACAACTCCTGTTGAAACTGAATATGTTGAGTTATTTAATTATACTCAAACAGCACTATTGGAAATTGAAAAAGCAGAGATAACTACTGACAGTATTTTAAAGAATCTTTTAAGGGATATTGGTGAAGAAAATATTCCTGAAGATTATAATTTCTATGAACTTAAAGCAGCTGAGAATAAGATTGAAGAATATGCATTAGTAAGTAACATTATTATGGGTAGTGACCGTTACTTCTATGTAGAGCTTCCTCATCCATCTAATTTAATTAATATATTTGTAAAAATTATTGAAAATGAACATGGTGAGATAGTAGAGAAGAGTTCAACAGAATTAGTTGCAAAAATGCCAAGTAAAAATGATGCTATTAGAGTTGGTGTTGAGATTATTGGTATTGGTCTTGAAAGAGGAGTGGACATTATATCTGCTGTAGGAATGACTGGTGCTGCATCAATTGAAAGATCTATAGATTACACTAATGAAGTAGGTAAATTCCCGGGAATAGCTTTTACTAAACTTGGTGGAGAATATGCTTTAGTGTTTGATTCTCCATTTAAACTTAGAAAATCCAGTGCTACTGAATATCAAAATTATCTTTTCATTGATTTAATTGATTCAACTAAATTTATCAGTAAACATGGAAGGGACACACTTGTTGAATTAATGACAAGTATTAAAAATTTCATTGAAACTGAGTGTGAAGGTGAATTAGAAGGTTATAGAGAAGGTGGGGATGATTTTATAGCCAGATTCCCATCAAAAGATTTAGCTATCCGTGCTGGTTTAGATGCTGCTTGGTTTGCACTTGATAATGGTGCTAAAATTAGGGCTGGAGTTGGAAGAAGTAGGAGAGAAGCTGGTGAAAGAGCACAACTAGTTGATTCTATTAATTCTGCATCTCCTTTGTCTTTAGTAGTTTTTGAACTAGCTAATGGTTTATATGCATATAATGTTCCAACAGAATTCTTCAGAACATTAATAGATTTAATTGAAAACCGTAAAGGAGAATTATTTACTGTATTCTTCTTTGTATTCCTAATTGCTTACATTTTATCTGTTATTGGGCTTGGTGAATTTAGTTTTGTTGCGATAATATTCGCTCTTATTTATGCAGTTATTTCATAGGAATAAATTTATAATAGATTTTATTATAATTAAGTTAAGTTATATGTTTTTTAGATTAAATTAGAAAAAGGTTGTTTATTTGTCAAGAAAAAATGATGGTATTATTATAATATTTATGGTCGTTGCATTGATTGCATTTGGAATTGGTGTGGGTGTAGGTATTGATATTGCTATTAATGAAGATGCTTCTGCAGATAATGCTACTAATAATACACCTTCTGTAGTTAATGTAACAGAAGTGATGACTTCTGATTCTTATGTTAAAAATGAAACAACTTATAACTCTGAGATAGACAATTCTAAGTATATGAAATGATTATAATAATTAATCTTTTTTGGTGATTTTATATGTTTATTAAAGATATTTCTGGAGGGCTATGTGCTGTTAATGGTGTTAAAGTGGCAGGTTCACGTAAAGGAAAATATGGTGTAGCTATTATTGATTGTCCAAATAGTGTTGCTTCTGCAGTATTTACAACAAATAAAGTTTCTGCAGCTCCAGTAAAATATACAAAAGAAATTATTAAAAATGGTAAAATATCTGCTGTTTTTGTTAATAGTGGGAATGCAAATTGTTTTACAGGTCAACAAGGAATTGAGGACTGTAAATATTTAGTTAATTTAATTTCTAAAGATTTAAATTATCCTGAAGAAGAGATAGCTATTGCATCTACTGGAGTTATTGGAAGAAAAATGCCTATGGATATAATTGAAGATGTGGCATATAATACTCTTTCTAATTTAGATAATAATCCTGAAAATTCACTTGATGCAGCTAAAGCTATCATGACAACTGATACTGTTCCTAAAGAGTTTGCAGTTGAAATCACTTTAGAAAATAATGAAATTGTTCATATTGGTGGAATAACTAAAGGAACTGGTATGATAGCTCCAAATATGGGGACTATGTTATGTTTTTTAGCAACTGATGCGGTTATTGATGGTTCATCCATTAAAAAAGCTTTAAAAATAGCTGTTGAAGATAGTTTTAATATGATTGTTGTTGATGGTGATGAAAGTACCAATGACACTGCTCTTTTAATGGCAAATGGTTCATCTAATGTTGATGTTGTAAATAATGGTGAAATAGATAAAAATTTCCAGGAAGGACTAAATTATATCTGTAAAATGCTTGCTCAAAAGCAGGTTAGAGATGGTGAAGGAGCATCTAAGTTTATTGAAGCTAATGTTAGTGGGGCAAGTTCTGTTGAAGATGCTAAGAAGGCAGCTAAATCAATTATTTCTTCATCATTATTTAAGGCAGCTGTATTTGGAGGAGATCCAAATTGGGGAAGGATTGTTTGTGCTGTAGGTTATGCAGATGTTGAAATGAATCAGGACACTATTTCTGTTGCTTTAAGTAATAAAGATAATTCAGTGGATTTGGTAAAAGAAGGAGAAATTTTAGCATTTGAAGGAACAGATAATCTTAAAATAGCTGAAGAGATAATGTGTGGTGAAGAAATTATTGTTAATGTTGATTTAAATTCAGGAGATAAATCTGCAACTGCTTGGGGTTGTGATTTAACTTATGATTATGTAAAAATCAATGCAGAATATACTACATAACAAAAAATATAAATACTTTCAGGATTATATATCTTTATGTTATAGAAATTCTATTTTTACTATAAAAATTTATTTCAAACTTATAAGGAATTCTATATTATAGGGATTTTATATTTTATTAACAAAATTAAATGAGGAATAATAATGGCAAAAGTTAAAGGAACTAATAAAAGAACCAGACAAAAAAGAAGTTATACCAAACCAGGTAGTAAAAGAGGAAGAGGAGTAAAACAAACTTGGAAAAAATAATCCTTTTTCCTAACTCTTTTTTGTTTATTTTTTAACTATTTTTTATATTAAATATTAATCAAGCGATTTTTTCAGTAATCTTTTTTTTTAATTATTACACTTTTAATAAAACTTTTTTATGTAGTGAAAGGTTAGTAATATCGATATTATTAAATAAGTCTTTCTAATAATATATTATCTAGTGATATTTATGGCTGAAAAGGGAAATACTACTGGTTTATTGCCAGCTAATGGCCACAGGATTCAAGGAAGATCCAGTGAAGACTTTTTAGATGTTGATGAGATTTTAAGGGAGTTGAATCTTAAGGGAAATGAAACTTTAATGGATGCAGGATGTGGAGATGGTCATGTAGCTATTAAAGCTTTGGATTTGCTTCCTGAGGGTGTTGTTTATGCATTAGATGTTTATAAACCATCTGTTGAAGATATGGAAAAATACAAATCTGAAAACAATGTTGATAATCTTATTCCAGTACAATCTGATATTGCAGACAAAATAGATGTTGATGATAATGTTTTAGATGTTGTATTGCTTGTCAATGTATTTCATGGATTTAATGCAATGAGAAAAATGGATGACGCTTGCAGTGAGCTTAAAAGAATTATTAAACCTGATGGTGGAAGAATAGCTATTATGGACTATAAAAAACAAGATGTAAAACATGGTCCTCCATTCCAGATTAGATGTTCTCCAGAAGATATTGAAGAGGTTTTTGCTAAACAAGGTCTTAAAATCACTTATTTAAATGAGGATATTGGTGAAGATATTCCTGAAGGTAAATCTCATTATTTTGTAGTATTTGAATATAAATAAAGGTGTTATGGTATGATTTTTGCAGCTATTCTTGCAGGTGGTGTAGGTTCAAGAATGGGTAATTCTGATGTTCCTAAACAATTTTTGAATTTAGGTGATAAACCTATTCTTATTCACACTATCGAAAAGTTCATTATTAATTCTAAATTTGATAAGATTTTAGTTTTAACTCCTAATAATTTTATAAACTCCACTATTGACTTAATTAAAAATATTGAAGGGGAAACTGATAAGATAATAGTTTTAGAAGGTGGAGAAACTAGAAATGATACAATTAGAAATGCTATAAATTATATAAAAAGTAATTTCTCTATTGATGATGATTCAATAATTGTTACTCATGATTCTGTCCGCCCTTTTGTATCTCATAGAATTATTGAAGATAATATTAAGATGGCTAGTGAATATGGGGCTTGTGATACTGTTATTCCTGCAACTGACACCATTGTTGAAAGTGTAGATGGAAATACAATTTCATCTATTCCTTTAAGAGACCATTATTATCAGGGTCAAACTCCTCAGTCCTTTAAAATTAATAAATTGGATTCTCTTTACAATAATCTTTCTAAAGAGGAAATCGATTCTTTAACAGATGCTGCTAAGATTTTTACATTAAACAATGAAGATGTTTTTTTAGTTGAAGGAGATGTAACTAATATTAAAATTACTTATCCTTATGATTTAAGATTAGCTAACACTATTTTAAAAGGTGGATATTAGATGATTAATATTGTGTATCGTTTGATTTCTCCTAAACTGTTTGAAGAGGCTTATGATGAAATAGATGTTAATAAGGATGTTGTTGTAAGGCCTACCTTTTTGTCAATTTGTAAAGCTGATCAAAGATATTATCAGGGGGAACGTCCTTCAGATGTTCTTGATGAAAAACTTCCAATGGCATTAATCCATGAGGGTATTGGTGAGGTTGTCTATGATAATAATGGGGAGTTTGATGTTGGAGATAAAGTTGTAATGATTCCAAATACTCCTGTGGTATCTGATGAATATATCTCTGAAAACTATTTGGAATCAAGTAAATTTAGAGCCAGTGGTTATGATGGATTCACTGCAGATTTGATTAATATTAAAAATGATAGGCTTGTTAAACTTCCAGATGATTTTGATTTTGAAGTATCCTCTTTTATTGAGTTAATATCTGTTGCTTTTCATGGAATTAATAGATTTGAAAAAATAGCTACTACAAAAAAGGATATATTAGGTGTTTGGGGTGATGGGAGCTTAGGTTATATTACTGCTCTTCTTTTAAAAACATTATATCCCAACTCAGAAATCTATGTATTTGGAAAACATATAGAAAATTTAAACTTATTCTCTTTTGCAGATAAAACTTTCAAAATCAATGAAGTTCCTGATGATTTAAAAATAGATCATGCATTTGAATGTGTTGGTTCACAAGCTGCTCAATCAGCTATTGACCAGATTATCAATTGTTTAAATCCACAGGGAGTAATCTCTTTATTTGGTGTAAGTGAATATCAAATTCCTATTAATACAAGATTAATTTTAGAAAAAGGATTAACTATTATAGGTAATAGTAGAAGTGGAAGAGAGGATTTTATAGAAGTGATATCTCTATTGCAGGATAATCCTAATTTATTTAAATATTTAAGCAATCTTATAACTGATACTGTTGAGATTAACTCTTTAAATGATTTAAAAGAAGCATTTAATAGAGATCACATATCTAATTTTGGAAAAATAGTATTAAAATGGAATAAATAATGTTTATTCCTTATTTCTTTTTTTATAAACTTTTTTATATCCAATGTAAGCTATAACAGCTATTACAACTAGAATTATTATGATGTTTTCCAAGTTATCCATGTGTGCTGAGATATCTTGGGAATATGCACCAAATTGCCATCCAATAAATCCTAATATTAATGCTCTGCTGAATCCTCCGAGGAATGTTAAAACAACGTATTTTTTAAAATCATATCTTACAACACCACAGAATCCACTAATAGCTACACTTGGAATTACAGGAGCGGTTCTTGCAATATAGATGGCTAATGAATCTCTTTTTTGATTTGATATTTTTCTATTGAATTTTTCAATATCATCCCATTTAAGACCTAGATATTTTCCCCATTTACTAACAAATGGTTTTCCAAGATAATAACATAATCCATATATTACAGAAGAACCAATAACCATTCCGAAACCTACTGGGAGTCCAATATAAAGAACTAAAGAACCAATAGATTCAATACTTATTGGTAAAGAATGCAACATAAAGAAACTACTAGCCAATATAACAACAGTTGATGGAATAGGTGCTATAATTTCTTCAATGATGGTACCTATAAACACACCTAATGCACCATAATTCATGAAAAACATATTTACAATGCTGGTTATATATTCTATAATCGAAACCACTTCCTAGAATCTAAACTTAATATTAATAGTCATTTCTTGGTTTTATATTTTATTACATTTTTTAATTAAATATTTAAGTTCCTAATTTTGTTCTAATTTGTTTAATTGTGTGTCTACCGTAGATATAGTTAACAATACTTGCAATTGATCTACCAACTGCTAATCCTATCCAAATTCCAATTAAACCCCATCCAAAGACAATTCCAAATAGGTAAGTTAGAATTACTGTACATATAACTTCTCTAAATATTGTGAAAAAGAGACTTGTAACTCCTCTTCCGATTCCTTGATATAAGAAAGAAGATGCCATTCCAGCACCTGTAAGTGGAATTGATAAAAATGCAAATTGTAAGAATAATGCAATTCCAGAAACTAAATGGCTTGTTTCAGGAGTATATGCAAATATTGAAGCTATTGGTGTTGCAAATAGTACTACAATAATTGTAACAGCCAGTCCAAATAGAATTCCAAATTTTGCACCATATTTATGTGCTCTTGATAGATAATCTCCATTTTCAGCTCCAAATGCACTTCCACAAACAGCAACTACTGCAGTTCCAATAGCTGTTAAAGGCATAATTGCAAATAAATAAATCCTTTGGCCTGAAGTATAAGCTGCAACTCCATAATCTCCACTAATGATTGTAATGAAAATTAAATATAATGCTACAGCTATTGACATGATAAACATATCTAGGGAAGCTGGAATTCCTACTTTTAGTATATTTTTAGTTATTTTTGAGTTGAATTTAAATTTTCTTAGGTTTATATCAACATAAGTGTCTTTTTTAACAAGTAACCAGTAAAGAATTACAACAGCAGATATTAAAGAGCTTAAAACAGTTGCAATAGCTGCACCTGCTGCTCCTAAACCAAAGGTGTAAATAAATATTGGATCTAAGATTGCATTTAGAATAACAGAAACAACAACTGCATACATTGCACGTTTCATATCTCCTTCTCCACGAAGAATTCCACTAGCACCATTTGCAAACATAATTCCAATCAAACCTAAAAATAGAGGAGTACTGTAAGATAATGCTTCTTCCAGTGCAGTTCCTGATGCACCGTAAATTCTAAGTAATGGTTCCTGAATCACTAAAAATATTAAAGTTAAAATGATGGATGCTATAAACAGGATTATAATGGAGTGTGCTGCTGAATCAGAGGCTCTATTTTTGTCATGAGCTCCAACAAAACGACTTATACTACTTGTTGCTCCACTTCCAAGACCAACACTTACACCATTTAAAATCATAAATATTGGTGTTACAAATCCAATACCTGCAATAGCTGCTTCACCAAGTCCTGTAATCCATATTCCATCAATGATGTTGTAGGATGCTGTTAAAAGCATAGATATCATTACTGGAATAGCTAGTTTTCTAACAGCCGTTTCAGGATTTCCTCTCATTAACTCAATATTTTTATTTGCCATAATACCCTCTTATATAAATTATAATTTTATTTTTGTTTTTAAATGAGATATAACTATCTGCTTTGAACCCTTAATTTATGACCTTATATTATATAAATGATTAAAATCAAAGTGTATATAGTTAGTTTAATTACGTGATTACATGAAAGATGTTAATATTTTAATTGAAGCATTACCTTACATTAAAAAGTTTCATGATAAAAAGATTATGATTAAGTATGGTGGCCATGCAATGATTGATGATGATGCTATGGCTTCAACTGCTAGAGACACAGTTCTTTTAAAATATGTAGGTATGCAACCTCTCGTTGTTCATGGAGGAGGGCCTGAAATTTCCAGATCCATGGATAAATTAGGTAAAGAACCTAAGTTTATTAAAGGACTAAGAGTTACTGACGAAGAGACCATGGAAATTATTAAAATGGTATTAGTTGGTAAAATAAGTACTAATATTGTATCTCAAATCTGTTATCATGATGGTAAAGGTATTGGAGTATCTGGTAAAGACAGTCAATTAATCTATGCTCATAAAAAACCAGCTCACAAGGTTAGGAATGATGAAACAGGAGTTGAAGAAGAGATAGATTTAGGACTTGTTGGTGAAATTAACTGTGTAAATACTGATTTATTAGAAATGTTTACAAGTAATGATTATATTCCTGTAATTGCTCCTGTAGGTATTGCTGAAGATGGAACAAGCTTAAATTTAAATGCGGATACTGCAGCTGGTGAGATAGCTAGTGCTATCAGTGCCGAAAAACTAATTATTTTAACTGATGTTCCAGGTGTTTTAAGAGACCCTTCAGACCCTGATAGTTTAATACAAAGAATAAAAATTGATGAAGTTCCACAGTTAATAGAAGATGGTGTTATTAGTGGTGGAATGATTCCAAAAATAGAAACTTGTGTTAAAGCTATTGAAGGTGGAGTAGAATCCTGTCACATTATTGACGGACGTAAAAAACATTCTATTTTACTTGAAATATTTACTAAAAACGGTATAGGAACTATGATTCACAAGTAAATCAGTTCCTCTTTTTTTCTTTTTTTTTATTTTTAAAAATTTAAAAAAATAGTTTATTAACTATACTGCTCTCTTAATTTTCTTCTAAGCAATTTCCAGCCATTCACTCTTGGAAGTTCATCAACAGTGAATATTTTTCTTGGAACTTTATATCTAGAGAGTTTTTCTCTTGCATAGTTAAGCAAACCTTCTTCATCAGGAGAATTTTTCCATATCACTGCAGCTACTGGTATCTCTCCTTTGTGACAGTCTTCAATACTGAAAATAGCTATTTCATCAACTGAAGGATGTTTAATTAATATCTCTTCAACTTCTGTTGGGTAAATTTTCCATCCACTCATTACAATCATGTCTTTTTTACGGTCTGTAATGAATAAACGGTTGTCTTCATCAAGGTATCCAATATCTCCAGTTAAAAACCATCCATCTTCAAGAAATGTCTCTTTTGTTGCTTGTGGTTTTTTCCAATAACCTTTTGCAATAGCTGGACCTCTAAGAGCTATTTCTCCATTTTCATATTTTCCTAGCTTTTTAGTGCAGTCTTCTTCATCAACGATTTTTATCTGTGAAAAACAAACTGGGTGGCCTACACTTTCATATCTATCTGCTGTTCTGTAGTCTTCGGGTCTGATTGCTGTTCCAGTTCCAATAACTATTGTTTCAGATAGTCCGTAAGCATTTATAATTGGAATTCCATAAGTTTTGTGGAATAATTTCCATATTTTTCTATGTAATGGTCCTCCACCACTTATAATTTCACGAACACTTCCAAGTTCTTCTTTCACATCTTTTTCAAGAGTTGTTATTGAATGTATAACTGGAGGCATTGCAGTCAGTACTGTAACCTTGTTTTCTCTGCATAACTTAAGATAATCTTCAAGATTGTACTGGCTCATCATAATGTAAAGTGCAGCTGATCTTAGGGCAGCTATTGCCCAGGATAGGCCTACATGAGCCATTGGATAAATTCCTAAAAAGACATCGTCCTGTTTTAGGGTTAAGACATCACATTCATTATGAATAGCTGTAAAGTAGTTTCCATGAGTTAACATTGAGCCTTTTGGTTTTCCTGTTGTTCCAGATGTGTATTGGAGCTGGCATAAATCATCCCAGTCTGTTGGTTCTGGTGGTAGGATTTCAGATGTTTTATATTCATCGATATTTTCAGGAATGTATGCATCCACATCTAATTCTTCTATAATCTCTTCTGCTTCATGGTCGGTTATTATTAACTTAGCATCAGAGTCAGTAATCATGTAATCTAGTTCACTAGCTGTATAGATACGATTTGTTGGAATGGCTACTGCACCTATCCTCCATATTGCAAATAATGAGAAAAGATATTCTGGAGAGTTATTTAAGTATATTAGTACTCTATCTCCTTTTCCAATTCCTTTGTTTTTTAAAATTCTTCCAAGCTCTGAAACAATTGAGAGAATTTCGCCAGAATTATATTTAACTCCTGTATCTGGTGCATAAAGAACATTTTTATCTAATCTAAGTGAGTTTGCATCTAGGAAGGTAGTTATATTAAGCATTTAGTTATCTCCTTCTAATATCTTCCTAGTTATTTCTTTTGTCATTTCCATGGTTGTAGCTTGTCCACCTAAATCAGGAGTTACTATTTTACCTTCTTTTAATACTGCTTCAGTTGCATCATTTATCTTCTTGGCATATTCTTCCTCATCGAGGTAATTTAACATCATAGCTATTGAAAGAATCATAGATGCTGGATTTGCTATGTTTTTACCTGTTATGTCTGGTGCAGATCCATGAACTGGTTCAAATAATCCATATTTATCTCCAATATTTCCAGAAGGTGCAAGTCCTAATCCTCCAACAAGTCCTGCTCCTTCATCGGAAAGTATATCTCCAAATAGGTTGGTTGATACAATAACATCATATCTTTGAGGATTTGTTACAAGATACATTGCTGCTGCATCTACATAGTAATCATTTTTTTCTATTTGTGGATATTGTTCCCCTATTTTATAGAATGCATCTTTAAAAACACCATCAGTCTTTTTTAATACATTGCTTTTATGAACACAGGTTACCTTATTTTTATTTAGTTTTTGGCATTGTTCAAAAGCTATTTTGGATATCTTTTCACTAGCTTCTTTTGTGATTCTTCTTTCAGCTATTACTTTGTCATCTTCTTCGTATTCTACTTGTGAATAAAGTCCTTCTGTGTTTTCACGTACAATTAGAATATCGATATCATCATAAAGGCAGTTTACACCTTCATAAGATTTTATTGGTCTTAAGTTTGCATACATATCAAGTTTTTGTCTTAAGTTTATTATTGGACTTGGTTGTCCTGGAGTACTGGTAATAGCTCCAAACAAAATTGCATCAGATTTCTTTGCTTTTTTTACAGTTTCTTCAGGAAGTGTTGTTCCAGCTTTCTTAAAACAGTGATATCCTGCATGACCATAAGTAAAAGAGAATTCTAAATCAATTTTATCTAGGAGGTATTCTCCTGCATCCATTACTTCTCTTCCAATTCCGTCTCCACTTATTAAATTTATATTGTACATTTTTTCACTTAGATAATTTTTATAATAATGTTCGTATAATACCGAAATATTTTTATATGAATTACTTTATAATATTATGTAATTAATAATTTAATGTTTTAGATTTATATTATTTTATATTTATAGGAGGCATTAATAATGGAAAAAAGTATCAATGAGTTGGTTAAAGATTTAGGAGATAAAGATGATTTTGTAGTTGAAGAAGCAGTTGGATTATTAGAAATGAAAGCTGAAGAATCTTTTGATGCATTAGTTGAAGCTTTATCCAATAGGAACAAAAACATACGTTTAAATGCTGCTAAAATTTTAGGTTTTATTGGAAACAGTGCAGCTATTGAGCCATTAATCAATACTTTAAGAGATCATAATAAATTAGTTAGAAGGGAAGCATCTACTGCTTTAGCTCGTTTTGGTCAAGATGCTGTTGATCCATTAATTAACATTTTAGATGATGATGACTGGAAAGTAAGAGGTGCGGCTGCTTGGGCTTTAGGTAATTTAAAAGATGAAAAAGCTATTGAACCTCTTGAAAAATTACTTGATGATGAAAGTGGTTTTGTAAAAGCAGGAGCTAAAAACGCAATACAAAATATTAAAAATGCAAATTAAATTATAATTTTTTAGTTTCATTTTTTATTTCTATTTTTATTTTTTTCATATTTTTCACCTTTTTTTCTCATTTTTTTGAACATTATTTATTTTTATTCTTAATATGATATTATTTTTCAGAAAATTTTCATAGTCGGAAGTATACTTCCATTATATTTATATACTATGAAAAAATAATTATATAATAGTGAGTATTTAATAGCTTTAATTATAGAGTTTAAATTAAAAACTATTCTTTTAAATTAAATATATTTTAACATTTGGGATTTTTATGATAACAATAGGTATATTAAATGTACAAGGTGCTGTTAGTGAACATTATGATATCACTAAAACTGCTGTTGAAAATATGAGCATTGAAGCAAAAGTTGAATCTGTTAGATATGCAGATGAAGTAGCTAAATGTGATGGAATTATTATTTCCGGTGGCGAAAGTACTGTAATTGGTAAAATTATCCAAAGAAGAGGAATAGATACAGTTATTAAAGAAAATAATATTCCTGTATTTGGTACATGTGCAGGAATGGTATTGCTTGCTAAAAAAACCGATTTTGACCAACCATTAATAGGACTTATGGATATTGATGTTGAAAGAAATGCTTTTGGTAGACAAAAAGACTCATTTGAGAGTATGTTGTCTTTTTTAGATGAAGATTACTTAGGAGTTTTCATTAGAGCTCCTGCAGTTAAAGATTATGACAAATCAAAAGATAATATTCAAGTTTTATCAGAATTAGATGGAAAAGTTGTAGCTATTAAACAAGATCATAATATAGCTATTGCATTCCATCCAGAATTAACTGATGACACACGTATCCACGAATACTTTATACAGGAGATTTTAGATTGTGTGGTATAGCAGGAATTGTATATAAAGACAAAAATCTGCATAATGCTGGATATGATATGACAAATATGTTGCATCAACTTCAACATAGAGGTCCTGACTCAGCAGGTTATGCAATTTATGGTGGAACTGGGCTTAAAGAAAATGAATACATCTTAAAAATTCAAGTTAAAGAACAAAATAGGTTACTTGAAACAGTTCAAGATGCAATCAACATGGTAACTCCTATAAAAAAAGATGAGATCATTCCATCTGTAGGTGATTCCTTTATTTACAAATGTAAAATAGAATTAGATGAATTTTCATCTCTTAAGCCTCTTATTTCTCAAGTAGATACAATTGATGATGTAATTGTTCTTAATGGAAGTCAAGATTTTGAAATGGTTAAAGATGTAGGTTCTGTTTTAGAAATAGCTGATAGATATAATGTAAGAGATATAAAAGGAACTCATGCTATTGGCCATACAAGATTTTCAACAGAAAGTGGTGTAGATAGATATCATGCACATCCTTTCCAAACTTACATTGTTAAAGATGTTTCTGTAGTTCATAATGGTCAAATCACTAATTATTGGAAAGTAAGAGATCCATTGGAAAGAAAAGGACATATTTTTGAAACATTTAATGATACTGAATGTTTAGTTCATTATATTGCAGATAAATTAGACAGTGGTTATTCTTTAGAAGAGGCTTTAGAACAGTCTGTTGAAGATATGGATGGTCCATTTTCATATATTATAGCTACTCCAAAAGGTATTGGTATTGCAAAAGATAAATTAGGATTACGTCCTGGTGTAATGGCTGAAACTGATGATATTTTTGCTATTGCTTCTGAAGAAGTCTCATTAAGGGAAGTAGTTGATACACATAATATTGAGCAAATTTCTCCAGGGGAAGTAATGGTTTATGAGATTTAGGTGATTAGATGAGTGATATTAAAATTAAAGAGTTAGATGCAGCTTCCTTAACACCTCGTGAATTAAATTCACAAATTAAACAATATGCATCTAGCTATGATAAAATTATTATAAGAAATCCTAATGCAATGCATTATCTAGTTGCTGGAGTTGTGGATGAAACAGAAATAGAACTTGACGGATCTGTAGGATACTTTGCCGGAACCATGTGTGATGGAACTAAAATCAAAATCAATGGTAATGCTGGTTGGTTCGTTGGAGATAACTTAACTGATGGTGAAGTTGTTGTTGAAGGAAGTGCAGGAGACGGTGCAGGTCAAGGAATTTATGGAGGAACTGTTGTTGTTCGCAAATCTGTAGGTTCAAGAACTGGAGAAATCATGAAAAATGGAACTATCATCATTGGTGGCAATTCAGGATTCATGACTGGTATCTTTATGATGGGTGGTAAAATCATCATTTTAGGTGATGTAGGTGAAGATTTAGCTGAATCCATTATTCGTGGAGAAATTTATGTAAAAGGTGAAATCAGTAGCTTAGGATACAATGCTAAAATTGGTGAAATCACTGCTGAAGATAAAAAAGAGCTTAAAGATACCTTATCCGGCTATGGCTTTGATTTAGATGAAAGTGAATATAATGATTTTAAAAAAGTAGTTCCTGAAAGTAAAAGGCCGTTTTATGGTCACTAAATTAAGAGGAGGGTAGAATATGCCATATAGAGTTGTGAGAAATCCGGATTTATGTAAAAAAAATTTTGACAGGCCTGGTTGTTGTTGGTATCTATGTGATGATAGGGATGAAAAAATTTGTGGAAAATGTTTTTCATGTTATAATAACTGTCCTCATGGTGTTTATGAAATTATTCAAGGAGATCCATACCCATTAAACCAAGAAAAATGTGTTGGTTGTAGGATTTGTTTAGAAATGTGTCCTAGCAGAGCTATTGAAGTTAATGCTATTCCAGAGGATGCAAGGGAAGCATGGGGATTTCCAGACATTGTTGAAATTACAAGAAAATCACAAAGTGCATCCTATAAAATTAGAAGTACTGGTGCTTTAAGAAAAATTCCAGACTTTGATGATTTGGTTGTAATACCTGCACAAGTTTCAAGACCTCCTCTTGATAAATATAGGGAACCTTGTGGAACAGATGTTGTTTTAGGAGACAGGTATGCAGAAAACCCATTAAAACTTAAAACCCCTGTAATGATTGGGGCAATGTCTTTTGGTGCATTAAGTAAAGAAGCAAAAATGGCATTAGCTATTGGATCATCACTTGCAGGAACTGTTACAAACACTGGGGAAGGAGGAATGCTTCCTGAAGAACGTGAACTAGCTGATAAACTTATTGCACAATATGCATCTGGAAGATTTGGAGTATCTGCAGATTACCTTAATAAAGGTGATGCAGTTGAAATTAAGATAGGGCAAGGTGCAAAATCAGGTATGGGTGGTCATTTACTTGGTGAAAAGGTAACTGCTGAGGTATCAAGAATTAGAAGAATTCCTGAAGGATCTGATGCACTATCTCCAGCTAGACACATGGATATTGTAGGTCCTGAAGATTTAAGTATGAAAATTTCACAATTAAGAGAAATTACCGATTGGAAAGTGCCGATTATTGTTAAATTTGCTTCAGGTAAAGTAGCTAGTGATGTAAAGATTGCTGCTAAAGGTGGGGCAGATATTATTGTTGTTGATGGTATGCAGGGAGGTACTGGAGCAGGACCTGATGTTATTATGGAGCATTCTGGTGTTCCTTCATTAGCTGCAATTGTTGAAGCTGATGAAGCGCTTAAAGAAGTAAAATTAAGAGATAAAGTTAGTTTAGTTGCAGCAGGAGGTATTCGTTCTGGTGCAGATTTAGCTAAGGCTCTTGCTCTTGGTGCTGATGCAGTCTATATTGCTACTGCAGCATTGATTTCTATTGGTTGTAGAGTTTGTCAAATGTGTTATACTGGTACATGCCGTAAAGGAATAGCTACTCAGGATTTATCCTTAAGACATAGGCTTGATTATAAAGAAATGGGTAAAAATGTAGCTAATTATATTAATGCAATGACTGATGAAGCATGCATGCTTGTTCAACAAGCTGGTAACACACATATTAATAAACTTGAAAAACAAAGTTTAAGAGCCTTAACAATGGAAGCATCAATTTTAACTGGTGTTCCAATGGCAGGAAATGGTAAATAACTTATCATTTCTTATTTATTTTATTTTTCATAATATTCTGTTTTTTTTTCTGTTAAATTTCTCTGAATTTAAGAATTTTATTTTGTTTTTTACTCACAAGTTAATCTGATATAATTTATTTTTCATTCAAAAATTTTAAAAATAATAATTTCTAGATTTATTAATTGATTTGTATGATTACTATTACAAAAAAAGAAGAAGTTGTTTTAAATCAAATTAAAATTTTTATTAAGGAATATTCTGATGGTATTCCTATTGAATTAATTAGAAAAGAAGTGGATTTCCATGAATATGATTTGATTCAGATATTAAATACTCTTTCTGATAAAGATTTAATTCAATTTGATAATGATGTTGTTTTATTAACTGATTCTGAAAAAGAAATTAATGCTGTTAACTCTAAAAAAGATGTTGAAGCTATTGAACTTAATTTAAAAGAGAAAGAGTCTTACAATTTAATTAAAGAATTAGTTGATGATAATAATTTAGTTTCACGTTATATTTTAGAAGGTAATTTATTATATGGTGATTTGAAACTGTCTAATTTTAGAATGTATCATATTATTTTATCTCTTGAAAATAAAGGACTTCTAAAACGTATTGAAAAAGAAGATGGAGAGTATTATCTACTTATTTCTTAGAAATTCAAGAATTAACTTATTTAATTTAGGAATATTCTCTCCAATGAATACATTATGTTTAACATAGTCTAAAAGTTCTAATTGTGAATTTGGAATCTGTTCATGCATTTTTTTAGATAAGTCACATAATGTTAACTCATCATCTTCAGATGCAATAATTAGGGTTCTGCAGTTAATTTTAGATAACTCATTAATTCTATTGAAATTTTTACCTGCATGTAAAACTTGTCTTAAATCATCTAATTTGCATGTTTTTTCTTTAGTTTCAATAATCTTTTCAAATTCTTCTTTATTTGATTCACATAAGTCTTCAGGTAAAATATAGGGTATTATCTCATCAAAGTAATTTTTAAAAGATTTTTTTAATTCTTTATTGAAGCCTTTAAAACATTCTTTTAGGTTATCATCAGCTTGAGCATAGCTGGATATTAAAGTAAGTGTTTTAACGGTTTTCGGATGGTTTAAAGCTAATTCAAGAGCAACATTGCCTCCAAGAGAAAAGCCTATAACATGACACTTGTCTATGTATAATTTTTCCAATAGTTTGTAAACATCATCTCCAAGTAATTCAATTGTAATGGGTTTGTCTCCAAGGGGTGTTTTTCCATGCCCTCTTAAATCAAGTGTTATCACGGTAAAATACTTTTTTAATTCATTTGAAATAAAGTTCCAGTAATTTAAATCATCTGAAAAGCCATGAATTAAAACTACTGGAAAACCATTACCTTCAATATTAAAATTTAATGTGTTTTCATTAATATTAATAAAAGTCATATTTTTTTACCTTTTTATTATTAATCGAGTATTAAAAAAAATGGATTTTATAATAAATTTTATATAGTTCTAAAATTAAAATTAAGCCTATATAATAATTGTATATGTTATTGTAATTGATATTATAAAGGTTTTTTCTATGATGAGAATTAGTATGTCATTACCTAAAAAATTATTAGCTGATTTTGATGATGTTTTAAAAGAAAGAGGATATCAGTCCCGTTCTAAAGGAATTAGAGATGCCTTACAAGATTATATTGTAAGATATCAATGGATGAATGAAATGGAAGGGGAAAGAATTGGTATTATCACTATAATCTATGATCATCATTATACTGGAGTTATGGAGAACTTAGCTGAGATACAACATAATTTTAGAAATGAAATCAATGCAAGTATGCATATTCACATGACTGAAAAGTATTGTATGGAAATTATTGTTGTTAATGGAGATATTAATGAGATTAGGGAATTAACCGAAAAAATGATGAGACTTAAAGGTGTAGAACACGTAAAACTTACAAGTACTGCAAATGGTGAGGAATTCAGTAAAAATAATCCAGACCATGACCACCATGACCATGATCATTTCCATTAGTTAAAGATTATATGAAATTTCAAACTACTTCTTATCATTTTAATTTATTAAAAGATGAGCAAAGATTGGCTGTTTTTTATGAAGCTATTTTGGATTATGTCAAAAATCAAAATAAAGATAATTTAATTGCTTTTGATGTGGGCTGTGGTAGTGGAGTTCTATCTTTTTTTGCTCAACCTTTTTTTAAAGAGATATTTTCTTGTGAAATTGATTCTAAAACATTTAATTGTACAAAAAACAATCTAAATGATTTTGATAATATTTCTCTTTTTAATGATGATGCAACAGCCATTTCTTTTAATAAAAAAGCAGATTTAATCATATGTGAAATGTTAGACACAGCTTTAATTGATGAGGAGCAGGTGCCTGTTTTAGAAAATGTTAAGAAATATCTAAAGGATACTGGTGAGATTATTCCTCAAGGGATTTTTAATCTTGCCCAGTTAGTTAATATGGAGAGAGAATATTTTCACTATGATGATGTTGGAGAGAATATTAATTATAAACCATTATCAAATGAAATATTATATTCTAAAATTAATTTCTTAGAAGATATTAATCCTAAATTTGAAGGTACTCTTGATTTCAAAATTAGAAATGATGGTGAAATTAACGGAGTTAAAATTACCACTGTTACTAAACTTAATGAGAATATTGTTTGTGGACCAACTCCTATGCTTAATCCACCATTATTAATTCCTTTAGATAACTTAAATGTTAAAAGAAATGATTTAATTAGATTAAATTTAAAATATATAATGGGTAAGGGAATTGAAACAATTAAAACTGAGTATGTAAGGTGATTTTTATTTCAATTAAAAATGATTTATCTGAGTTTTTACAAGACTATGAAAAGTTACTAATTTTGGGAGTTGGTAATGAACTTAAATGTGATGATGGTGTTGGTCCGTTCATTATTAAAAAATTAGAAAAAGAGCTTTCAGAGGATAATATAGTTTTAATTAATGGTGAAACAGTTCCTGAAAATTTTACAGGTAAAATAAAAAAGGATAATCCTTCTCATATTATTATTTTAGATGCCTGTTTAATGGATGAAGAACCTGGAACTGTTAAAGTTGTCAACTCTGAGAATTTTGTAAATATTGGTATTTCAACTCATTCAATGTCTCTTTCTTATTTTGTCAAATATTTAACTAGAGAACATGATTTTAAAATAATTTTTATTGGTATTGAACCTGAATCTATGGATTATAATGAGAATCTAACTGAAGTTGTTGAAAAAAATGCATTAGAATTAATTGAAATTATAAAGGGGATTGTATGAAAATTTTATTTATTGGTTCAAGATTGTATGATGATGTAGATTACTATGTTAAGGAAAAAGGAATTGAAAGTATATTAACAGAATCTAATGAAGATGCTATAAACTTAGATTTACCAGATAAAGTAATAATTGTACCTCGTGGAATGGATGCTCCTAAACAAATAGCTATTTCAGAAAATGTTGATGCAGTTATCCCATTAATTGGTATTGATCCTCCTTTAATAGATGTTGCTCATATGAAAGAGGAAATTGAATCTGAATATGATATTCCAGTTATAGCAGCTAATGTTAGAGCTGTTGAATTAACTTCAGATAAAATCAATACAAAGAAATTTTATAATGAAATTGGTGTTACAACTCCTAATTATCAAATACTTGAAAAAGATACCTTTAAAAATGAATTAACTATTGATTTTCCAATTGTTTTAAAACAGGGTTATGGTCAGGGTGGAAAAGATATTAAAATAGCTAATTCTATTGAAGATATTGAAGAGTACTTCCAGGAATTTGATAAAGCGTTATGTGAAGAATTTATTGAAGGGGCTGAAATATCTATTGAAGTTTTGGCATTTAAAGGAGAAGTTATACCATTAATCCCTATTTATAAAGGTGAAACAACTTTAGAAGGCACTCATCCTTTAAATAAAGTAAAATTAGGTCCTTGTGAGATTGAATGTTTTGACAATGAAAGGGTAATTGAAGCTGCTGGGAAAGTAGCTAGTGAACTTAACTCTGATGGAATATTTGAAATGGACTTTATGTATTCCCACTCTAAAGACACTCTTTATGCTATTGAAGTTAATACAAGGCCAAATGGTACAAGATACTTAACAACAGCTACATGTGATGTTAATTCCTTACATGAGTTAATTAATATGGCATTAGGTGAATTCAGTAAAGAGAATATTGATTCTAAATTAAAAGAATTCTATGCAACTGAAATTCCAATTGGTAACTATAATGGGCCAAAACATTCTGAACCATTAAAATCTTTTGCTAAAGATGATTTTGTAGTTCATGGGCCTGAAGGTTATCAGAGGATTACTATTCGTGCCAAATCAAGTGAAAAGCTTAATGAATTTAAAAATAGTTTATTGAATTAAGCTTATTTTTTATTTTTTTTCTTATATAATCTAATAATTATATATATTACTGATTATAAATTTATTATATAATTTGAAAATTTTTGTGTGGTAAAATGAATTATACAGACATGTTAATCTTGTTTTTAATTACTTTAATTGCCTCAATAGTTTTCACATATTATGTTAGGAGAATACTTTTGAAGGCAAGAATAGCTGATAACCCTATTGTTAGTGAACATAGGCATAAAAGTGGAACTCCTACAATGGGTGGAATTGCATTTCTTTTCACCATCCTTCTGTTAATATCTATTTACTATCAAAACACTCCAATTTTAATAATGTCATTTATTATGCTTGCAGGCGGAATTGTAGGTTTAGTAGATGATTTAATTGGGCTTAAAGTTAAAGAAGTCCAAAAACTTGTTGTAAATGTTTCAAATAAAGTTATTTCTTTAGGAAGATTAGATGTTGAACCAAATGAAGAAGTTAGAGTAGCTACTCCTAAAGCTAAAGCTGAAGTTGATAAACTTTTAGCTGATGGAAAAGTTGAAGTTATTGGTGAGGTTCCTATTAAAACAGAACCTGAAGAATCTGAAAAAATTATATGTCAAATTGTATTGGGTATATTACTAGGTTTAACAGGAATTGTTACAACTCTTGGTGGTTTTGAATTAGGATGGTTAATGTTTCCAGTTGTTGTAATTGCTATTTTAGGTTCCATTAACAGTGTAAACTTAATTGATGGTATGGATGGTTTAGCTGCAGGTATTATAGCTATTGCATCTATTGCATGCTGTGTTTACGGTTATGTTATTGGAAATATGGATGTTCTACCTCCATTTATAATTTTAGCAGGTCTTTGTTTAGGATTTTTAGTATTTAATAAACATCCAGCATCTATATTTATGGGGGACACTGGTTCTTTTGTTTTAGGTACTGGTTATGCTGCAGCAGTTCTTATAGCTGATGTTCCATACTTTGGAGTTCTTGCATTAGGTGTACCTATATTTTCAGTTGTTGTAAGTTTATTACATAGGGCTAATATTATTAAATTGCCAGTAGAACCATTACATCATACTTTAAACCATTATGGTATGTCTGAAACTAAAATTGTATTAACATATTGGGCTGTTACTGCAATCTTATGTATAATTGGACTTGTTGCACAAGTCTATTTATTCTAATCTTTTTTTTATTTTTTTTAGGTGATTATTTATGGATTTTAATATTAATGAATTAGCTAGTTTTGTTGAAGGTAAAATAGTTGGAAATTCAGATTATTTTTTTAATGAGGGATTTATTGGACGTTTTACATTATTAAATGATGCTGCAAAAGGAGATATTGTTATAAGGCATTGGATTAATGGAAAAGGGATTGAAATAGCTGCTTCAAAGGATGTTGCTTGTTTAATAACTCAAACTCCAAAAGAAGATGCAGTTGAAAAAGCAGAAGAACTTAATTTCCCATTAATCATTGTTGACAGGATTGAGTTAGCTAATGCTTTTGCACTTAAATGGACCATTAATAAATATTCACCTAATTCAGAAAATATTATTATAACAGGTACTAATGGAAAATCAACCACTTCTCATTTAATTTATCATATTTTAAAAGAAAATGGATTTAATGTTTTTACAAATACTGATGCAGAATCTGAATTTAATACATTAATTGATCCAATGGTATCAAAATTAATTTCAGATGAGGTCATAGAAAATGGTCCTTTAGATTATCTTGTTATTGAAGTTTCTGAAGTTCAGGGATGGCTTGGTAATCTAATGAAAGGGCATGCCTATTTAATGTCTGAAGCTATTCATCCTAAAGTTGGAGTAATTACAAATATTGCTATGGATCACATTGGACTTGTAAATTCAATTGAAGAAGTTTACAGTGAAATTCATCAAGTTCCAGAAGCTATTGATGAAACTGTTGTATTAAATCATGATGATAATTTGCTTAAGAAAATTGCTAATGATTTAACTGATGAAAATATTGTTTTCTGTTCAATGAAAGATAAACAGGATGTATTTTATGATTCTTCTAAAAAAGGAATTATTTGTAATGGAGAATTACTTTTAAAAGAAGAAGACTTGCCATTTAGAAGCAGTCACTTTATTCAAAATATACTCTCAGCTATTGGATGCTGCATATCTTTAGGAATTTCAAAAGAATTTATTGTAAAAGGGGTTAAATCTTATAAATCTTTAAACAGAAGATTTTCTATTTTGAATAAAAATCCTTTAATAATTGATGATTTTGCTCATAATCCCGATGGTATTAAAGCAACAATTTCAGAATCTGTTAAATTAGTGCCTGAAAATCACAAATTATTTGTTGTTTGTTCTATCAGGGGCTCACGTGGAGTTGACATTAACAGATACAATGTTGAAGCATTAGTTGAGTCTTATAGTGAAAATATGGATATTATCTTATCTTCTAGTGTTGATGTTGTCAATTCCCTTAACTTTGTTGAAGATGATGAAAGAGATGTATTTTTTGATGTATTAAATAAAAACAATGTTCCTTTCATCCATTTTGATAACTTGTTTGATGCATTAAAAGACACTTATAATAATGCAGATAAAAAAGATGTTATTTTATTAATTGGTGCACAAGGAATGGATCCTGCTGAGGAACTGTTAAAAGATATTTTATAATTTTTTTATTTTCAACTTTTTTTTTATTTTTTAAATAGCTATTTTCATGTTTTATTTATTTTTGTGGGAAACATTAAATATTATGTTATTTTAATATAGTAGTGTAATTTATTTTCCCATTTAATAATCTGTTTTCTTTAATGGATATTTAAATGGATTTGAGGAAGATGATAAAACATGTTTATTAAGATTAGAAGAGACACGTTAATCATTCTATTATTAGCGTTTATGTTAATTCTTTGTGGTCGTTTAATAACTTATGTTGCATATGCATCATCTGCTGAAGTTAGTGATGGTGTTCCTATCTCTGGAATTATTGTTAAAGGAAATGATATAGTTCCTATTGATACTATAAGATCAAATGTTATGCAATCTGGGTTAAGAGATGGTAGTGTCATCTATGGGGATATTTTACAAACATCTATACGGGAGGTATCTCTGTTAGATGCTATTGAGACGGCTCAAGATATGGCTGAACGGTCAACGGTTCCAGGAACATCTGTACAACCTATTTCTGCTGCAGATGTTCAAGTGGATAAAAACACAGGTATTGTAACAGTTACGGTTATTGAAGACTTTTCAACTGTTGAAATGGAAAATAGCACAAAATAGAGGGATAATTTGAAATATAAGGCGTTATTTGTATTTTTTATTCTCATTATGCTATGTATGAATAGTGTTTCTGCTACTTGTAACATTATTGTAATTACTGATCCTACAGGTGAGGATCCTAATGGTGCAGCTGCAGGAAGTATGTCTTTTGCAGAGAATATGTTTCAATCTACCTTTTTAATGTCAAAAGAAGGACAGTATGTAGTACTATCAGGGGGTACTGGTAGTTCTGATACAAGGTTGGATTCTATTATTGAAGCTCTTGCTAGTTTGCAAAATAATGCTTCTGCAGCCTCTGCAGCTTCTGTTGCAAGTGGATATACTGGAGCTCGTCTTTTAGTAGGTGGACCACATATGGGTGCTGCTGTTGGTGGTTCTTTTGATGCGTATGTTATCACAGTTGACTCTGATGATAATTCTACTATTACTGTAACACCTTACAGTGGTGGATTAGCTACCTTAGAACCTGGTCAAAAAGGAGCTATTATTCACTTAAGAAATACTGCAGGAAATCCATTGTATGGTACTGCAGACAGTGTTCGTCAAGAAACAGCAGTTAACATTGGAAAAATGATTAGGGATGGATATCCAGCAACCACTATTCTTGCAGAGGCTATGGGTGAAGTAGCTAGAGATTCAGGTGAGAAATATGGTGGGGGAGGAGTAAACTTAGTTTCTGGTTTATCTACTGGGGATATGTTCACTCCAAGTGAAATGAATGAAACAGGGTATCCTATGGACCAAGAATATTCTAAATCATGTTCGGAATGTGGTTGGGCATTAGGTTTCCCATCAGCAGAGAATTATAATGTATGTCCTGTTTGTGGTAGTGAGCTGACAACAATTTATGCATATGAAGCATTAGGTAATTCATTAACAGTTACTAGTGATTCTGTTACTGTATCTGTTTATGGTAGTGAAGCACCAGGTTTAGCTTCAACAACCACTGAAGTTGTTAAAGCAGCTGTTAATAATAATGGATATGATGCAACAGCTATTGCTAGTTCTATTAATAGGGCAATTAATAGTGGTGTTTTAGTAGGTGTTGACTTCGTTGAACCAAAAGATATCAATGTTAAAGAGGAATCAAAAGCTGTTGGTGTTTATTTCACTGCTTTGATTGGAGATAGGACTTCACCATCATGGGATTTACCTGTCGATTCAATGGTATTGAATATTTTAGGAAGTATACAGACAGTAATTGGTATTATTTTAATATTACTTGTTGTATTTAGAAGTAGATTACTTAAATCATTCCAAGAACGGTGAATCATTCACCTATCTTTTTTATTTTTAAATAGGGATTTGTATGGCATTAGTCTTAATAAGAGGAGAAAACAATTCAAAGTTACTTAATGCAATTGCCGATATGGAGAGGCATGGTAACTTAAATTTAGCATGTAAACCAAAAATGATCGATTCTAGATTTGCAGATAAATTAGTTGAAGGTATTTTACATTCTAAACTTAAAACTAAATCTAAAGTTGCAACTGCTTTTTTTATTAAAGAAGATACAACTTTAAGTATTATGCAAATTAAGAAAATTCATCCACCAGCACATGTTGTTATTGTAAGTGATGAATATGATGCTTATGATAAATTGAAACTTAAATTAGAGAGAGCTCCTGATTTTTCAGGTTATTATTCTCATAAAGCAAAAAATAGTGGTATGAAGGATTATAAAACAAAAGGTGAAGTTAAAGTTATTGATAATAAAAAATTAAATAGCTATTCACATAAATAGCTATTTTTTCTTAATTTTTACTATGCTTCCAAGGGTTAATTTTCCAGAATCACTTCCTTGGAATTGAGTTAAGTCTATTTCTCCAGTTTTTTCAAGTAATGTTAAATCTAAAGCTTTTTCTAGTTTTTTAGTTAATTTTATATCAGGAATCATTTTTCCAGATTCAATACGTGTTATTACAGATACTTTTTCATTTATTGCTTGTCCTAACTGTTCTCTAGACCAATTTTTAGATTCTCTTTTGTTTCTAATTGTTGTGTTGTAGTTTTCAATTAGTTCTTCAGTTGGTTCTTCTCTTGTGTTACGTTTTTTGGTATTCTGTTGTTTTTTACCTTTTTTATTAGTTTTTATAAATTTTGATTTAGGAGGTGCTTTTTGAATTCTACCGAATTTGGCACACTCATCACAAACTATCATTACAGAACCATCGATTTTTGTTCTTTTTGGGTTGTCTGAAACGGGTTTTCCACAAATTTCGCATTCCATATGAATCATTTTTTATAATTTGTTAATAAATATTTTATTAGATATTATTATTTAAATTTGGCATTTAAAGGTTACCATAATATTTATTATAAGGTTCACTTATAACTTATTTTGTATTTTGTTTGTTATGATTAAAATAAATAACTTTAAATAGTTAAAATAACTAATGGTTATTAAAGTTGAATTAAATAAATTTAGTGTAAATCATTATTTCGAGATGATTATATGGAAGATAACATTGATGTAGAAGAAAACCAAATTTTAGAGAATAATTTGGAAAATTCTTCTAAAAAAGATTTAATTGATGAAATTGATTCAATGAGGGACGAGATTAGCTCATTAAAAGATGAAAATGCTCGTACTAAAAGTAACCTAATGTGGAAGGTTAGAAAATTAGAAAAAGATAAAGTTCTAATTGAAAATGAAAAAATTAGGTTAGAAAGAGAAGCAAAATCTTTAAGAGCTGAAGTAGAAAGATTTAGATCTCCTCCACTTGTATTAGCTACTATTACTGAAATCCTTGATGATAATAGAATGACAGTTAAAAGCAGCACTGGTCCAAGCTTTTTAGTTAAATACTCTAAATTTTTAGATGAAAAATTGTTAGTACCAGGTTCAAGGGTTGCTTTAAATCAACAAACATTCGGTATTGTTGAAATTTTACCATCAGAAAAAGATAAAAATGTTTCAGGTATGGAAATTGAAACAAAACCTGATGTTACTTATGAGACCATTGGAGGTCTTGAAGATCAAATTGTAGAGGTAAAAGAAACTGTAGAGTTACCTCTTAAAGAACCAGAATTATTTGAAAAAATAGGTATTGACCCTCCAAAAGGTATCTTATTATATGGACCTCCAGGAACTGGTAAAACTTTATTAGCTAAAGCTGTAGCAAATGAAACTAATGCTACTTTTATTAAAATTGTGGCATCTGAATTTGTTAAAAAATATATTGGTGAAGGTGCAAGGCTTGTTCGTGAAGTATTTGAACTTGCAAAAGAAAAAGCACCAGCTATTATATTCATTGATGAACTTGATGCAGTTGCAGCTAAAAGACTTAAAAGTTCAACCAGTGGAGATAGAGAAGTTCAAAGAACTTTAATGCAGCTATTAGCTGAACTTGATGGATTTGAATCTCGTGGAGATATTGGAATTATTGGTGCTACTAATAGGCCAGATATTTTAGATCCTGCACTTTTAAGACCAGGACGTTTTGACAGGTTTATTGAAGTTCCATTACCTAATGATGAAGGAAGAAAAGAAATCTTAAAAATCCATACAGAAAAAATGGCTTTAGATGAAGAAGCAGATCTTGATGTATTATCTTCATTAACCGATGGTCTCTCTGGTGCTGATTTGAAAGCAGTTTGTACTGAAGCAGGTATGTTTGCAATCCGTGAAAAACGTGATAAAGTGACTGTTGCTGACTTTATGGATGCTGTTGATAAAGTTGTTGATTCAAATCAAGATAACTTCCCAGAAGAAGCTGGGGTAATGTTTGGATAAGTTAATAAATATTTATACTATAAAATAAGCCAATGATGAACCCTATGAGCTCTGATATGTGATGAATGATGGGCGAGCTGAGGCTTATTTTTCAAATTTACTTTTTTTCATAAAACTTTATTATAAAGTTAACTAATATATACAATTATGTTGTTTAATAAAAATGATAAAATAGCTAATGAAAGGATTATCTATGAAACAAGGCCTAATATGATTTTAGGTTGTAAAAAAGCTATTTTAGGTATTATTTTATTAATTATTATTTTATCCGTTGCATCTCCAGTAATTTCTTACATTGGAAATATGCAGGTTTACTTAATTTCTTATATTAATGTTGGTTTAACCCATTACACTGCAATTGCACTTTTTGTAATTATTTTTATACTTATTTTGTATATTATATGGCAACTGCTTTCATGGTATTCTATTTCTTATACATTGACTGATAGAAGAATCATTGTTAAAAAAGGTTTATTAAACACAAAAAAAAGTTATATGCCTTATAATACTATTCAGGATATTAATACTTCTCAAAATATTATTGAAAGGCTTTTAAATATTGGGACTGTAAGCATTTTCAGTGCATATGATAATAATCAAATGGAAATAGCTAATATTTCAGCTCCTGGTGAAGTTGAAGAAATTTTATTTGATGAGATGAACAGATTCAGATTTAATGATAGGGGATTCAATGATTTTAATAATCAATATGGAGAACAACCTCCTAGAAACCTTAGAAAATCTTCTAAAAAACATAAATCTAGGTTTAATAAAAGGAATAATCCTCCTAGAAATCTTTTTGAAGAAGAGGGATATGTTGATGATGAGTATAGGCCTTACATGAATGAAGAGATTCCTGACAATTATTATGAGGAACGCCAATACTCTGAAAATTATTATGAAGAACCTCAATATGATAATAAATATGAAAGAGAATACTCTTCTTCTAGTAATTATCACGAAGAACAAAATCATTCAAAAGGTCAAAATAATTACGAATATTATCCTGAAGATTTAAATTATCAAAATAACTCTCATAAAAAATATAAAAAATATGATTATGAATATTATGATGGAGATAATAACTTAGAGAGGAATATTGATAGTGCAATGAAAAATCTTGATGGTTCTTATAAATTTGAAGGTTATAATGATAATTATGATGATTCCCAATCTTATAATGAAGGATATAATAATCAGGAATATGAAGATTCCGAACCATATTATAATGATTATGATGAAATGGATTATTATTTAGAAGAAAATAGGGATGATTTTTCTAAAAAAGAATCTAAAAATAAATCTTTAGATGATAGAAACACTATTGTTCAAAGACATTTTGATAAATTTAAAAAATAATTTTTCTTGAGGTATAACATGGATTTTGATATAGCTATTGTAGGTGCTGGACCAATTGGGTCTACTTTAGCATATTATTTATCTTCTCATGATAATCTAAAAATTTGTATTATTGATAAAAAGAAGAATATAGGTTATCCTCTTCAATGTGCAGGGATTATAAATAAAGCTATTATAAATTTTAATGAAATTCCTGAAGAATTAATCCTAAATAAGGTTAAAGGAGCCTATTTACATACAGATAATAATATCTTAAAAGTTCAAAAAGAAGAAGATGCAGCATATGTAATAGATCGTGTTGCATATGATCAATTTCTTTTTAAAAGGGCTATTAACAATGGTGTTCAATTTATAAATCAAAAAGTTACTGGTGTTGATTTAGATAATGGAATCATAACTTTTGCCAATAATTATAAAATATCTTCTAAAATTGTTGTTGGTGCAGATGGTTATAAATCTGAAGTATCAAAATCTTTTGGAAATGCACCTGAAACATTTAATGCATCTCAATTGCTTGTTAAAATTTCAGATGAAGCTATTAACAGTTATAGGCAAGCAAATAATGAAGATTTTAGTGATTATGTAGATACTTATGTTCACCAAGATATTTTTCCTGGTTTTTTATGGGTTATTCCTACAGAAGATAATTTATTTAGAATAGGGTTATTTTCAAATCATGATTATAAAAAGCAAAATCAGATAATTAATTCATTTTTAGAAAATAACTTTAAAAATAATGATATTTCAGTATTAGAAAAGTATAAGGGAGCTATTCCTATTTTTAGTCAAAATCATAAATTAGTTGAAAAAAGAGGGCTTTTGGTAGGTGATGCTGCCTGTGAAATAAAACCTACAACTGGAGGAGGTTTAATTTTAGGTTTTGATGCATGTAAAATTGCTTCTGATACTATTATAAAAGCTATTAATCAGAATAATATTGATTTATTAAAGGAATATCCTAAAAAATTTTATAAAAAATATCTTAAAGAATTGAAATATCAATTTAAAGTTCAAAAAACTTTAAATATATTTTCTAATGAAGATTTAGATTACTTTTTCATTAAATTGAAAGAAAATAATTGTGAACATTTAATCTCAAAATATGGGGATATGGATAATCAGTCAATACTTGTAAAAGAAATCATTAAAAGAGGATTATTATTTAAGATAATTCCTAGTTTTTTTATTAAAAAAGTATCAAAAATTTTTGGATTTTAAGGTGAATTTATGGAATTACTATTTATACAGTCTCAAGAACATCCTAAATTACCAATTGCTGAATTAAAAGCAGTTATTGAGTGTGAAAATATTGAAGGAACTTTAGATATAATAACTGAAGGTTTAGTTATACTTAAAGATATCTCAGAGGAAAACTTAGAAGAATATTATAAGCTATTTGTAAGAAGGTTAGGATACACTCATGAAGTACATGAGGTTATATCTAAGTTTAAATATGAATCTCTTAAAGAGGAAATTCTAAAAATAAACTGGCAAGAGTATATTGAAGATAACTTTGCTGTTAGAGTAAAAAGATTCAGTTCTGATATTGATACTGTAGGCTGTGAAAGGGAAGTGGGGTCACTTATTTTATCAAATGTTAAAGATACTGATATAAAAGTTAAATTAGAAAATCCAAATTCATTGATAAGATTGGTTGCATATCATGATAATATATTTTTAGCTATTGAAAGATTTAAATTAAATAAAAAACATTTTGAAGAGATTAAACCTCATAAAAGACCTTTCTTTTACCCTGGATCCATGAGTCCAAAATTAGCAAGATGTATGGTAAATTTATCACGTGTTTGTGAAGGAGATTTAGTATTGGATCCATTTTGTGGTACTGGAGGAATACTAATTGAAGCAGGTCTTATAGGATGTAAAGTTGCAGGTTCTGATGTTAATTGGAAAATGAAAAATGGAACAGCTATTAATCTAGAATACTGTGGAATTGAAAATTATAGAACTTTTAATGTTGATGTTCGTGAACTTAAAATGTATGAAAAAGTTGATTCAGTAGTAACTGATCCGCCATATGGGATTTCAACATCAACTGGAGATATTGATGGGGATGAAATCTTCAATGAATTTTTCCATTCAATTTACAGTAATATGAAAGATGATGCTTATTTATGTATGGCAAGTCCTCATTATGTAGATCTTCAACCGATGATTGATGAAGTTGGTTTTCAACTAGTGGAACAGTACCATATTAAAATGCATAGAAGTTTAACAAGAGTAATTTCAGTTATAAAGAAAAAAGACTAATTTTTTCTTCTTTTTTTTTATTTTTTACTATTTTTTTTAGAGTTATATAAGTAAATAGATAACTTTATATATGATTTTGTAATTTCAAGTTTTGTTGTTGCTTGATACTTATAATAATATTAATTTTATTTTTTTGATGTTAAAGTTAGAATTTTCTTTGAAAAAATTATTTACATTAAATTATTATCCTAACTTCATTTCTTTTTTACTATTTTTTATATATGGCGATTAATTATTTTTGATTCATGTTTTATTAAAATATGGTTAGTTATTAGTTTTATTAAAATATTTTTGCAATATTTTTAAAATGAATTTGTGTATAAAACTTCCCTCACTATTAGATGTGCTATGTGTTATATGGCGATGACCTAAGCTTATTGTGTTATACAATTTTGGCTATGATGGTTGCTTTTTCCGCATGTAGCTATAGTTAATTATGATTATACAGATATTTTCATTACTGAATATATCTTTTATAATGCATGTTTTTATGAGTGCCTGATTTTTTCAGGTATGATGTTGGTTTTGTAGATGTGGTGAAATTTGGTTACAATTTTTGTTAACAAATTTTGTGCATTATCCTGTCTATTACTTTATGTAGTTTTTGTACTTCATTAGTATGTAAATCTGCTTTTTTCAATTCTGTTTGATCCTGGCAGATGCTACTGCTATTGGGATTCG
>OKSC01000811.1_pt1 | contig 34498 bp, 22 predicted proteins | sample 1601161 | NCBI WGS metagenome assembly OKSC01 (sample SAMEA3541552, study PRJEB24748) | human gut metagenome | biome: human gut; feature: human-associated habitat; material: faeces | place: China | collected 2012 | reverse complement strand
TGGCGCTGGGATTCTGTTTCGGCACGGTGCGGGCGGATTCGCTCGAAAGGGGAGGCTTCGGGTTCCAGCCGAAAAAGATGAAGCCTTCGCAGCCGGCCAGCAGGTTGATCGCGGCGTTCTTCACCATCGAGGCCGAGGCCTGGTATTCGTCGTTGACTTTGCCGGGCCAGGCGTTTTTCGAGACGAAGCCCGGAGCCCGGGCTGCGGTCTTTTCCGCGACTTCGGCCGGCGGAATCGCTTCGTCCGCCCGGTAGCGCATGACGCAGAGCACACCGGTTTCGGAGTTCATGAAGCGGTTGAGCTTGTGGGTGCGGGCGGCCCGTTTCGCCTCTTCGAGCATTGCGGCCAGACCGATGCGGTCCGGCTGATTCGGCGTGGTGTAGGTGTGCCAGCTCACCGCGTCCATATCGGCGCCGGAGTCGAGGGTTTTCTTCATCCACGGCACGAAGGTGCTGGTTCCGCTGATGCCGTAGATGAGGTTCGACGGATCGGCGGCGCGGAGTTCGCGGCTGACGGTGCGGGTGATTTCTGCGTAATCCTCCGGTTTGTCCGGCATATGGCCGGAGGCGTTCGGTTCGTTTTCGATCTCCCAGCGGCGGATTCTGCCCCGGTAGCGTTCGGCTGCGGCCCGGATGAAGGCGCCGTAGCTTTTCAGTTCAGGGAAACCGCCCGCCCAGCCCCAGGCCAGCTTCCGCATGCGTTCATACGGCCGCGCCCGCTGCCAGTCGAGCAGCGGAGTTCCGTAAAGGCAGACGTAGAGTTCGCGGCCCGAGGCGAGTTCCCAGTCGATTTTCTCGTTCCAGTTCCATTCGCCGGGGGGAGTCGCCGGATCGAGGCCGTGGTTCCCGTTCCAGTCCCGAACCCATGCCGGGCCGACCACATAGCCCCAGCGCAGGTATTTGTGGGCGAAGCGCAGCGGCAGCGCATCGGGCCAGAAGCCGAAAAGATTGACATCGGCGTCGTGCAGCCCGAAGAGTCCGGGACCGGCTTTCTCGCCGCGCGGTTCGGCGCGGAAGAAGTGGAAACGGCGTTCTCTGTCCGCATCGGTTCCCACCGTTTTCACGGTCAGGTGATAGAGGTCGCTCCTGAGTTCAAACGGAAACCGGATCGTTTCGAACCGTTCCCGGCCGGGCGCGAGCTCGCGGCTTTCGGTCCAGCTCCGGTCGAGCTTGCCGATCTCGCTGACGATCCGGAAGGCGAGGTTGACGCGGCGCGTCTCTCCGGTGGAGTTCGTCAGCTGAAGCGTCGGGCAGTCCCGCCGGGCCGGTTCGACGGAAACCGCATAGTTGTCGAAGCCGTGGAACACGGCGGTCACGCCGCCGTTTCCGGCCGCCGGTTCGACCCGGGCCGCGTAATCGTGTTCCCAGTCGAGCTTGAGCGTCGCTCCGCCGGATGCGAGGTGCAGTTCGTCGATCACGGCTGCGTATACGGAGAGCCGGACCGGGGTGAAGTTTTCCGGAATGCCGATGGCGAGCTGCCGGCTTCCGCCGGTCAGCGTCGCCCGGCCTCCGCCGAATTCGAGCGTGAACTTCCGCCAGCGGTCCGTCGTCGGCAGTTCGGGCGCGGCGGCGGTTTCCGGACCGGAACGCAGCGCGACGCCGCGCCCGGCGGCCGCCGCCGGAATGACGACTTCAAGCTTTTTGCCGTCCGCGCCGGTGAACACGAGGGCCGCTTTTTCCGCCCGCCGCGGCAGGTCGCGCAGATAAAACGACGCGCTGCTCCGCGCGGCGGCGGCGAAATGAGGCGCGAGCGGATAAGTGAAGCTGACGTTTTCGAAATCGACGCATTTTCCGGCCGCTCCGCCCGCGACGGGCGGGATGACCGGCACGCGCAGATTCGCGCCGCCGCCGGAAGGATAAAGCGTGACGGCGGCCGCCGGCTGCACGGCGGCGAGCACTCCCGCCGCGCAGAGAAGGTAGAACGTTCTCATGGCGTGCTCCTATTCGATTTCGATCGTGAGGAGCGGGTTGTACCGTCTGCCGGAAATCGCGGCGAATTCGCTGGTCCGCCAGCGCCAGGCGCTTCCGGCGGGAGCATCCGGCGCGGCTTCGAGCCGGAACCCGATCCACCTCGACTTCGCTTTCGCGGCTTCGCGGACGGCTTCGGTCACGTCGATCCGCACGGCCGGGAGCGGTTTCCCGGCGGTCCTGACCGGTTTTGCTTCGAGCGCGCGGCCGAGCTTCGTGCCGTTGTCGTCCGTGAGTTCGATTTTTCCGTCCGCTTCGGGGGCGAGATAGAAGTAAAGATCGGTATCGGGGCCGGAGGCCCCCTCCTTGTCCGGATGGCAGCCGTTGTTGCCGTTGAGCCATAGCTGCAGCGTTGCTTTTCCGACCGGAGCTGCGAGTTCCGGCAGTTCAAACTCAAAGACCGCTTTGCGGTTCTGTCTCCAGATTTTGCCGGAGTGGACTTCCCGGTCCTCGCCGTCGGCTTTGAGCGACATGGCGCGGTCGACAATGCCGTCTCCGGTCGAGTCGGTCAGGGCGCCGTCGCCGGCGGGAGCCGTCCGGGTTTCGATCGTCGCCGCCGGAGCGCTGGAAAAACTGACGGCGAATGCGGCGGCCATGCTCAGGATCAGGTGTTTCATCGGTGCCTCCCTGTGGTGCGGATCAGTTGACGGTCGTGTTGTGCCAGTAGATGTACTGAGCGCGGGTATTGCCCTCGGTGGTCAGGACCTGCCAGTGCAGCGAGCTGGTGTGGCCGTCCGCCCAGAGGATGTTGGTCATGCCGCCGTGGCGTCCGCTCGGATAGGCCGAGGTCATGGCGGCCGCGGCGATTTCGCCGTTGCCCATGCATTCGCGCCCGTCCACGGCGTAGACCTTCTGGGAGGGCGAGACGATTTTCGTCACTTTTCTGGGTACGACCGAATTGCCTGTGCCGGCGGTCGCGAAGTAGAGGTAGTTGACGCCGTACATGCCCCAGTATTCGGTGTTTGCCTTGCTTGCCTTGTATTCGGCGTTGGACATTTCGCGGATCGGGCAGCGGTTGATGACGCTGCGGTCCTTCCGGGCGGCGGAGTAGGCGGCGTTCTTGTCGTTGTTGTAATAGTAGAGCCGCAGCAGCCGCGAGGACCAGGTCGGACTCGTCCCGTCGGAGCCGTAGGCCGGATAGTAGTTGTCGAAATCGTTGTTGTAGAACTGGACGAAGGAGCCGAGCTGCTTGAGATTGTTCACGCAGGTGCTTTTCTTGGCCGACTCGCGCGCCTTGTTCAGGGCGGGCAGCAGCATCGAGGCCAGGATGGCGATAATCGCGATGACGACGAGGAGTTCGATCAGGGTGAAGCTCTTTCTCATTGCACTCTCCGGTTGGTTGGGATGGATGGAACTGGTCAGGAAGCCCTTGACGACTTTTATTCTTCTCCGCATGATTTGCCCGGCATCAGCCGCGCGACGGTGGACGGGATGACGATTCCAGCGGGGGAGGAGCCGGCCAGCGCCGCGGTCAGGGCGTCGAGGCAGCCGCGCACCATGAGTTCGGGATCGACTTCGAGCGTGGTCAGCGGAACCGGGCTGGCGAATTCGCAGCCGTGGTTCATGTGGGTCAGGATCGCGATGTCGCGCGGAATCCGGAGCCCCTGTTCCAGGATTGCCATCAGGAGTCCCCGGCAGACGACGTCGTGGTTCACCAGAATCGCATCGGGCCGGTTTTCTCCGGCGAGCAGGAGCTTGCCCTTCTCGTAGCCGTCGGTCTCCTTCTGCCCCCAGCGGAACACCCGGACGGCGGCGCCGGTTCCGGCCGCGCCCTCCATTGCGCCCTGCTGCTCGCAGCGGAAATCTTCGCGGAAATTCGGATACGGCAGCTCCTCCGGCATCATCGACACGACCGCGATATTGCGGTAGCCGCGCCCGGTCAGGTATTCGACGCCCTTCTTCACCGAGGCGCGCTGGTCGATATGGAACGGTTCGCACCAGGCGGCTTCGGGGTGCTGCTCGAGGAACTCGGTCAGCTTCGGGGTCCGGTTGCTGGCGATGATCGCCTTGAGTTCTCCGCTGGTGAGGTCCTGTTCGAGATCGAACATCGTGCGGCTGCCCGATTCGAAATCGAAATAGATCTTCAGGTTGAGGGCGCGTTCGAGCGACTGCTTCTGGAATTCGTCGAGCAGCTGCGAATAGAGGTGGCTCCGGTCGCGGAACGGATTCTTGCCGAATACGAGCGCGATGACGTTGACGCGTTCGCGGGAGCGCACGAAGGTTCCGCGCCGCGGCTGCCTCTCGATGAGCTGCCGCTGAACGAGATGCTGCAGGCTCTTGTGGATCGTGACCGGCGTCACATGGTAGAGCCGGGCGAGTTCGACGGTCGACGGCAGGCGGGATTTGTCGGGCAGCTCTCCCGAGACGATCCGGTGCGCCAGATGATCGGCGATCTGCTCCTGCAGCGGCGCGGCGGTGTTGGCTTTGAAGGCGATCACTTTTCCATTCTCCTGATCCGGCTCTTCCGCAGGGGGACGGAATGCCGTCTGGTATATGATTATTTTATCGAGTATAATAATAGTATACCAAAAACGGAGGCGAATGTCAATACCCGGTTGGAAAATTTTGCGAAAAAAGCCGCCGCCCGTTTTTCCGGAAGCCCGGGGAACGGAACGTTCGGCAGTGAACGGCAGGAACGCGGAAGATACACTCCTGCCGGCTGCCCGGGCGACAAGAACCTTTCCGGGCGGCCGCGGATTTTTGCCGGTGCCGCCTTTCCGGAAGTGAGGTTCTGTGCGGGGTCACGTCATCGGGAAACGGCCGGAGGGAAAGGCAGTCGGCCGAACAGATCGATCGGGCCTGTGCCATCCCGTGCCGGAATCGCATATATGACCATACGGCGGCAGATGCGGCAGCTCATCTGCCGACCCCTTCGCGCCGGCAGGTGCGCGGAGAGATGCCGTACTCCTTTTTGAACGCGGTGGAAAATGCGGCGAAATTGTCGTAGCCGCACCGCAGCGCGATCACCGAAACCGGCAGCGTGGTGGAGACAAGCAGAGTGTTCGCCCGTTTCAGCCGCAGGTGGTAAAGCACCTGCATCGGAGTGGCGTCGTAGCGTCGTTTCGCCTGCCGGAGCAGGGTGGATACCGACATGTAGACCTCGGCAGCCATCATCTCCAGGGTCCATTTTTTCTCGAGTGATCCGCTGACCTGCCGCCAGAGGTTTTCGAACGGATCGTCGGGGGGAGGCTCGGTCTGCACCGACTCCGGCAGATGGAAACTGCGGGCGAGCAGCTCGAGAATCTGGTCGGTGTACGAGGCGATCAGGGCTTCGCAGCCGTAAGGCGAACGGTCCGGTTTCAGCCCGAATGCGCACAGGGCGGCGGCCAGATCCATCGAATCGCAGTAGAAGTGCCAGGGCGGACGCTCATCGGAGGTGTCGGCCGCCAGGTTGCGGATCACGTGGATCGATTCGAGGGCCAGTCCCTTCATGGCGGCCTCCAGTTGTACCGGCGGTGTTCTTCGACCGAAAAAAGGCTGCGGCAGTCCGGCAGGAGGCAGGGGGGTATCCGGGGTCAGGTGGAACCAGCAGAAACGCCAGGGGGCGCTGCCGGTCTGTCGGTAGAACTGTTCCTTTCCGGCCGGCAGGATGCAGAAGGAGCCGGCGCTCTGCTCGTGTGTCTGCGCTCCCGCCGTCACTTCCCCGCTCCCGGAGCATGTGAACAGCGCGAAACGGAAGCCCGGTATCCTTCGCAGCCGGAATCCGGGCGTCGCCCGGCTGACGCCGGCCATTCCGATTCCTGCATTGCGCAGTTTCAATATCGCCGGATGCTTCAGATAGAGCGGCAGGAAAAACTGCGCGGTCTCCCGGGGGATGACGTGTTCCAGGGTGATGCAGGTATTCAGGATGCAGTCCGGATTCATCTGTTCCATTACTCCCCGCCGGATGGAAACGACGGCATGATTTCATGATTTCAGCGATTCAACAATAATAAATCCCGTATAAAGCGACAATTCAAGTAATTTTGACGATTTTACAAAAGAAAATAACGATTCTGCAAAATTATTTTTTATTTTTGAATATATAATTTAAACAGGCAGATAACACTGCCGCGGTAAACATGAAACCCGGAAAGGAATTGTACGATGCATAGGAAATTCACTCTTGTCGAACTGCTGGTGGTGATCGCGATCATCGCCGTTCTTGCATCCATGCTGCTGCCCGCCCTGAATAAGGCGCGCGAACGCTCGAAGGCCACCGCCTGCACCAACAATCTGAGGCAGGTTTTTCTGACTCAGGCAATTTATGCCGAAGATCACAAAGGCTGGATGACCCCCGCGCGGACGGAACCGAACTGGGACAGTTGGCTGTATTTCGCCGTCCGCGGCAAATATCTGGAAAAACCCAGAGACGGCTCCCGCCCCTTCCTGATGTGTCCCTCGCTGGCCGCCGGATGGACAAACGGCTGGTGGCACGGGTTGTACGGCGGCATTTACGGTATCAACCGCGGGAAAGATCCCGACAGCCCGGCAAGTTACATGAACGGTACAGGAGAGTACCGCTGGTGCCAACGGCTGACGGCCTTCCGAAATCCGAGCCGGAGAGATATTTTCGCCGACAGCAGATACAATTCGACCTACGGGTTGTACGATCATAACGGTGAATCCGACAGCTGGGGGAAATGGTGGGTTCAGGTGCGGCACGGCGGGAAGAGCTCCATGCTCTTCGCCGATGGGCATGCGGTGTTGATGTCTCCGGAGAAACTGAATGCCGATTATAATTTCAAGAACCGCATCCACCTGTATTGAAAGGAGTCCCGATGTATCGTCTTTTCGTGATAATTTTTACGGCCGCGATGACGGGATTGATTTTCTGCCTTGCTGCTGAGGAGCTTGACACGATCGGTTTTGAGCAGGGATTTCAGGATATCTGGGTGGGGCGTCCGGAGGCCGTCCGGATTGACGCCTCCGACTCCTCCGAGGGGAAGCAGTGCGCGGTTTTCGATTCCGGCGGCAGGATTGCGGAGATCGCCCGCGGAATCAAGCTGCGGCGCAATGAAATTTATACGGTGAAATTTGATGCGCGTTCGACCTCGCCGGGCGGGGGGGCTCCCGAAATTCAGGTGCGGCTGCTGATGCGCTCCTTGAAAAAGCCGATCGACTGGTTCAAAGAGGCGGGCAAAGCATCGGCGGAGTTGAATGTCCCGACGGCGCTCCGAGGGGAGTGGCAGACGTTTTCCTGCTCCTTCGGGCCGCTGCCGGACACCTGGCGGGATGCGGAGGTCAGCTCCGTCAATCTCTATTTTCACATCCGGGAAAGAAGCCGGGTAAAGTCCTGCTGGATAACATCCGCATTTCGACCCGTCCGGCGGTGGAGACGAAGCCGGAGATATCGTTTCTGCTGCCGGACCCCGTTCGAATTTTCGACCGGATTCCGGATTTCAAAGTGAAGCGGAGCGGCCGGGCGGGAGTGCTGCGCGTGACCGCCCGCAACGCCGGCGGTGAAGAGACGCTGAAGCTTCAGGGCGTGCCCGGTGAAGGCAGCCTGGCAGTTACGCTTCCGGGGCCGGATTATTACGACATCGCCGCGGAGGTCGTCGACGGAACGAAAATCCTCGCCTCCGCCCGGACCTCCGTCGTGGTGACGACGCCGCTGCCGGACGATTACTATTCGACGCCGCATCCGGCTTTCGGAGTCTGGTGCCAGGTTGACGATCGCATGCACCGGCTCGGCGGCGGCAAATGGACGCGCCACACGTTGTTCACCTATTTCCCGTCGGCCAACGGCGGCACCCCTCCCTCTCCGGAGAAGGTCGCGACGCGTTCCCCGGTCAAGGTGATCACGAACGTCAATATTCCCCATCGTCCCCATTCCGCAGAGGAACTTGCGGAACAGCGCCGCAAGCTCGAACGCGAGATGATCGCCCGGCGGGGACTGGTCGATATCTGGGAGACGCAGAACGAACCGATGCTCGGTGAAAATTTCCACGGCACCATGCAGCAGGCAGCCGATATCATGGCAATGCAGAGTTCCGTCGCCCGGCAGATCGTTCCGGGCGTCCCTGTGGCCGGCATCTGTCTCAATCCGATGCAGAAGAACCATTTTCTGCAATATCTGAACTATTATCGCAACTGCGGAATCGACAGACAGATCGACATGCTGGCGCTCCACCCCTATATCCCCGGCGCCCAGAGCCCCGACACCTCCGGTTACGTCGAAACGATCAACCGGCTCCGGAAGGAGGTGTCGAAGATCGCGGGGAGGGAGATTCCCGTTTTCATCAGCGAAATCGGCTATTCCACCAAACCCGGCGGCGAAGTGACCGAGCTTCAGCAGGCGGCCTATCTGGCCCGGGTTGCCATGCTGAACCGCCAGATTCCCGGCCTGGTCGGGTGTGTCTGGCACAACGGGGTCTGGACAGAGGCTTACAGTCGAAGGGAGTATGATTTCGGCATCATGAAGGGAGTCAAGGGGTCTTCGATCCGCGAACCGAAACCGGCATTTGCGGCATGGGCGACCGTCTCCCGCCAGACCTGGAACGCCGATTACCTCCGCGAGCTGGATTTCGGCCGGAACGTGCGTGTGCTGCTGTTTCGTCGCAACGGGAAGCCGCTGCTCGCGCTCTGGGGCCTGCAGGGGGAACCGGTTTCGGTCCGGCTTCCGCTGAACGTTCCGGAGGTTACCGTGGTTGAGTTGTGCGGACGAAGCCGGCGTGTTCGGCTTGCGGACGGCGTTCTGCCACTGTCCCTGGGGGAGGCGCCGGTTTATGTCTCCGGCGATTTTCCGGCGATTTTCGACGAGCGGAGCTTTGCCGTGGCGATGGAGCCGGAAGTCCCGGCGGCGCTCGCCGGCATGCCGTTTGAATTCCAGGTCAGGCTGCCCGGCCATTTCAGCTCCGCCGAACTCCGCATTCCCGCCGGGGAGTACGGTACGGCGCAGGTGACGGGGAGCGGCGCCGACCGCACCGTAAAGATCATTCCGGCCCCCGGCATCCGGCCCGGCTGTTATGATCTGGAATTGCGGCTGGAAGAGAACGGCCGGCCCCGCAGCATCCTCATCCGGCAGCTCGAGATCCTGCGTCCGGTGGATTTCAGCCGCGTCGCGCCTGTTGCAGTCCCGCAGGGCCGCGCCATCCTCTGCACGGCCGAATTCCGGGATTCCACGGCCGGTGACGCGACCGTGGAAATTCTGGAAAACGGGAACAGGGTGATCGGACTTGCCCGGCTTTCGGCCCCGGGGGAGAGCGTGATTCCGCTTTACCTCACCCGGATCGGGCGCAGAAACAGCTACTCCGCCCGCTTCACGCTCTCCGACGGTTCGAGCTATGTGCAGCCGCTCGGGGGAGGATTGACGCCGGTATCCATTCCTTATTTCCGCGATGCGCTTGATCGGGTGGAGGAGTGGCCGGAATGCGGACGCTTTGCGATCGGCGACGGCGTGGCGAGCAGTCACGGGTTGACCGGGGAGAACGACCGTCCCTCCGGTGTCATCCGTCTGGCGTGGGATGAGGACTTTCTCTATTATGCCGTCGATGTGAACGACAAGACCTGCCGTACCGTCGCCCTTCCCGCCGACATGTGGCAGGGAGACTCCCTCCAGTGCGGTATCGCCGCAGACCCGCAGTTTATGATCAGGCCGAACAATGACGGCCTTCAGGAGACCGCGTATAATGAGTTCGGAACGGACCTCCGCGACGGCGGATCGCGCAGTTGGACCTGGGCAAGCATGAACCGCAATGCAATGCCGTGTAACCGGCCGGTTCCCGGCATCCGGCTCGATCACTGCCGCGACCGGACCTGGACGTTTTACCGGGCCGCTGTGCCGTGGGAGACGCTGAATATCCGGCCGGGCGAGGGAGTGCCGCTGCGCTTGAGCATTCTCGTCAACGATTCGGATGGCGGCGTCCGTCACTGGATGGAGTGGTTCGGCGGCATTGCCGACGGCAAGGACCCCGGCCTCTACGGTTCCGCGGTTCTGACGAAACAGGACCGGCAGCCGTAAAACCGCCGGAGCCGGGGACTTTTGCGCCCCGGCGGACAGGCGCCGGGAATGCGCGGGAGATTTGTCCCGAAAAAATTCCCCGGACCGGTGGAAAAAAAGCTTTCACCGATGTAGAGTATAAACGCCGTCTTGTCTTTTTAATTTTTCTGCGGAGTTTCCCGGAGTGAAAAAACGTTTGCTGATTCTGCTTCTGGTCGTTGCCGGAACCGGATTTGTCGCCGTCCCGAAAGCGAAAGCGATGGACCCCGTGACCATCGCGGTCCTCGCCCCCGCCGCCATGCGGATGGCCGAGGCGACCCATCCATATATCATGCAGGGAATTGCGTGCGGCGCACGCGGCATGGCCAAGGCCGGAATCGCCGGGTTTCGCATGCTTTATCTGCCGTGGGGCGTCGTCCAGTGCACACTCGGATTGCCGCTCGGCGGTCTCAGCCCCGGGATCGGCAACATCGTCGAGGGCGGCACCGCGCCGTTCGAGATGGCCTTCCGCATCATCATGCTGCCGGTAAACCTCTGCGGCGTCGATATATAGCCGCCGTGCAGCCGCCCGCCCGCCGTGAAATCCTCCGGCGGGCCTTTTTTTTCCGGTCCCGGGCGGGCGGGGGCGGAAAACTGCGAAAATCGCGTGATTGCCCGGTTTGACGCGGGAAATTTCACCGGAACCGTGCTATATTAAACCGAATATGTATCGATCATCAACCCGAGACATGGAGTGAAAGAAGCAATATGAGCACCCGCGAACCCTTGCCGCGCGCCTACGAACCGGCCGCGGTGGAAGCCAGATGGTATCCGCACTGGGAAGAGGCCGGTTATTTTCACGGCAGGCCGGACCCGGCGAAGAAACCCTATTCGATCGTGATTCCGCCGCCGAACGTCACCGGCATCCTGACGCTCGGCCATGTGCTCAACAACACGCTGCAGGATATCCTGATCCGCTATCACCGCATGAAGGGCGAGGAGGTCTGCTGGTTCCCCGGCACCGACCACGCCGGGATCGCGACCGAGGCGCGGGTCGAGAAATACCTGCGCGAGAAGGAGAACACCGGCCGCGACAAGCTCGGGCGCGAGGAGTTCATCAATCGCGTCTGGAAGTGGAAGGACGAGTTCGGCGGCAAGATCATCCGCCAGCTCCGCACGCTCGGCTGTTCCTGCGACTGGGAGCGCGAGCGCTTCACGATGGACGAGGGACTTTCGGCTGCCGTCCGCAAGGTGTTCGTCGAGCTCTACAACAAGGGTTACATCTACCGCGGCCAGCGCATGATCAACTGGTGTCCGGTCGCCAAGAGCGCGCTTTCGGATGAAGAGGTGATTTATAAGGACGTCGCGGGCAAGTTCTACTATTTCCGCTATCCGATCTCGGACGGCTCCGGTTATCTCGTCGTCGCCACGACCCGGCCGGAGACGATGTTCGGTGATACCGCCGTTGCCGTGAATCCGGCCGATGAGCGCTATAAGCACCTGATCGGCAAGACCGTGAAACTGCCGCTGACCGATCGTGAAATTCCGATCATCGGCGACGTGCACGCCGACCCGGCCAAAGGAACCGGCTGCGTGAAGATCACCCCCGCACACGACCCGAACGACTTCGAAGTCGGCAAGCGCCACAACCTCGAGGTCATCAATGTCATGAATCCGGACGCCACGCTGAATGCCCGCGCCGGCGCGAAGTTCGAGGGACTCGACCGTTTCGCGGCGCGCGAACTCGCCGTCAGGATGATGGAGGAGCAGGGGCTCGTCGAAAAGGTCGAGGATATCCGCCATGCCGTCGGCTACTCCGAACGCGGCGACGTTCCGATCGAGACGCTGGTCAGCTACCAGTGGTTCTGCAATATGAAGGAGCTTGCGAAGCCCGCGATCGAAGCGGTTCAGTCCGGCAGGATCAAGTTCCATCCGGAACGCTGGAGCAAGACCTATTTCCACTGGATGGAGAATATTCAGGACTGGTGCATTTCGCGCCAGATCTGGTGGGGACACCGGATTCCGGCCTGGTACAACGACGCGACCGGCGAGGTCTACGTCGGCGAAGAAGCTCCGGCCGCGCCCGGCGAATGGCGGCAGGAGGAGGATGTGCTCGACACCTGGTTCAGCAGCTGGCTCTGGCCGTTCTCGATCATGGGCTGGCCGGAGAAGACGGAGGAGCTGAAGTACTTCTATCCGACCGGCGACCTGGTGACCGGGCCGGACATCATCTTCTTCTGGGTTGCGCGCATGATCATGGCGGGCTGCGAATTCATGAAGGAGATCCCGTTCCGCAACGTCTATTTCACAAGCATCATCCGCGACGAGCAGGGGCGCAAGCTCTCGAAGTCGCTCGGCAATTCGCCCGACCCGCTCGACGTGATCGCCGAGTACGGCGCCGACGCGCTGCGCTTCACGATCACCTACATCGCTCCGGTCGGCATGGACATCCGTTACAGCAATGAGAAGTGCGAGATCGGCAAGACCTTCGCAAACAAGCTCTGGAACGCCTGCCGTTTCCGGCAGATGCAGGGGGACACCTCCGCGCACTTCCGGGCGCTGCCGCCCGAAATCGCCGCGGAGCTCTCCGGCGACGAGCGCTGGATGCTTGCAAAGCTTGACGCGGCGATCGATTCGATCAACACGGCGATTGCGGAGTTCCGTTTCCACTCCGCCGCGCACGAGGTGTACGATCTGGTCTGGTCCTGCTTCTGCGACTGGTTCATCGAGGCGGAGAAGGTTCCGATGCGCGCCGGCGGCGGGGAGAAGGAGCGGGCGCTGGCCGTGCTCGATTATGCACTTTACCGCATCCTGCGGCTGCTGCACCCGTTCATGCCGTTCATCACCGAGGAGCTGGCCCACCAGATGGGCTTCCTGTCGGATGGAGAAACGATCATGTTCGAGCCGTTCCCGGAGGACGACGGCTTCCGCAATGCCGACGCTTCCGAACTGGCCCGCATCGACGGCAAGTTCGAGCTCGTGCGCGCCGGGCGTTTTCTGAAGGCGTCGTACAATCTGCCGGACGGGAAGAAGGTGAAGTTCTTCGTGAAGGCGGTCGATGCGGAAGCCCTTGCGTTTCTCGAGGCGGAGAAGGCGTCGGCGCTGAGCCTGCTGAATGCCGAGGCGATCGAGTTCACGCTGGCCGATTACGATCCCGCCGCGCACGGCGCCGCGCCGTCGCAGGTGTGCAGCCTCGGAACCGTCTATCTGCCGCTGGCCGACCTGATCGATATCGCGGCGGAGAAGGCGAAGCTTGAGAAGCAGAAGAAGGAGCTCGCCGGCTGGATCGCCGGAACGAAGGCGCGCCTCGGCAACGAGAAATTCCTGGCGAAAGCGCCAGCGAACGTCGTCGCCGAAGCGAAGGCGCAGCTCGCGTCGATGGAGGAGAAACTCGCCCGCACGGACGAGCTGCTCGAGTCGCTGAAATAACGGCGGAACGGAAAACGGCGCCGGCGGCGGGAAAAATCGAAAAAAATCCGCCCGCCGGCTGGAAATCTCCGTTTTCCGTGCTATTTTAATCAGGTCTGCAGGTCCGGTCCGGGTGAAAACCCGATCATCTGAAGCCCGGAACGGGGGCTGGGAGACACTACGGCAGGCGCCGTTGGAGGATGTGCGAAGTTCTCCGGCAGGCGCGGCAGCGTTGGAAAACCGAAATAAATTGGACGAATCGTAGTTATGAAAACTTATCTGGCAAAAACCGGCGAAATCGAGCGGGAATACATTCTGTTCGACGCGTCGGAGGCTCCGGTCGGCCGTCTCGCCGTCCGCATCGCGAATGCGCTGCGCGGCAAGGACAAACCGACGTATACCCCTCACATCGATACGGGTGCGTTTGTGATCGTCATCAACGCCGGGAAGTCGGTCTTCACCGGCCGCAAGGGCGAAGAGAAGGTTTACGTGGATTATACCGGCTACCGCAGCGGCTACAAGGAACGTACCGCGAAGGAGCTGCGCGGGCACAATCCCGAGCGTTTCATCAAGGACGCGGTCTGGGGAATGATGCCGCACGGTCGTCTGGGGCGCGCCCAGTTCAGCAAGCTGAAGGTCTACGCCGGTGCGGAGCATCCGCACACCGCGCAGCAGCCGAAGAAAATCACCGTGAAGTAATGGAGCAGCGCTATGGCTATTAAGAGTGAAGAAATTCTGGCTACCGGTCGTCGCAAATGCGCGGTCGCGCGCGTTCGGCTCCAGCCGGGCACCGGTAAGATCGAAATCAACGGCAAGGCGATGGCGGAGTATTTCCCGAGCGAAGCGCTTTGCGGTTATGTCAATCAGGTTCTGAAGGTCACCGAGACCGAGGGCAAGGTCGATATCCGCGCCAATCTCGACGGCGGCGGCATGACCGGCCAGGCCGGCGCCCTGCGTCATGGTGTTGCACGCGCGCTCGTCAAGATGAACGAGGATGTCAAGGCGGTGCTGAAAGCCGCCGGCATGCTGACCCGCGACGCCCGCGTCAAGGAACGCAAGAAGCCCGGTCAGCCGGGTGCCCGTCGCCGGTTCCAGTTCTCGAAGCGCTAAACGTTTCCCGAACGAATCGAAGCGATTCGAAAAGCCGTACAGCCGCGCAGGTTGTACGGTTTTTTCGTTATATCCCTTCAGGTCAATCGTTCTCAGGAACGGCCCAGGTGGCGGCAGGGGGCAGGTTTGTGTTTTGGGGGACGGTGCGGGAGAACGTTCTCCTGAAAAACAGGAAGCATGAGGTTCGGCGAAAGGGCCGTTGACGTGCGAGGAGGCCGGTCAGGAGGCCGCTTTGCGGCAGGGGGGCCTGCGCCGCCAGCGCGGGGGCTTCCGGCCGGGGACCGGTATTGGTGCAGCAGCTTCCGGCAGATTGCGCTCTCATCTTCGCGGACAGGCGGCGCGGTGGATACGGTCGACCGGATGTTCTGCCTCTTTCCGCTGTTCCTGACTTCGCAGATGCCGCGATTCGCGCAATAATCTGGAACGAAAACGCGGAAGAATGTGGAGTTCCTCCGGACGATCATTGTTTTCCGCTTTGCCGGATATACCTCAGCGGCAGTCAGGTTGTCATATGAATCAAACTAAATTCCGGCATAGACACTGATAGGCGGGTTCTCGTAAAATCGGGCGTTCCGCCTTCCATTCCACGGGCAGCCAGAGGTAGCGGCCGTCGATTGCGTTTTCCGGATTCCAGCGATCGGCCATGAAGATGATTTCGTCCGGCGCCAGCTGCAGAGCAAAGGTACCTTGAGCCCCATAGGTGATGTCGCCTCCGGCGTCAACCGCCGGATTGCCCAGCTCAGTCCACGGCCCGGCCAGCCGGTCGGCAACGGCGCTGCGGGCGGCATTGGGAGCCCAGCCGGTACAGCCGGAACCGATGAAATAATACTTTCCATTCCGCTTGAACAACACGGGAGCCTCCATCCAGCGCCATGGAAACAGCCGCCAGTAGCGTCCGGTAAAGCCGGTGTAAGTACGATCCAGTTCGGCAAGATGGAGCGTGCTGTTTTTTTCCGAGGCATAAGCCACATAAGCAGTCCGGTCGTCATCGACGAAGAGCGTCATATCGCGACTCTGCTGGCCTGTTTCGAGATCCATTCCCAGCACACTGAGCTGCGGCGTCAGCGGATTGGCATCATAAGGAAGCGTCGGCATCTCCCGGCGTGCCGCTTCAATCCGGGCCGATTCTTTCAATTCCGGCGGCGTATTCTGAGGCCAGACACCCGGATTCGGGCGCCCGTGCCAAAGCAGCCGGAAAGGTCCTTCCGGCCGGTCGGCAACGGCGACGGCCTGCCGGGCATCCGAGTAGGTGCAGTCCCGTTCCAGATGGAACCACATCACGAATTTTCCCGCCGGACTGCGCACCACCTTGGGTCGTTCAATCACGCACCCCGGCAGCAGCGATCCGCCATCGCGGATATCGAATGCGATTCCCGCGTCGCACCAGTGCACCAGATCGTCCGAGCGATAGACATGTACACCGACCCAGGCCAGATTTCCACGTGTGCCGGCCACTTTGTGTTCGCCGTACCAGTAGAACAGGTTTCCTTCCTTTAATATCCCGCCGCCGTGGGCGTTGATGGGAACTCCATCGGTATCGAGCCAGATTTCGCCCGACATTCCCGGACATGCAAGCAATTCAGTCACATTCACTCTCTTTCATCTCTGTTTTCCGCTTTTCCAAAGCGTCTTTAATCTCAAGCATCCGTTCCCGGCTCAGGGGGTAGAAGAACAGCGCACCTGCCGCCAGCGCCAGCCCCGCCGCCGGAATACAGGACATCATCAGCCGCATATTCCAGAAGGTTCCCGGCTGCTGTCCGCCGCCAAGCTCCAATTCGAAGCCGGACCAGACCAGGAAATAGCCGCCGCCGATGCTGCACAGCACATAACCGAGTTTGCAGGTCCAACTGATGATTGCCCCGAAAATTCCCTCGCGCCTGCGATGATTGCACAATTCGTCATAGTCGCACGAATCCGACACCATCGCGGAAATCAGCATCCACATCGCCGATATCCCCACCGCCCCCGGAATCGGCTGAACGATCGACAGATAAGGCATCGCCGGAGTGATCAGCACCAGAATCGACAGATTACCGAGCGCTCCCAGCATCAGGAACAGCATCAGGGCGCGGCTCTTGCCGAGCTTTTTCGATGCGAAATTTACAACCGGAATCGCCGCGATGCAGCTTCCGGCGGAAACCAGCCCGGCGATTCCGGCGAGGCGGGAAGCGAACTCCTTGTCGCCGCAGCAGCCGTAATAGATCAGCAAATTCAGGCCGAATGACAGCACGAGGAACAATCCGAATACGCTCAACGCCAGCACGACGACCAGAATCAGAAAGGGTTTGACCCGGAATGCGGTGAAGATATCCACGATGCCGACCCGTTCATACCGTTCCTTTTCGCTCCGCCGCTCCATATCCTCCTTCCGGCTGGACACCGTCGGCGTCAGCAGCAGCGGCCCCAGCGCGAACAGGATGAAAATCACGCCGCTGACCACGCTCAGGCAGCGCATTCCCTGCAGCGGAGTATCGAACCAGCTCCGCTCCGTGAACCAGTACATCCACGGCAGGATGAAAGCGCCGCAGTTCACGAAGAGCGAACGGTAGCCCATCACCCGCGTCCGCTCGTTGTAGTCCGACGAAAGCTCATAGCCCATACTGATGTAGGGAACGCAGAACAAGGTCGTCGACGTGTAGAAAAGAAGGCAGGTCGCGGTCAGATACCAGAAGTACCACATCTGCGACTTCCCTTCCGGGAACATCCAGATCAGCCAGAAGGAGAACGCGCTCATCACCGCGCCGATCAGGATGTACGGTTTGCGTTTGCCGAAACGGGAACGGGTCCGGTCGCTCAGATATCCCATCAGGGGATCGGTGACCGTATCCCAGAGCCGCGCGATCGCAAACACATACCCGAGCAGGATCGGACTCACCCCCATATAGTTGAACATGATCAACGGCAGCATGATGTTCACCACGTTCTGCACGTTGTTCTCGGTCAGCGCCCCGGCGCCGTAGCCGATTTTGTTCCAGAAAGTCAGCGGTTTCATCTTCACTCCCGGATCGGATGAATCTGTTTCGCATCGAATCGGCGCGACCGGGTGGAAAGTTCCACGATTTCGGCGTCGATCACATCGTCGTGCCAGGTCTGGACCGACAGGCTGTTCGGCCCTTTCGGAAGCGCCGCCGCCAGATTCTTCACGACGGCCTTGCCGTCGTAAAGGACATTCAGCACACCGTCGTGCAGATTGATCACCAGCGGCTTATACTCTTTTCCGGCCAACGGGACCTGCTGAAAGACCCAGCCGCGCGAATAGGGATCGGCAAGCCCGCGCACCAGCCATCCCCAGCCGGGGAAGCCGCCGCCGTAGCTGAGTGTGATGTTGCCCATCACGAAGTTGAAACGCTCCGGGAGCCTGACTTTCATTTCCAGATAGAGGTTTTTCCGGAAACAGCGTTTGAAGTCGGCGACAGCCAGTCCTTTTTCCGGTGACGCACGCAGCAGAAGCCGTTTCCCGGCTGCTTTTGCCTCTGCGGCATTGCCGAACTCCCATTCACGGCTCTGGTCCTCGATATCAAACTCTTCCGCCCCGGCAGCATCTTCCGCGACAAAGTTCCTTGCGTGGATGAGCCGGAAAGAGAGCGTGTTGTCGTGCCAGGTGCGGAATGCCAGATGGTTGTTTTCCGGCTTCAAGTCCAGTTTCTTGTCGTAGACCAGAAGTTTGTTGTTCAAATGCACGTTCAGCCGCCCGTTGCGGATGGTCAGAGCCAGCCGGTTCCAGCCGTCGCGGGCGGCGGCGAAACGGTTCACGACTCCGGCCGGATCCTCTCCGTTTTTATTATAAAAGAGCCAGCCGTTGTCACGAATGAAATCAATGCCGCCGAACTCCACTCCGATCCGGCCGTCGGCAATGAATTCAATGCAGACGGAAAGCTCTCTGCCGAACGTGAAATTCCGCAGTTCCGCGCGGGAAGCCGGAGCTCCCGGCACTGCTTTCAACGCAATCACGCCGTCCTGTCCCCGGCTGCCGCCGGAAATCCGCCATTGCGCTTCGCTTCCGGCCTCCTGCTTCGGCAGTCCGGCGGCTGCTGCGGCCTCCGGTTTCGGGCGAACTACCAGCAAGCGGCAACTGAACGGTTCCAGCGCATCCTCCACCACGGCGGAATTCACCGGGATTTTCCGCAGATAGTCGTACACCTCGATCTTCCGGCCGGAGTAGAGCCGCGACAGGTCGAGCCGGTACGAATTTTTCCCATACCGCAGGTTACTCACCACCGCCAGCGACTCATCGGCTCCATAGTAGAGGGAGGCGTAACAATTCATGGACTCAAAGCCGATCTTCTCGTGGTTCCGCCAAAACGGATGAAAGGTGTTGCCGGGCTTGGCGAAACGTTCCAGAAGCTCCACATCGATGTTGACCGGATCGATGTCCTCATTGGTGTAATATTCGCTGTTGAACAGCAGCGCATAGGCCAGCGCCGTATCCAGCCCGTCGTAGTTGTGGAGCTGCTTCGGCCAGTAGATGGTCCTCCAGCCCCACGCCAGCCCGGAATACCCGATGGAAAACATCGCTTCGCTCGGATAGTAGCCGCGCCGGTAGCGCATCAGCTGCTCCCCTTCGAAATAGCTGTCGAAAAAGCTCAGCGTGTTCACGTCGATTCCGCCGCCGGTGTGGGCGACCAGGCAGAACTCTTCACCGGTCGCATCGAACAGGCCGCGGATGCGTTTCAGGAACTCCCGCTGTTTTACCACGCGGCTTTGAATCTGGCGATCCATCGAGAGCTTCGTCATTTCGCCGCAGGATTCGCCGTGCAGCGGATTGCTGTCGCCCCACGGCACCGAAAGGCCGTCGCTCATCAGGCCGCGGATGCCGGTTTCCGCGATGATTTTCCGATAGTTGTGAAGCTGCAGGTCCCCCTCCGGCCCCCGCTTGCAGGTTGCAAAGCAGTTCTTTCCCTGCCAGAAGTAGTAACGCCAGGCCGGCTGCAAAGCGAGATCCTCCCGGAACTGCCGCATCGGCGGAGCGTCCTCCTGCAAACCCTGACAACAGTAGAGGGTCAGCTTCTTCCCTTTGGCTGCCAGCTCTTTCACCAGCTTTTTTACCTCATCGGTTTTGGAGAGGTCGGGATAACCGTGCCAGCGGCTCCACCCTTCCCACTGCCATGTGACCCAGCCGCGTACCGGCCGGGCCGGATACGGTTTGGTCGGAGTCGGCTGCAGAAAGAAACGGAAAATCTCCTCGTCTCCCCGCAACTGTCCCGCTTCGTCCGCCAGATTGAGTTTCAGGAAATCGCCGTCTTCGTTCTGCACCACCTCGACCTGACGGCGCAAGTCGCCGGAACGGAACGGATTGCGGTCGAAGGAGAATGCCAGTCCCTCCTCCTGGTTGCCGATCCACAGATTGGCGGCCCGGTTGCGGTAACCGGCGCCGGTCAGTTCTCCGGCCCGCTGGACGGAAACGCCCGGCAGCAGGAATTTCACGATTTTCCGATCCAGCGGCAGCAGGACGGTGAGCCGGTCAACCTTCTTCAAGTCACCGCCGGACAGGGAAAACTTGATTTCCATAAAACCATCGTAATCAAGCTGGTTGTGCACCAGCAGCCTCCACGGACCCGAGGTCCCGGCAGCCTCCGCCGCGACCTGGTTGCCGCGCGGCTTTACCTGAAGTTCTCCGAATGCGAAGGTCTGCTCGCGCCCATTCGCCACAACCTGAATCTGCGGCGGTGCGGCCAGAATCCGGCTCTCCGAACCGGTGCGCTCCACTGCCGCCGGGAAGGCGTTTTCGCCGAAGCTGATCTTTTTATCCAGCAGCTCGACCGTATTTCCGGCAATCTGCGGCTTCGTCCACGGGCGCGGAATCTTTTCATTGACATACTCCCGGCCCGCATCGGTATTCAGCCACTCCGGCATTTTCGCGGCGGCGCACTGCCGTTCGATTTCTGCGACGACTTTGCCGGAAGCGTCACGGACGGAGAATTTCGCCCGCCGTTCCGGCTGGTCACCCTCCGGCAATTCGCATTTCACGATCGCCTGACGGGTCGCCAGCGGATTGCTGTCACGGTCGAACATGCCGTTGAACTCCAGCTTCTCCCGAATCGCCGGGAAACCGTCAACTTCCAATACTCCGGTCAGTTCTCCAAACTCTCCGTCGATCTCCGCCACGCCGAGAATCACCCCATCCAGCGGCCCGTAGCCGATAAAGGCGCGGCACGCTTTCCGGATGGTCTGTTTTTCCGCAATCGCCGGAGCGGTTTCCTGCGATCCCGCCCCGCCCGGCGGCAGGAAGGTGATTTCTCCGAGCGGCATCGGATTGTAGCCGCCGAATGCGGGCAGGTGCCAGCCGTACATCACCGGAGCGCGGTGGCGGAAGAAATTCGCGAACACTTTCCGGTTCGCCGCCGGCTCAAGCCCGCAGCCGGAAAATGGGATCGCCATCTCCACCACCCAGCGGCCATCGGAAAACGGCGAAACGGCGGAGCGGAAAAGCGGCTTTTCCTGCGGCGCCTCGTTGAACTGCCGCTGCTGCGCATTCACTGCATTCACACTGTATGTGTAATAGAAATCCGCGGCGGTGAATTCGTTATCCATCGCCCCTTCATAACCGCCGACATTCACTTTGCCGCGCACCGCGATTTCCGGATCGGCAACGCCCAGCACCACCTGCACCGTGTCGTCATTGTCGAAAAAGGCGTCGTTCCACGGCCGCGGATACGCCTCCGGCCCCCTGCCGGACGGCTCGGAACAGACCGCCGCAACATAGAGGTGATCCCGGTCGTACTTCAACCGGAATTCCGTCGCAATTCCGTCGCCTTTCCGGCTGCCGAGCGGCATGATCTGCTTCAGAACGCAGCTTGCCTTCCATTCGTTTTCATCGAAGGCCCCGTCGATTTCCGGCGGCTTCTCCGTGAACGGCACCGCCGCCTGCGGAATCTCCGCTGCGCCGAGAACGCAACTCAGCAGCAGACCGCAGAGCAATCCGTAAAATTTTCCGTCTTTTTTCACACGTTCCCTCATCTTTCCGCTGATTACCATTTCAGATAGGATTTCACTTTCTGCACATGCGTATCTGCGAACAGACAATGGGTGGTGCCGTATTCCCCCTGCACCGGCTGGTGAGGGCCGCCCGTCTCGTCCGGCAGAGTCGCATTGACCCGCTCGCGCAGAATGAGCCGGTTCGGGAAATCGCGCAGCTTGTCGATCGTTCCCGCCCAACTGTTGACGCCGAAGGAACCGTTTTCATATTTGCCGCTCCAGGTGTGTCCCCAGTATTTGTCCTCCAGCTTGCCGGCCTCGTCGTTCTGCGCCCACGCATAGGAACTCAGCACGTTCCCGTTGCCCGCCCCGAACGGTATCATCCGGTCTTTCGGACACCAGACCACCGGCAGCTTATGCCGCCACGCATCATCGGCGGCATCCCCGCTGCTCATGTAGGGCGCCAGAAAGATCACCCAGTTGCTGTCTTCGCTGAACGGTGTACTTCCATTTGTCGGATCGCTCCAGTTGAAAGGCGGCATTGTGTTGTAATCGCCGATATAGAACGTCATATTGCTGCCGACCTGCTTCAGGTTGCTCTGGCATTTCGTCGCATGGGCCGACTCCCGCGCCTTGTTCAGCGCCGGCAGCAGCATTCCCGCCAGAATTGCGATGATGGCTATTACAACGAGCAGCTCAATCAAAGTAAAATGACGGGATGCCGCGGAAACAGGCATGCCCATATTCCTGCGAAAGAGGCACGAAGGAAAATGACACGTTCTCCCAATCTCATTCACAGATAAATTGAATTTCCGATAAACATTTTCCATCTTTTCAACCCTTTCCTTTTCAGTTGTTTCCACGTTCATGGAATATTTCCCGTCTGATAGATTAAACCTTTAAGCTAACGGATAAAATTATTCGCGCGATGTATCGAGATACACAAGTTCCAGCGCGTTGACCGGGATCTGAAAATCCGCAAAAACGCCGTCCCGGCCGACAGCCGGAACCACGCTCTCCGCCTGCCGGTTCCGAACCAGCAGAGCTTTATCCTGCGCCGTGCGCAGCCGGACCGTCAGGTTCTCCGCCGGTTCCAGCGACCAATTGAATATGGCGGCGGTGACGCCGCTTCCTTCTCCGGCACGGGCGTACACCTTGGTCCGGACCCGGCATTCCGGGACCTCCGCATCCAGCGCATCGGCGGCGAGCCAGCGGAAAACCGCATGAATCTGCCGGTACTTGAATTCATGGCCGAGAAGACTCCACGCTCCGTAGCCGGCAACGGCCACCCTTCCGCCCAATGCGTTTGTAAATGTGCCGGAGCAGCAGGGGGCGATCTCATTTCCCGCATAATCGACGAGTCTTGAAAGGATTTCCGTCCCGGCTGACTGCGGGATGAATTCCGTTGCGCGGCCGCCCCGGAAGCTCTGCCGGATGTTCCGACGGAAAGGAGCGGGATTCAGGGGATGGGGGACGGACTCTTCCAGCGCATCCGCATCAAAGGTTTTTCCGATGGAGAAGCCGATCAGCCCGCCGTAACCGCGCTCAATCAGCACCCGGACGGCATCGGCGTCAAGATATCCGCCGGTGGAAAGCACCTGCAAAACGGACTCATCGGAAAGGGCGCGGGCCTCGCGGCCGGATAAAGCGCCGCAAAGCGCATGTTCCGGGGCATACGCATACGGCAGCCCCAGCGCGTGAAAACCGCGGGAAGCGTCGTTGCCGGCGACGGGAAACCCGCCGCCCCGGAGGAAATCCGTTTCGGCGCCCAGAAAATAATCCTTATCCTTTCCAAACCAGATTCCCCGGAGGGGACGGCCGCGGTTCAGGCGGACTATTTTGTCGTTGAACCGGCGCTGTTCCTTCAGTTCAAGCAGGTAAGGCTCATAACACTCAAACGGCGCGGAAGCGGGGTCCCCCAGAAGGTTCAGGGCGGTCCCGGTACAGCCCGCCGCACAGTAAAGCGAGGTCTCCAGAGCGGTAAACGACGTGCCTTTCTGCAGCCGCGAATAAGGGAAGTTCTCCAGCTCGCCCTGAACAACCGTCACCTCCGGGGGCAGCATCGCTGCTTCCGCCGCTATGGTGTCGGCTTTCCGGAGTAACTCTTCCAGATCGGTGTCGCAATAGGCTCCGCCGCCGGGACGCCACCACACGGAGCCGCCGCCCTCTCCGCCCAGCAGAGGCGCCTGCCGCTTCCTGTCGGACTCCCACAGGTCGAGGCAGTCCATCTTGCCGAGGATGATATCCGGATTCACCTCATGAACTGTTTGCCGGATAAAGATAAAAGCCGACGCCAGCACCTGCCGGTTCCACTCCAGCATCTTCAAACGGCGCTCCCGCAGCTCTTCTGCCGAACCGCGGTCGAAAAAAACGGCGAACTCCCGGCGGCTTCCATGAAATCCGAAGTATTCCGACAGCTTCCGGAAACAACCGTCGCAGAAACAGCCGTAAGAAGCGGCCCCGTGATTGTGCAAGCGCAGGTCATCGTCGATCCAGATGAATTCCGGCCCGGCTTCCGCAAGCATCCGGTAAACCGGTTTCAGGTAAGAATTTTTCCAGATTTCCCCCTGCGGGCAGAAGTTGCCCGGGCTGGAATTTCCGTCGATGTCCATGAATGGTTCACCGGAGAGCGATTCCGCACTCTTCCGGTCCTCCGCGGCATGTCCGAGGGTACATAAAATATTGATTCCCGCCCGACATCCGGCAGCTTTCAAAGCCGAAACGCGCTTTTTCAAAATACCGGCCCGGCCCGTCATTTTCTCCAAAGAAGGAGCGACGTGAATATCACCGGTCAGCAACGCCACTTCATCAAGCGCCTGAAGCCGGTTCAGCCAGGCCAGGAAACCTGCAAACTCCGTCTCCGGCTCCCAGATGGCGGGAGTGACTCTCAGCGACATTTGACTCATAACTTCCACCGTTGCTTTTGCCGCCGGGAATTTCCCCGGCACTTTTCATTAAAAACGATCCCTGTTTTCCGCCACGCTGCCCCGGACCACCAGCTCCGCCTTTTCACAATAGGAGTACCGGCCCGATGAGTTCTTACCGACAATGGCGGTCGTCATGCGGACGATCTCTGCAACGTAATTTTCAAGGTTGAACCGTACTGTCGTCAGCTCCGGCGTAGTCAGCCATGCTCCGGTCTGGTCGTCGAAACCGATCAGCGAGAGCTGTTCCGGCACCCGGAGCCCAAGCCGGTCGGCAACCTTCAGCGCCAGCATCGCGTAGTTGTCGTTGTGGCACAGGAAAGCGGTCGGGCGCTGTTCCGTGCGCAGCACTTTTTCCAGAAACTCTCCGGTCTCCGGCGTCGGCACCGAACCGTTGGCCGGAATCACAACCGCCGGATCAAACGTGATATTCCGGCTTTCCAGAAAGCTGCGGTATGCGGAAAAGCGCGTATACGGAGAAGGGTTGTCGAGGTCGAACGCATTCAGCCCCAGATAACCGATCCGGCGGTGTCCCATTTCACACAGGTACTGCATGGCCTGTTGCGTTCCTCCGACCAGGTCGAGCATCAGATGCGAACAGGGCAGCAGATCGACGCTGTCGAAAATGATCAGCTTTTCAGTCGCCAGATACTCCTGCGAAACCACCTGATAGCGGGAACGGTCGCACGGCCCCAGCAACACCACTTCCGCTTTGATCTGATTGAAGAAATTCAATGCCCAGCTTTCGTTCCGGTCGCGGGCATCCCTCCGGAACGGGTCCAGCACGATCGTGATCGCGTAGAGGTTCGCCTCGGAGAGCTGCAGTTGCAGGCGGCAGAGCAATTCCCCATACCACGGCGTTGACGGCGGTACGCAAAGACAGATGCCGACAATGCCGGTACGCCCGCTCAGCAGCGAGCGCGCCATATAATTCGGCCGGTAACCCACCGCCTCGGCATAGGCGCGAATCTCTTTCGCGAGTTTTTCCGCAACCCCCTTGCGGTGATTCAGCGCATTGCTGACCGTCACCGAGGAAACATTGAATTTTTTTGCAATTTCACAGATGCTCATAAGAATAGATTAAACCTTTAAGTTGTTAATATTATGATCGATTTTATCCCGGATGTCAAGTCTTCAGAAGAAAAAACCGTGATTTTTCTGCAACTTTTTTTTGCAAATTATTCTTTACTGTGGCTCTGAGTGCCCGGCATTTGAGCGTGCAGAGTCCAAAGGACAGGAGGCATCATGGCAAGAGCCGAAGTATGGGAAGCAATGATCCGGGAACGGATCATCCTGTTTCAGGCGCTCATACGCAAACTCGACAGACAGCCGGAAAACAATCCGGCCGCCCGCTGGCGGGCGACGGTCGGTCTGACGACGGATTACTGTCCGGAGAACCGCCCGGGCCGGATGTCCGAAGTGCATTCCACAGCCGCTGTATTCAATCTTGGACAGGTATTCTTTGAAATCCGGCCGGCAGCTCCCGCCGCTTTTCCGGGAGTCAAGTCAGCAAGCGCAAGTTCTGCTGGTTTATTTCCTGCATCGGATCGCGTCGCTGTTTCTTTCGGCTATATTTTGCCGGGCCGCTTTGCTTCCACCCGGGTGGCATTTTCCTGACAAGCCGGACCATCATAAAAATGCTTCGACACCGGGTTGTTCAAATCCAGGAGCCGTATAACGGCAGGGATACCTGGAACCTTCGGCAAGTTTTCGCAACCGATTTTTGCACTCATGCTTCTTTTTCCAAGATAAAATTGACACCGAGTGCAAATACGCGATGACCGAAATCATTGGGATGGTTGACCCCGTTGCCCGTCAGATCCATAAACGTCTTCCGTTTCAACAACCGTTGCCATAGTGAAAAAAGATCGGCAAAAGCGACATGCTTTCCCGCTTCGGCGGCGAGTTGCCGAAGTGCCCGTGAAAATTCATCTGCTTTTTTAAGGGGAGTATTACTCCATTCCGGATTGCCGCTCATTGAAGCAATCAGCAGAAACTCTGTTTCCGGCGAGGCAAGTTGTGCAATCTGAACGGTTTTCTGGATGTTAGCCAGATATTCCTCTGCTTCGTCCGACACAGCAAAATCGTTCATCCCGAATGCAATCACCTGCAAATCAGGACAGTCGTCGCTCCATTTCTTCACGCAGGTAAGCGGATACTCGCTGCGGGCGCCGCTCAAACTGTGGTTGCGCAACTCAACACAGAGGCTGAAACGTTCCCCCAGATGCCGGGCAGCTAATTCAGCAAACGGCGGCTGAAACGGGGAAAATTTGTGATAGCCGGAAGCATTGTAGCCCTCGGAAATGCTGTCGCCGAGCCAGCTGATCCGTATTGCACCGCCACGGCGGGATAATTTCGCGCGGAACCGGGGAAGACGTCCGGAAAGCGGCGACAAAATTTCCTCCAGCGGAAAATCAATTTCTTCGGCAATATAATCTACCGCAAACTGATGCTCTGCAAAAAAATTGCGATTGTCAAACAACAGCGGCCGCCCATCCAATCCGCCCTGGATTGCCCGTGCGCCGGGATTTGGATAAAACGGGCCTGCCGGGTGGAGATCTTCATCGGAAAGCCGGGGAATTCGGGAGTTTTCGGGACGAATTATCTGCTGTGTTTCCGGGTTGAAGTTCCAATCCCGTTCCGGCAGATACTCCATGCCGGTGGCAGAACAGAAAATCCGTTGAATTTTGCGTACCGGAAATAAAAGCCGGACTTCATCGCAGTCGGCAAACATGCCGGTTTCGCCGAATATCTCACTGTTTTTTTGATTCCACAGATTCCACATGATCGTCCTCTGTTATTTTTTCAAACCGTCCGGACTCTCCGGAAATCGGGTCCAAAATCGTTCCATCGGCAAAATGGTGGTAGAGAATATGCGCCCCCCAGGCGTGACAATCCGACCGAAGCCAGTTTCCGCCGGGAAAAACCTCCGGGATCGTGCGCATATCAGGTTGATCGGCGGTCTGCAAATATCTCTCCAGACGCGCCAGAAAAAGCTCTTTCTGTTTGAAAGCGCGGCAGGCTTCCAGATAATAGAAGGAAAAGGCGATGCCGCACTGATCGAGGTCGCCTTTGCGAAGCGAGGGCAGCACCGCAGTTTCGCCCAGAGCCAGCAGCGCAAATACTTGTGCGTGTTCCGAAACATAGCTGCGGGCGCTGTCTTCCGCAAAGCAGCCGCGTTCCCGGATAAAATAAGTATTGCGAATCGCCGCGGACAGGTTTTCCGCAAGGCATTCCCGTTCCCGGGCGGCCTCCGGCGAGCCGAAATGTTTTTCCAGATCGGCAAGGTCTTTCAAGGCCAGGAGAAAAACCAGATTCAAAGTGCATCCTTCGCCATTCCGGCACCCCGGCGGCACACCGCCTTCCCAGTTGTCAAGCCAATCAATGAAATTCCAGCCGGGTACATGAAGCAGATGATCTTCTCCGAGGCACGACTGCAGAAAATCCGCAGCACGCCGCATAGTCGGCAAAAGTTCCTGTACCAGTGCACCATCTCCGGTATGCCTGGCGTAATCATGTACCATCTGAATGTAAAACGCCGAAAATGCCGGAATGTGGATTTTATAATATTCTCCCAGTTCAGGCCGGTAGCCGGCATGTTCCTTGGTCGGATAGCGGCAGGGGAGCATGCCGGAAGAGTACTGTCCCTCGGCAAGCTGGCGAAGAACATTGCGTGCCAGCCGGAGGTCGTCAGTCAATTCGTAAAATGACAGAAGATCGAAACGGCTGTCGGAAATATATTGAAGCTGTTCATAATAGGCGCAATCCATCAGGGTTTCAAAGGAACATGCCTGCAACGTTCTCCAGGAACGGCGAAGCAGCCGGGTCATCCGCTCATCACCGGGGACGTTGAGGTCGCGTCGGAGTTCCCATGGATAACCGGTCTGGAAAAAGCGGACGGATTCGATCTTCACATTCCCCCGGATCGTCATTTCCAGCGTCCGCCCTGCGTGCCACCAGTAATCACGCCAGCGGATGCGTTCTCCGGTGAGCTGAAAACGGTCGCCGGGACCGCTGAAGTAGGGATACGGTTCTCCCGGCTTGTGTCCGGTCGGAAAACCGTCAGGCGGCGTCGGAGCATCATATCCCGGCTCCGCCCAGCGGAGCCGGACCTCGCCCGTGCCGGAAAAGATGTAGTCTCCATAGACGCAGACATAATCGTCAAAACAGAAAAACGGTCCGCATTGACGGTAATTGTGAATCTCCTCGCATCGCATCGGCGGCAGCGGTGTGGATTCCAACGGCCGCGGATCATTGACATATTCAGGCTTTTTCCACTCCCCGCCTCCGCCTTCGAACGCTCTCCAGTTGAAAGCCTCATCGGTCAGGATGTGCGCATAACTGCCCCAATCGGTCTTGCTGTTCGCAAAACTGCATCCCATGCAAAGCTGATACTCCCAGTCGGAAGAAAGTACACCACTTTCATCTTGAACGAATATTCCCGGCTTGACCGACATCTGGCCATAAGCAGTCAGGGCAGGGCCGAATGCGAAAAGCCGGGCGGTGAGGATATGTTTCCCCGGCGCAAGCGGAAGTTCCACGGCTGCCGTAAACCAGCGTTCCGGTGTACCGCGCGGCGGTCCGTCGGCAATCACTTCGCCGTCGCAAAAAAGAGTTGCCCGCTCATCCGCACTGTATGAAAAACGCAATACAACAGGCTCCGCAACTTCGAAAATATTTCGAAAAACGGCAAAATAAGGAGGCTCTACGCCCCATCCATAAGGACGCATCCATATCTGAGATGTCATAATAATATCAACCATTGTAGCAGAGCCGAAAGCAAATGAGTTGTTCAACTCAGAGCCAAATACTGCAAGTGTTAAACGTTCGGAACAATAAGAACAGTTACTTCGCACTCAAGACTGCGATAAGTTGCGGAACTCTAATGAATCTTGAAAGTGAAGTCGTACCAGCTGTCATTCCCGATAAAATCGCCTCGCCTCCATGCTGTGGCGCTTCCATCCAGCAGAACGGCATTTCCACTGGTTCCGCCCTTGTGACGCAGACTGAAAAGTTTATTGGTCAGATCCATTCCGCCGACACCTTCTTCAATAACGACCGCTTGATATCCGTCACCTTTCCGGGCAGAATCACCGCAGAGGATCATCTTGGTTTTCCGCGTTTTTTCTTCCTTCAAACAACGTTGCAGACTGCGGCAATGGCTGCCGGAGCCGCTATCGGTGCATGTCCCAACAGCAATCGCTGTTCTTGCGCCGGTCGGCACTCCATAGGAATGGGTATCTGCGTGATTAAAAAGAGCTCCGCCCGGACAATTCCAGATTCCATAGACATCATACTTCGCGTTGGTTGGATATCCGGAAAGATAGTTGAGTGTTGACAATGCTTGAGGCCATACTCCGCCCCATGAACTTTTCGCTGCAATCAGAACATCATTGTAATCCTGCGCATAAGAAAGGTGCATCACCCCCAACTGTTTCAAATTGTTGAGGCAAGAGGTGGAACGGGCGCTCTCCCGCGCCTGATTCAGTGCAGGGAGCAGCATCGCCGCGAGGATGGCGATGATCGCGATCACAACCAGAAGTTCAATAAGCGAGAAGGAATTGCGGCTTCCGGTAGATGATTTTTTGAAACAGGTAAAGCACGTTTTCATAAGAGGAGGCTCCTTTCTGGGATTGTTTGTCGGGAAACTTTATTCTTCAAATACAATAACCGGATATCCAATATCATTTCTGCCGTCGCCACGGATCTCCGTGAGTGAATGATAACCTACACGGCAACGCCCGTCGTTGTCGTTGACCAGCAAGTTGAAACGGAACGGTTTGCCGCGGACGATTCCAAGCCGTTTTGCCGGGAATTCCGTCTCATAAACCGTATCTTTGGCTGTTTCATTGCGGATGATGCTGACCGGAATTTCCTCAAGCAGTGCATCGCCATCGCCTTTGCCCGGCTTCATCCAGCAGAATTTGCGGATCTCACCATCATTATCCTTGGCAATACCGATCTTCCACATGCCGCCGGTAATGGTCTGCGAAAAGAAGATTTGCAGGCCGTCGCCCTGATAAATCTGCACGCCTTTCTGATCCTGAAAATGGATATCGTCGCGCACCACGACCCTGACGGCGATTTTATCGGGGGATTTCCAGCCCAGCCAGAGCCTGACCGAGCAGTCATCCGCGCCCTTGTAAATGCAGTCGGCATACATCGGGTCGTTCGGCGAAGTCTGCATGTAGCTTGACGCATCCTGCAGCGAGAAATCCGCCGGACGGTTGAAATTCGCATTCGCGGGCAACCGGAATTGCGGAGTCAGGAATTTGCGGACGGCGAATTCACCGAGTTCCGTATCGAAAGTCAGGGTGAGCGCCTGCGGTTTCCGCAACTTTTCCGGTTTGACCGGATAACGGAAAGTCCCGTCGCCGCCGACTGCGAGTTCTCGGGCGCTGCCGTCGGCAAATGCGCCGGTAACGGACTTCACGCCGCTTCCGGAGGCAAGTTTGAATTCACCGAAATCTCGGGTTTCCGTGAAAACCTCTCCCTTGATTTCCGGCAATGTGTCCTGTTCCAACGCAAGCGTCATCGGTGCTGAAGAGACGTGCAGCAGGAGTTTCCCCTTTTCCGTCCTGACCGGTGTGCGGTTGCCGAAAACATCTATGAATTCCGCTTTGCCGGTGACGCCTGTGAGCTCGAACAGCCGCTCGGAAGCAGGCGGATAAAGTGTCCAGCCGGGAATCAGAAGGGTGTCGCCTTTTTTGAAGAGAAACATGTAGCAGTCGCCGACGGTGAGATCGCGCACCAATCCGGCGCCGCGGAAAAGCCTCGTGACGTTGTTGTAGGCAAGATAAGCCTCCTTGGGTTCCAGCGCGTGGTCGAGCAGCCCGAAATTGTGTTCCTTATTGAAGTGGTCGCGGCCAAGATCGTACATATTGTGCCAGACGTGGGCGACGGCCCCCTTGACCTGCGAGTAGACCATCTTTTCAAAGAGAATTTCCGCCTGCGCCAGACGAGTGCAGAAGCTCGAGGTCATCGCCGTTTCGTTTGCCGCCCACGGCGCTGTGACGCCCCACTCTTTGCGGGCTTCGAGGAAGGCGCCGATGCCGCCGACGTATTCATGAAAAAATCCGTGATAATGAATCGGATGAAGATCATATTTCCCCCTGGCCGCTTTCAGCGAGCGCGGCATGAAGTCCGGAAAGGTCATGCGCGGGTGCTGCCCCGGCATGCAGGTATAGCCGCAAGCGGAAACCTGAATCTTCGGATTGACCGACTTGATGACATCGTAGGCACGTTTCAGCAGTTCGGCATACTCTTCGGGCGTGAAGTTGGCGAAGCCGGGAAGTTCCGCTTCGTTCCAGATCTCCATGACGCGGATGTTCTCTTTGCCGTAACGTTCCACACAGTTGCGGACATAGGTTGTCCAGAGATCGTAGTCGGGAAGCGGAAAACCGAAACTCTGCATCACCGGTTCATAGGAGGGCTTCCACGTTTTCGAGGTCGCCCAGCGCGGCGGGAACCAGAGGATCGGCGCCCAGCGCAGTTTGGCGTCCTTTAAAATTCTGTAATGCGCATCGGGATAACTCCAGTCCCATTTGCCCTGATGGCGTTCGATATACGCCCAGATGATCGAGGAGCGGTCGAAGTCCGCGCCGCAGTAACGGGCGGCGCGCGCGGTGATTTCCAGACGTTTCAATGCCGGGGTCAGCAGCGCAACGCCATACTGCATGCCGTCGTGTTCTCCGGCGTTGTTCGGCGGCATGAATCCGAGGCGGCGGCGGAAGACGACCGGACGGCCGTCCTTGCCGGGCAGAGTACCGCTGAGATGATACAGGCCGTAGAGTTGCGGTTCAGGCAGCGCAATCTCTTTGCTTTCGCCGGGAGCAAGTTCAATGTGTTCGATGATGCGCTCAAGTTCCTTCCCGGCGTTATCGCTCCAGATCAGTTCGGCTTTGCCGGAGAGCGCTGCCGTGCGGGTGTTGGAAAAACGGACTTTTCCCGGCACGCCCTGCTGCCAGACGTTGAAATCGGAACCTTCACCCAGGTCGAACGCCAGTTCCACATGCGGGATTTCGTAAGTCAGATCAATCATCTGCACAGGTCCGGCCGAATCAATTCTGATTTTTTTCAGCGAAACCGACGTGCCGTCCAGTTCGTAGGGAACAGGATAGATGAGCGTATAAACATTGTCGCCGTCAACTTTCACCGTTTCCGGTTTCTGCGCTTTTTCCTGCTTGCCGTGCAGCAAAAGCAACTGGGCCTGGGGAGCGGCGCCCGCCTTTACACGCAGACGAAACTGGCCGCCGCGGAGCACCGGGAAAAAGATGCCCTCGCTGCATTCGAAGAATCGCTGGTCATTTTCCGTCCCGGTCCTGAATTTTTCCCCCGGAACCGGTACGGCCTCACGCGCATTGACCGGTTCAGATTCCTCGGGAAATTTCTCATAACGGATTGATGTGACCAGCACTTCACCGGGGCCGGAGTTTGCCGGATAATCAACCGACATGCCGAGGAGGCTGACCGGCATGTCCATCTTTTTATTTGCGGCAGCCTTGGCTGAACTTTTCCAGCAGCCGTTGGGTTTCGGGTCAAGACCGTTTATTTTGTAAACGAGCTGCGTCGTTTCCGGGCCAACTGCTTTTTTGAACTGAAAAATTTCGCCGTCTTTGTCAATCAGCCGCAGTGCGAGCGCATTGAGCGTGCTTTTTTCCGAACGCTTGAGCTCAACCGCTACGGTCAACTCTTCAAAGGTCCCGAGGAGCGGCGCTTGCGGAAAAGTGAATTCCATGAATTTCCGTTCCGCCGGATTCCAGGTCAGTTTCAATGCGTCGAATTCCGGCGTAATAGTGACCGCACCGCCTGCCGCCCAGCATTTGCGCTTCGGATAACGGCTGAAATCGATCTCTCCGGCGAAACCGCAACTGATTGCAGCAATCAGAAAAGTAAAAAAGAACTGCTTATATCTCATTCAGGAACTCCTTTGGTTGATCTGCAAATATTATACTTCAAACTCTTTATCATTACCTTTCTGAAAATGTCATTTTTTATTCATGAAGTGCCAATTCCTATTTCTTATTTCGTTTCATCAAACGGGAAGTCGAAGAACCGGGAAAAAATTTTAATATTTTTAAATGAAATTTGGAAAATTGCCATTGAAAAACAGCAGGAAGATGCTACGCTAAAAAAGCCACTCCTGAAAGCATCTGCCATCAAGCCATCACAGAAACGGAAACACATGAAAGAAATTCCAGAACATTTCCAGGGATCATGGATTACCACGGCCGAATTTTGTAACCTTCGTCCGCAAAACATGTTTCATCGACAGCTCGACACAGGCTCCCTTCCCGTTTCTGAACCGGAACGGCAAAACAGGCATATCCTTTTCCGAAAAAAATTCACAATGAAAGGAGCCGTTTCCACAGTTATCCGGATTTCAGGCGACGATTATTACAAGCTCTATATCAACGGTGTCCGAGTCGGGCAGGGGCCTGCGGCAGGATACCCTTTTCACTATTTTTACAATGAAATCGACATCTCCCGCTTTGTCCATGCCGGAGTCAATACACTGGCGGTACACTCCTATTATCAGGGACTCATCAATCGCGTATGGGTCAGCGGCGACCGCCGGCACGGAGTGATTTTCGATCTTCTGGCGGATGGAGAACTGATTGCGTGCTCGGATGAGAGCGTCCGCTGCCGGGAACACTCCGGCTTTGTCTCGGCCGGAATTACCGGATACCAGACCCAGTTTCTGGAATGCTACGATGCTGCGGCGCCGGAGGTCGGATTCGAACGGCCTGAATTCGATGATTCCGGCTGGGAATGCGCCTGCATCCATCGCCATGCGGATTACCGCCTCTTCCGCCAGCCTTCGGAACAACTGACAATTGAGGAAATCCGTCCGGAAAAAATAGAAAAGTGCGGTGCGTCCTGGCGAATCGACTTCGGGGGGATCTTCGTCGGCTCTCTCCGCTTCCGGGCCTCCGGCGATCGCGGTCTTGAGGTCGTCATGTATTTTGCGCAGGAACTGGAGCCGGACGGTTCGCTCCGCTGGAAGTTGCGGGCCAACTGCGCTTATAAGGAGAGCTTCCTGCTTTCGGGGGCGGAATGGGATGTATTGAACCAGTTTGACTACAAATCATTTCGTTATGCCGAGCTGCAATGTCCTCCCGGTTGCCGGATTGATCCGGAGTCCATCGTGCTGGAGGCGCGGCACTATCCGTTTGTCCTGCGGGCAGCCTGCAACCGAAATGATGAAAAATCGCTGGCGGTCTGGACGCTTTGCGTCGATTCGCTCCGCTATGGGGTGCAGGAGGTCATTCAAG
>OKSC01000804.1_pt1 | contig 34753 bp, 45 predicted proteins | sample 1601161 | NCBI WGS metagenome assembly OKSC01 (sample SAMEA3541552, study PRJEB24748) | human gut metagenome | biome: human gut; feature: human-associated habitat; material: faeces | place: China | collected 2012 | reverse complement strand
AAATCTTCCCCATTGTGGGAACTTTTGCAAATGCTGTTTTATGGGAACTCTGCTACTCCAGACACCCCTAATTAGGGTTATCTGAATGTCTACCTCGGCTTACTACGTTATTCGAGCAGCACCTGCAAGTAGTATCAAAAGGTTTTGCTGACTCACACGTCCTGCGGTAAGTCAAGTCCGTTCCAAAATCAAGTACGCTTATCTTCTTCCGGGTCTTCAAATGCCAGACGGGGACCGGAATAAAACTGTGATGCAAAGTCATCCATATAAGCATAGGACTGTAACTGTCCATTCTTTACATACGCGATCGCATCACGGCCATTCACTGTTGCCCGGTTTCCCAGGAGAGTCTTTTTCCCCTGGGTCGTGTAAATCCCATAATCCATAACCATCCTCCCATCTACAACTTTCTTTTGTGTGTTCATATTATTTCCGTCTTGACAAGTTGCGTTTCTTGCGTTATTATAATCATGCAAGTTGCGTTTACAAGCACATTATACAGTTCAACTTGCGTCATGTCAAGCGCAACATAAAAAGATGACATGCACAACCAACGGAGGTTATATTATGAAATTCGGAGAAAAAGTCAGGGCAGCCCGCCTCGCTGCCAAGTATTCACAGCGTCAACTCGCCGACATGACTGGTATTGCGCTGCGCACGATTCAAAATTACGAAAGCGGAGAACGTCTTCCCAAGCAGAAGGAAAACTACCAGCTCCTCGCTACAGCACTTAATGTAGATGTCGACACCCTAAAAGATGATGATGCAGACTTTGTGATCAAGGCGACCGAGAAATATGGTGCGCGCGGCAATGCCCAGGCAGAACGTCTGGTCAAAGAGGTGTCTGGTCTTTATGCCGGTGGTGAACTTGCGGAAGAAGATATGGATGCGATGATGAAAGCCATTCAAGAGGCTTACTGGATAGCAAAAGAAAAGAACCGGAAATACGTACCGAAAAAGTACAGAGGCATCTCCGGTGACAGCTCCAATTCTTAAGCTTTCTTATAGAAAAGGGAGTGATTTTAACAATGATCAGTAAACAAGCCTCTATCCTACCACGCCGTCTGATTCGGCGTTATCACACCAATGATCCATTTGAGATCGCTGCTGCTCTCGACATTACTGTTATGGAACGCAGCGATTTCCAAAGGCAGAAAGGTGCATTTAAAGTTGTCCTGCACAACAGTTTCATTTTTATCAATGCAAAGATGTCTGATGAAATGAAGCGTATCGTATGCGCTCATGAGTTAGGCCATGCCCTGCTCCACCGCTCTCTCGGAAAAACGCAGGAATGCCTTATGGAATTTGAGCTCTTTAATATCACAAACTCCACAGAATACGAGGCAAATCTGTTCGCCGCCAATTTACTTCTGGAGGACCAATCCATAGAATCTCTTATTCAGGATGGTTTTGATGTCGTTCAGATTGCCCGCAGTCTTGGGACCAATGTCAATCTGCTGCTCCTTAAACTTCAGCAGATGAACAACGATAATCACCTGCACCTTCCTGATATGCCCAGTCGGAACTTTCTGGGTACGATTTCTGATGATGCAGGACATTTATAATAATCAATGAAGCCATTGCTTCTCTCATCGAAAAGCAGTAAATATAAAAAAATGGCGATGCCAACAGAAAGGACTCACAAATGAAATACGTGCTTTATCGCTTTCCCAATGCTGTCCGTCACCCCGAAAATTCCGATCCCGAACTCTACGGTATTTTCAAATTTCCTGTCAAAGGTCAAGTCGTTGGTGTTGAGTTTGGCTCCAGTATTGGCGAAGTGACAGACGAACTCATCCACGATGTGAATGATGAACTTTCCGAAGCGTACCCCAAGTGTCAGGTAATGACCTATGCGCCTTCCGACGAGATGTACGGTCTAGAAGTTCTTACCAATGAATCTTTTGATTATGAAATGCAGGGGATCGTTGTGGACAAGAGCAAACCGGTCAACACGATCATCTATTTTGGTGTGAAAGAGATGGATGAATAATTTTTATCACCTGAGAGACCCTCACATTGTGAAACTGAGGCACACAATGTCAGGGATAATATGTTTCTTCGGAACATCCACAATAACCGGAACCTGTTATTCAAGTCAATCATTTCGCTTATGAGAGGTGACCACTTATGCCATTTACAGAATCTGATATCAAAAACTACAGGTGCCATGCCGATGCTGTGATTGCCGAAATCTATCCATTATTAAAGAATGCGGTATCGCCTCATGCCGCCACTTACATGAAGAAAGACATGTTGCGTCTTAAGGAAAACGGTTTGGACGAGCGGATGACCCTGGAAGAAAATAAAACGTTCTTCCATGAAATAGCCCACATGCACTGTGATGCCGCAATTACCGCCCAGATCCGATACAGCAACAAGTCATACCGCGCCACGCTGACCAAGGAATCTATCTTGGAAAAATGCCGGATTTGTGATCTGGATGCTCAGAGCGTCAGGCAGATTCTGAAGACTGCCGGTTTCGATGCTGGAGGTGCCCATCATGAATAAAGAAAAAGTCTATGTAAAAGTCGATTCCACATTCGACCCAACCGGTTTCATGCAGCCGACATCGATCACCTGGTCGGATGGACGTACCTTCCCAATCGAAACAGTGCGCGACTTCCGCCCTGCCGGAACCGCAGACAACGGTTACTCTGGTGACTGCTTCACCGTACTCATCCAGGGGCAGGAAAAGCACCTGTTCTTTGAGCACCTTGATTCACGCTTCAACGGTCGGTTAGGCCGGTGGTTCGTTGAGAGAGCCGGACATTAACAGCAATATAACAAGGACGCAGTCAGAAAGGAGGAAATTACACGATGCAACACACTTATCTTGCGATAGATCTTAAAAGCTATTACGCGAGTGCGGAATGCGCTGCCCGCCACCTCGACCCACTTACCACAAATCTGGTCGTTGCAGATTCCTCCCGCACCGAGAAAACTATCTGTCTCGCTGTGTCTCCTTCCCTGAAAGCCTATGGCATTCCGGGTCGCGCCAGACTGTTTGAAGTCGTGCAGAAGGTCAAGGAGGTCAATGCAAACCGGTTAAGGGAAGCGGTACGATTAAGAAAAGCTATGTATAAGGACGGCAAACCATCCTTCTCCTCTGCTTCCTATGATTCCTTATCCCTTGCCGCCGACCCGTCACTCGAACTCTCTTACCTCGTCGCACCGCCCCGGATGGCATACTATGAAAAGGTATCGCGGCAGATTTACGGCATCTATCTGAAATACATCGCGCCAGAGGACATCGTGGTATATTCCATCGACGAGGTATTTATCGATGCCACCTCGTACCTATCCCACTATAATATGACCGCACACGACCTTGTCATGACAATGATCCGGGAAGTGCTTTATACGACCGGCATCACTGCCACCGCCGGGATCGGAACTAATCTCTACTTGGCTAAGCTGGCAATGGACATCACTGCCAAACACGCTGCGCCTGACAAGGACGGAGTCCGTATCGCTGAGCTGGATGAAGAAAGCTTCCGCTATCTCCTCTGGGACCACAAGCCGCTCACAGACTTTTGGATGACTGGTCCCGGCACCGTCAAGCGGCTAGAAAAGCACGGCATCCATACGATGGGCGAGCTGGCCTATTTCAGCACCGTCAATCAGGATATCTTATATAAGGAATTCGGTGTTGATGCAGAACTCCTGATCGACCATGCTTGGGGGCTGGAACCCTGCGGCATGAAAGAAATCAAGGCATACAAACCCAGCAGCAACAGCATCTCCGAGGGACAGGTACTCTCCTGCCCTTACCCATATGATAAAGCCAGAATCATTGTCATGGAGATGGCAGACAGCCTGGTACTCCAGCTGACAGATAAAGGACTGGTAACGGATAGTTTGACACTGGATGTGGGCTATGACCGGGAAAACTGTGACAGCGGCAAGTACAGAGGTCCGGTACACATCGACCACTACGGCCGCACCGTTCCGAAGGGTGCTCACGGCAGCACGAAGCTGGATAATCCGACCAACCTCGGCAGTATCCTGATCTCTGCCACAACTGAGCTGTTTGAGAGAATAGCGGATAAAACCCTGACAGTAAGGCGAATCACAATAGCCGCCAACCGTGTGGTCAAAGACGAGGGATTCTTCCAAGTCGATCTGTTCACAGACACGACCAAGCTGGAAAAAGAGAAGAATCTGCAGAATGCGATGCTGGGTCTCAAGAAGAAGTTCGGAAAGAACGCCGTTCTGAAAGGGACCAACTATCTGGATGGTGCAACAATGAGGGATAGAAATCAGCAGATAGGCGGCCATAAGGCTAAGTAAGGAGGGAGAACATGGATTACAGGAACACACCGGAAGGCAGAGCCGTCCAAAGTAAATATGGCAAAATGCTCCATGCTTCCCGCCCGGAGCCACCGCATGATCATCCCCGGATGCCGATGTCAAATCGCGCTAAAATCTTCTCTCCGTTTGCCGCCTTGCGAGGATATGAGGATGAGATTGCTTCTGAAGGCAGAGATCATCTCAAAGGAAATAGAATCGAGCTGTCTGAAGAAGGCAAGCAAGCTCTGAACCAAAAGATCAGCCAACTTCAGAAGGGACAAAAGGTCGCAATTAAATATTTCACGGATGGCTACTATGAAGATATAGCCGGGGTACTGGATGCTGTGGATGCGATAAGCAAAGAACTGCGAATTTACACAGGCTTTATAAATGATACCGGCAAAGAGCTGCCAACCATTATTGCTTTTGAGGATATATTAGAGATTGGGGTGAATATGACTTGAATTACTACTTTTGCGATGCCTGCCGCTACTGCTTCTCTGCTGAGAAACTGCCAGATCGATGCCCTGACTGCGGAGCGGTAGCACACGATAATAAAAAGGCAGTACGGCCGGCGAGTAAAACGGAAATCGAGGAATTGCTCAAAATACAGAAAGAAGATAAGGAGGACACACAAAATGAAAGCACATAAATATTGGTCACTCGGCGCACTTGCCTGCATGGCAGGATGCTTCTACACAGGCTGCAAGAAACTGATGCAGGCTCACAAGTATTTCGCTTGCGGCTCTCTGGTCTGCATGGGCATGGCAATCTACTCTGGTCATAAAATCGCGCCGAAGAAGAAAAAAGCTGAAAAGGCTGAAAAATAAGAACACACGCCCTCGCCGCAACAAGCGAGGGCTTTTTTTGAACTCCAGGAGTTCACTTTATTTACGTCACAAACTATACACTTCCATCATGAGCCGAATTCCGACTTTCAGGCCTTCCTCAAAGGCAGTCTTCTCCCATGCACAACACACCGCTCCCTGCCGGTCCATGATCTTCTCCCAGAGCGGAATCTTATCTCCGACATAGTCATCTACGAGCCTATCCATACCATCTAGCCCACGCAGCCACTCTTCCAGTTCCTTTTCCTTGGTCTTTGCTGCCTTCCCAGCAACTGTGTTTTTCTCTACTGGGTTGTTCTCCGTGTAATGCTCGTAGATCAGATCCAGCAGGTTCTCCACCGGTGGGTAATACTCTGGCTTCGTTTTCTTCAAATGCTCCTCCAGCATTTCCTTCAATTTTTCTATAATGCTACCGTCCTTCCCAACTGAGATTCACCTCCTCAGTTACGGCACATATTACCGTAGACTTTTGCACATAGCAACCTATTTTTTGCGTTTTTTCGGATGGCCCATCTTCTCCTTTACCTCGTCCGGCACATCGATCAATCCGAACCGATAGAACATTCCGTAGATGTAAGTCACTCCCCGGATATCACCCAGAGCTTTCGGACGGTCAACTACTTCTTCTTTTATATTTCCCAGCGCCAAAACTATAGAACTCCACGCCAGACTTTTACTCTTTTCTCGTCTATCGATCCACAGTTCTTTTGTATACTCGCCGTTTCTGCCTTTTTTTATTTCGTAAGAGAATGGTAAGCCAGAGTAAGTTTTGAATTTCACACCGGCATAGGTCAGAACCACTCCCCAGAAGTTCTCTTCTGTCGGATCAGCCCTCCACCGCTTCATCGCTCTGTATCTCCGCTGCCGCTCTGCTCCAACACTGATTTTTTCTTTTTCTGTACTTGGGTAGTACACGCCTTTCTGATAAGGCAGGTACGAGGTGACGGAGGCTTTGGATAGAGCAAGAGCTGCTGCGGTTGATAGCAATGCGGTTTTATAGTCTTGTGTTTCTCGGTACTCCTCAAAGGTATCCTGTACCCTCTCTGCTACATCCGATTCATACACACCAGCTGTGATGAGGAGTTTCCGGACTTTGATAGGATTTAGGTTCAGGGCATCGGCGATGGCCTGCAAGGACATCTCAGAATCATAAAGCGCCACAGCACTTTCCAACTGCTCTTTCAGATTCTTCCCAGCATCGTACTCCGGCTTCAGCTTCTTTCGACCGCCGCCGGGCTTTCTTGTTTTCTTCATTTTACTCATGCAGCTCCAGCGGCAATCCGTCCGGGTCATGGAAGAAAGTCATCTTCTTTCCGGTATAATCATCAACTCGAATCGGCTCACATTCAATGCCAATTTCCGCCAGTTCTCTGACCGTCTGTTCCACGCTATCCACGCAGAACGCAAGATGACGTAGCCCACAGGCCTCTGGGCGGTTCACACGCTTCGGAGGATTTTCCTCAGCGAAAATCTCCAGCTCCGTGTATTCATTGACACGCAGATCCAGCTTCCAATCCTTGCGATCCGGTCGGTAGTTTTCTCTGATGACTGAGAAGCTCAGCTTGTTCACATAAAAATCCTTAGCTGCTTCGTAGTCAGACACGATAATTGCAATATGGTGTATTTTAGATAAGTTCATTTTTTCTTCACTCCGTTTCTTTTAATTTTGTCCTTCTTTTATTTTCGTTATAAACTATATATTCACCTTCAAAATATACCGTGTGAACTCCTGAAGTTCAGTTTGTCCACACGGCATTTCTTTTTTCTTGGGTTCTTGCTTATTTCAATTTTTCAAGAATCTCATCTGCACTCATACCGTTTGCCAACAGCTTCTTCAGCACTGCTTCGGCTTCTGCTTTCTTAGCTTCATCTGCAGCCTTAGCATCTGCCTTTGCCTTCTTTGCTTCCAGGGATGTCACTTCTTTTTCGGCCTTCTTCAAAGCAGACTTCTTCTCTTTCAGATCAGCCTTCAAAGTGTCAATGTTGGTGGTGATGGATGCGATCTCTGCAGTCAGGGAAACGATAGATTCCTGCTTCTCTGCGATCTGGGATGCGTAGTCGGTATGGGTAGTTTTGGGACGGTTTTTGCTGCCTTTCGTTCTGGGCATGGTGATAACCTCTTTTCCTTTTATAGTTATTTAAGTATAGCACTGTGCTTGGGTGATGGCGACCTTACTTCTTGCCTGAAATTTTTTTCTTCTCGCCCTGCGATAGTACTGTGGGAAGACTCCCACAGTTCTTATTAGGCAATCATATCTTCTATCTCTATATTCCATATAATCTTCCTCTCTTACCTTTTAATTTTTGCCTTAACAATTCCCAGTAGATATTTAAACTCATCTGTCTTTGCAAAGACAATTGCATAAAACAGATTAACAATAACACAGACGGCAATCACCTTAACAACAAAGCCTATCCATCCGCCAACACCAATCATGAAGTTACAGATCCAATAGGAACCCCCTGCGCTTATAGCTGTCAAAACAAAGTACTCCGCAAAAAGTACAAAGTATTTGGACATTGGAACATTGAATTTTTTTTTGTAAAGCAAATATGGCTCGTACCAAAAATTAGTAGTGATATTACTGATAAAGGTTCCCAGCAAAACACCATATATTCCCATTTTTAACGGTCCAACCATTATTAACGACACAACAAAATTAATAGCCGCCTCAGCAATACATTTTGGCTTGAGCTGTTTAAACATTCCGTATGTATCATTGAATGTTAAAAATGTATTTCTGATAAGTCTCATGTACAGATTAAGACAAATAATAAATACAACCTGTAAATCTAAAAGATACGATTCGCCAACCCACAATTCAATAAACGTATTTACAAGTGCAAACAAACCCGCACACGAAAAAGACACAAGCCAGAAATTAACAAACCAGATTTTTCGGAATGTTTTGTAGACCTTATCCCCGCTTTCAAGAGCAACAAGGTTACCCACGCTGCCCGTCAGAGCCTCAAAAATTTTAGAAAGAATCGTTCGGAACATTGTTGTAAACAGTGTATAATTCGAATACAATCCCAAAACAATGGTACTGACAAACTTGGATATAAGTAAATTATCTGTTGAAGTGACTACTGCCGAGCTCAGTTTACTCACAAACATCGCCTTAACATTATTGTATATCGCAACTTTTGATTCTTTATCAAGCTGCTCATTCTTATATTCCTTTAAATAAGAATAGTGGCGATCTACATAGATAGAAATGGCAATATTATTTGCCAATGTACAAGCAACCTGAATAATCAAGTAGACAATAAAATTATGTGTTAATAACAGAAACACAATCTGCAACACATTTTGAGCAGTTGTTGTCGATATATATATTAACGACGATATATAGCTTTTTTGATCCGTAATAAGTATGCTCTTCTTATAGATAAAAAAATAGCTTGCCGTTGTGTTTAGGAGATACAACAAATAAATAATTGGAATTTCCGGCATATCTGGAATATCTGAAATCAAGAATCCCAAAAAAGGTGTCAAGCACAGACCAATTATTGTAATTAAAATTCCAATGGTGTTGTAAACCTTCTTGTACAGGTTTAAGAGTGCTGCAACTCTTCTATGGTCTCCAGTTGCGGCCGGTTTATACATGGAATACAAAATTGCAGTACCAACGCCCAATTCAGCAAGTGAAAGTAATGTAAGAATATCACTGAATAAGCCACTGAAACCCAGATATGTCTTTCCCAGAGTATAAATAAAAACAGTCCTGCACAGGAAAGACATGATATTATAAACACCCTGCTCACAAAGTGCTACTATCGTATTTCTTATTGATTTAGATGTTCTCGATGATTCCATAACCTTACCTTTCAAATTGTTCGCTTAGTATACGCACTTGAGGGAACCTCTCGCTTACAGCGGCGATCAAACTCTTCTTTACGCTTTTTAAAGTAGTAGCGATAATAAACGCCCGGAATTAACTTGATAAGATTTTTTCCTCTTTGAACTGCTCCTTCTTTCTTTTCTTTTGTCGGAAAATACTCTTCAGCCAATACTGACAACGACTCATTTCCAAGACGTGAAAAGAATTCTGCTCTCTTTTCGTGTGGTTTTGCCGATGAATAGATCATACCACCATTACATCTTATTGCCTTTTCTGCATCAACACTGATCTTACAAATATTATCATCGTTGAGCAGAAGTTCCTTACCCTTCTGTGTCTGCACCAAACATAATGTAACATCAAAAGGTACATCTTTGTTTCCTGTTAAAGCTTGTGAAAACCAGCAGTCCCCGATCGTCAGGTCACTGACTCTTCCAATTGTTTTATACACACACGAATAACATGATGGGCGGCTAGAAATTTCCCCCAAAAAAAATCGCCCGTAATAATCCGCTCCGGCACTTTCCATTCGTTTCTGCCCATCTCTAAACCATACTGATGTCACCGGTTCTGAATAAAAAGGCTTAGGATGTACTTTTCCACGCATGGCAACTCTAAGGACATCACTTCCCTCATTAGTCGACTGCCAATTGATATATTCTCTCAATAATTTAGGTGATGGTGTGCCATGACAGATAACATCAATTGTATAAAGATTGGATATATCGACTTTCTTCCTATTTAAAAAAGAAAGCAATCCATAAATTTGACATGCCGTTCCCGAATACAAAACCTTGAGTCCGTCATGTAAATCACCAATAACATTTCTATATGTATCCCTTGTATCGCTTTGAACATATTTTGACCGATTCAATTGTTGCAACTGATTAACAGAATCTATTCTTATATGATGAACAACATTATCGCTACCATAGGATGCACCATATACGACTCCACCATTCGATAATATACTTGCTGCAATCCCACTAAACAACCCACCCGATGTCGCTTCTTCTCTAAGTTTTTCATCCTTCGCATAAGCGAGATATGCTTCTGGCTTGGAAGTCAATTTTGCATATTTACCGTTTTCTACAGGACATACCGTTTTACACATATTACAATGAATACATGCCTGCTCATTAATGTTAGGATATAAAAATCCCTCTACATCCTCAGACATTGAAATGCATCGCTTAGGACATATGTTATAACAAGCTCCGCATCCTGTGCAACTTTCCTTATTATCTAAAACCAACATTTCTTTCTCCTTTGAGTGCCTGCGTCAGAAATCTTCGAGCCAACTCCCTGTTTTCATCAATAACGGCATTTACCTTTTTGTAATCAATATTGTCTTCGATGATTTGATTTACGCTGTCGCAGTTTCTTGCCAATCTATCTTCCCGCCCGATAAGTTTCAAAACCGAATAAATTCTATCATTCGTGCTGCCAGCATCGGTATTCTGATGACGTTCACAACAGACGAACTCTTTTTCAAATATAATTGAAAAGGCCGTACCGTGGAAGGAATCGGTACACACATAAGAAGCATTTCTGATTAATGAAATAAAATCCTGCGGTGAAACATCATATAAATCATAATCTGCAAATTGCTGGTCTACTTCAACATATCCTTTAAAATGAGGAAGATTTACAATTTTGCATCCTGTAGATTTACTAATGCTTCTCGCAACATCTCTTCCAAGGGCATGTGATCCAAGAAAATAACAAAACACATAAGGTTCCTTTATTTTTATCTTTCCTTCATCTGCGACCTCATGCCATTTTGTCTCATCCAGCACTAATGTAGGATCTAAAGACCAGAACACATCTTTAAAACCGAGTTCTTTCAAAATCTTCACACCAGTTTTCTCACGGACTGACATATATTCAATATGTTGAAGTCTTCTTCTATAATCAGTTTTCATCTTATCTGGTATGTTCGGCAAACCGAATGATGGAGCAAATGCAACTCTACGAACTGAATCTGGAACAAATTCCAACATAAACATATGCTCTGGCAGGTTTACAGGATTCCAAATCTGATCGCTTCCACAAACAACAGCAGCATATTGTCCTGCCTTTTTTCTCAAGTTCCTGAATCCATAAATCTGAGTAATAATTTTTAGCTTTCTATCAAAAGAAGATATTGCTGATCTTCTTTTTTCTAGCAACTCATCAGATATATTGTCCTGCTCACTTATCCCTTTTGTATCATTATATGTTTTCGTGAATGACCTTTTCTCAATCTTTCTTCTAATACGCTCTGGAAAATTCGGTCTAAAATTAATAATTTCAACATCGTCATACTGAGAAATTATTTCTTGTACTGCATATGCTTGAAGCTTCGTCCCATAATTCTGAACTGCGTATGGCGTTAATAATCCTATCATATTTCTACTCCTATATAAAATCCTTTTCACTCAACTTGAAATACTCCAGCAGATTTTCCATATAAACATCATTGATATTCTGATGAACATTGCTCGAATTTAATGACTCTTCCTGACTTCCGTCAACAACAACTCTCTTTTGTCTGATTTCCTGATTACAATTGACAACTGCTGTATGGTTCAAAACCTGCATAATCTTTAACCATAGATCATCTGCATTTGGTGTAAGTTTTAAGAAGAGAGGCATATCCAACAGCAGATTATTCATGCAATGTGGTGGATACAAAACGCCACCACATCCTGTTGCCATAAGTTGCATAGACGGTTCTTCAACAGAGCCATTCATCCATTCCCAATCATTATATTTTTTTATCGTTCCATCTTCATTAAATAGAATCTTATGGGATCTTGTTGCCACAACGCACTTCGAGAATTTCTTATGAACCTTGTACAATTCTTCAATCAAATTTTTAGGATATATAATATCATCATCAATTGTGATTATAATACTATCCGGATGCTCTTTGATTGCATAATAGTATTTTTTGTGTGGTTTTATTCTTCCACCTCTCTTTTCAATTTGTAATCCAAACTCACGTAACTGTTTTAAACTATTCGGAAGTTCTTCGACATCAACAACATCATCATCCAGATATAAAATAATTTTATCTGGTTTCATCGTTTGACACAGCATGCTTTCTATCACTAAATGCAATTTTGAAAATCTTGCAGGAAAACTGGTGAGAGAAACAATTATTTCTTCCTCTCTTGCGGCTTCATTTAACCCAAAGTTCTCTCTATCACGCTCAAGTTCTTCCACCACATGATTATACGTCTTTTTATATTGCCTTTGATATTTAATGCCATCAAGTTTTCCTTTGATTTTCTTTAAGAACATAGCTACCTCCTATAAAATTAATTACTTTCCTCTGTTTCAGACCACCTATATGTCAGAGCAATCGTCGTCCAGATAAAGACGTTAACCGCATATGTATGAATAACCTGACTTGTCAATATCATTACCGAAAGAATCAGCATTAAGAATATAACTGCGAATAGTAAAAACTCTTTTTTATGTGTGTTTTTCCATACCAACACCATTCGAATTGGAGTAGCCAAAACATATCCCAAATATAACGCTCCCCCAATCCAGCCACATTTATACAGTACAACGGCAACAGCGTTATCAACATAATATGTTGCTGTTGCTTTCGCAATTGTCATTGACGGATTAATAAAATATAGGATTTCACCAAAGCCTGTACCCCATGGCGTTTTCTTGACTAATCTCCAATAATATGTCCATGTGATAATACGACTTGCTGTTGTTTCCGTATCGCTAGTTACATCCATGTTCAAAATTCTTTGTACGAGTTCACTATTCCCATTCAGCAATGCTACAATGCCAACTGTTCCTACAAGTGCAATAATTAAAATCCTAAAGAAATACGCTTTTGATATTGATTTGCCCATTGGTATAAAAAGCATTAAGCAGCCAACAAAACTAAGAATTACATGTGTTCTACTCTGTGACAAAACCGAGCAGAAAACTGCAAGTGCAATGTGCAGAATAAGCCATTTCGTTGGGATGCGCTTTTTATACAGATAGTCATACACGCCATATATCACAGTTACAACAAGTAAAGACAAATATCCTCCGCCAAAACGACCACCATTGTAAGATTGAAGTCCCCAAAACGATAAGCCCTGTGTTGTATACATAATGACATTAATAACAAGATTAACCGTTAATGCTTTAAATGTATATGTTAAAAACCAATCAACTGCAACGTCTTCAAAGCTATCAGATCTAACAATCCAAACAATGGCAATTGATAGAAAATACATAATACCATCGCCAATAACATTATTAAAAATGTGATGAGCATCACGCATTCCAATAAAAAAAGTAACAATCATACTAAGTGAGAATAATCCTAGCATGATATTCCGTCTATAAATAACAAATCCTTTTTTTGAAACTTTAGCGATGAAAATCCAAATCAGCATAAGGCAAAGTACAATATGAAATATTGAAACTTTACCTGTTACAGATAAGTATGTCAGTATCTTATTTGATGCGTGTAAAGGAAGTGCCACCATCAAAAAGTACAGCTTCCAAAACAGCGAGTTAACTCCTATTTTTCTTGTCATGCTTGCTATTCTCCTTGCTATATCACCCTAAAAATAGCAAGCGAATAACAAAAGATTTCAGTCAAGTTCTTACTGATACCTTTTTTCTACAGTGTTACTATAGCATCCAAGAATTACACAAAGCAGAATAAGCGTATTCAATGAATACACTTCAATGATTGAGCCAATCAAGTACATAAACAGTGTATAATAAACTGCGCTTGGTACCGCTTTTGTCCTCTTCAAAGCACTCCACACCATTGTTATTACTAGTATCAACGCAAATACGCCATAATGCGCAAAAATATTCAGATACAAACAATGCGCATGAGTCATATTGACTCCCCATCCCATATCAAATGTCAGAACTGGCCCGGCACCAATAAGTGGATGGTCGATAATGTACTGTAGTGCAATTCTCCAAATTGCTGTTCTTCCATTAAATGTGATGTCCTTGCCAAACCATGCAGAAATACTTTGTAACAGGTCTGATTTAGTAGTGAAGAAAACAATCGCCGTAAATCCGATTGCAACAAGAATTATTATTTTTCTTCCGCTTAATATAGTCTCCATAAGCTTGGGATTATGAAGCGCTCTATCAACCATGTACAACAACCAAAGAACACAAACTATTGTAACTGCCGTGGAAGAATCACATAGGAAAGCCTGAACGCTGCATAATGCTATTTTTAGGTACGTTTTTTTAGTTATTATTCCATATTGTTCTATCGAATCGAGAGAGAGACACCCCCCCCCGATTAAAATCCACGGAAGTATATTGTTTTTCCCTCCCAAAAGCCAAACAGTTTGTCCAATTCTGCCAGATGCAATTCCACCTGGAAATAGAATCATTGTCATAGTATTTATCATTAAGTAACAGAACAATATTGTTGATACTGCATTCAGAAACATACCTCGATTTCGCCTTATAAGAAGATATGCACCTACAGCAATTCCGACATCAGCTGCTATATCCCACTTAATAGTATTAATTGAATACCCACTGTGTATAGTCGAAATCATTGCGATGATATAATACGCCAGAACACAGTTAACAGTAATGTTGTCAAGCCTATATACAACCACATAAATAATTAAAGCACACAAAGCTATAAATAATTGAAGCATATGCCATCCATCATATAGTGTTCCTAAATCCGCTCTATATGTAAGAAACGCTGGAATTAGCATTATGAAAAAAAACACATATTTTGATAATAGGAGCTTATCCCCTGTTCTTCTAATTACCATGTTCTCTTCCTACCTGTAACAATTTTCAAAAAGTTCTATCTGGTATTCAATAGTATACGACTGCAACTCTTCTACGCCATTTTCGGCATGAAGCAGAATGTCTTCTGGATGCATCACATAATGATTCATCTTTTCAACCATCATATCTTGATCCCGTGCTTTCGCAACAAATCCAGTTCGTCCATCCTTGACTAATTCTGGTAAAGCCCCCATATTACTGCAAATGACAGGTAAAGCATTTTTATACGCGTCTAACACAACGCGTCCAAACGGTTCCTCCCACAGAGATGGGCACAACAACACATCTGTTTTCCTCAGAAGTTCCGAAACTCCCTTTTCATTTAAAAATCCAACAAATTCTATGTCGTTATTCTTCTTTGTTTCTTCCTCAACGTACCCCTGTAAATCGCCTTTACCTGCAATGTACAGCTTTGCACTTCCCTTTTTCAATTCATTGAACGAATCAATCATCCATCGTATTCCTTTTTGTTCACTTAGTGTTCCTAAATAAACAAAGGAAATCACATCACTATTACGATTTCTTTTCATATTAAGTGCTGATTTGACATTTTCTTCGTCGAAATCTATCGCATTCGGTATTACAACTTTTTGACTTTTTCTAAAGAAACCATCTCCTGTAAGGACATTCAGTGTTATTGAAGATGGTGCGGTTACAACATCTACATATTTTGAATGAGATCTATTAAGATTCCGATGCAGTTTACATGAAACCATGGGAGCAGAACACTTTTTCCCATTTGTTTTTTTGCATGACAAAGCAACTAACGGACACATTAAATGGTAATCTCTAATCGTGTGAACCAACTTAATCTTGTTGTCTTTTGCTGCTTTCCACACAATTGGAGAAAGACCGTAAAGATTGTTTGTATTAATGACATCCGGTTGGAAACCACGAATTTCCTTTACAATCAGCTTATAATTACCAATATTCCAAATGCCCATCAGATGTCCCATTAACCGCTTCCATCTTGGAACATCATGGATATTCCCTTTAAAGTGGAATCCTGCGGTTCTAATCCTTACAACATCAACACCGTCAATGTTTTCATGGATGTCAGAATCACTGGTACAAAGCACTCTAACAGTATGACCCTTTTTTGTAAGACCTTCCGCAAGTTTTTTTACACTATATTCTGCACCTCCACGTATATCAGGTGCATAATATGCATTTACAATCATTATCCTCAATGGATTTCCCTCCTAACCTTCGCAGAGAAGTTCATATAGCATTTTTGAAGACTTCACCCACGAATGCTCCTCTAATACTGAAGCCGCTGTCTCAACCTTCTGTGAAAGCAAAATATCTAGGTCACAGCCTCCACTATTGGGATCTATATAATAAGCAGACTGCTCATATATTTCCGGCAGGCAACTGGTATTCGACACAATAATCTTTCGCCCAAGTGATAATGCTTCAAGCGGCGGAATTCCAAATCCTTCATAGAATGATGGCTGTATCAAAGCTTCGCACTTCAACATTAAGGCTTTCATCTCACTATCAGATACAAAACCCGTAAAAATCACATTAGATAGCTTCGTATCTCGCAGCTCTTCATATTCATTTGAAAAGGAATTATTACCAGTAAGTACGAAATCATATTGTGGATTTAATTTTGCAGTTCTTAAAATCCAAGCAAGATTCTTATGCTTATATTTTGAGCCTAATGCAAAAAAATACTGTCTCTTCACGCCAATTCTCTCGAAAATAGAATAATCTGGCTCTATCTCTCTCATGTGCTCCCAGCCATTTCCGATTATATGTATCCTTTCTGGGCTAACACCATAATACCGGATAATTTCTTTCTTGGACTCCTTGCTTACTGTTATAATATTAACTTTCTTGTTATCGACAATCCTCTTAACCCGCCATAAATATAGATTGCGGTGTAATTCATGCCCCTTGTAGTTTTCTGGGAATGTCTCGTATATGCAATCATGAATCGCAACATACTTCATACCCCACACTGGAAAACTCAATGTCAAGTCAACACCAATTGCTCTGTTCTTCATTACATATATTGGAAATATTATTTGTTCCCAGATCATTTTACTTTTCTTTGACTTAAAATCGCCAACTGGAACAATTTTAATATTCTCAAAATCAAATCTACAGTTCCCAGCAGACTTCGGAACCACTAGCTCTACAGTGTATTTTTGGGTATCAATCATTGAATCCAAGTTTTTCACAAGGTTTAATGCATATCGACTCACTCCTACAACCTGTGTCCCGGCCCAGCATCCGTTGATTACAATTTTCTTCATCTATTATTCCTTTCAAATTCAATCGATTTTGATTGATATCGAAAGGAATAACCTGATTACATTGATTCAAGCACTTTTTGCGTCTCTTTGGCGCAACACACCCAGTCATATTCCATTGCTTGCTTTGCACCCAGCTGAATGCGCCTAGCCCTTTCGTGTTCAGGCATATCAATACATTCTAACATTCTTTGGGCCAAAGCATCTGTATCACATGATTGTTGGATGTATAAAGCTGCATCTCCGCCAACTTCTGGTAATGAGGAATTACGAGCTGTTATCACAATCCCACCACACGAGAGTGCTTCAACAATTGGGATTCCAAACCCTTCATAGTTTGATGGGAACACAAACGCTATCGCTCTACTCATTAGGTACTTTTTTTCGTTTTCAGAAATATATCCTGGTAAAATAATATATTCCCGATATGTGCTCTGTTCAATTGCAGCTTTTATGGGTTCTGTTCTCCATCCCATTTTCCCTGCTAAGACCAAGTAGCACGGCTCTGCGCTCTGTACGTTAACTTTTTCAAACGCCTTGATAATCCCTATAATATTCTTTCTGGGTTCAATATTTCCCGTATAAGCAAAGAAACGTTTTCCTGTAATCCCTATTCTCTTTTCGATATCTTCTTGCATTTCAGACGAGAGTCTTACATTGCTGTACCCCCCCATTTGGAATTGCAGTTATCATTTCCTTATCAATCTTTAACAGTCTTGTGATGTCATTCCGGGTCGCATCCGAAACAGCAATGATTCTATCTGCGCATTTGCAGGACAGACGGCAAAACACATTTTGCATTATAGCATTCCTTCGACTTCCCCAGCTTGGGTTTATCAGCAGTGCTAAATCATGAACTGTAAGAACCTTTTTTACACCATGCGCAAAAAGGGGCAACATATGCTCTGTCCCCCAAAATTCGTCTATTTTATCTGCCTTTAATGTCTTATCTAAACCTAAACATACTGTGATCGTTCCAATTTTCCCACTAACTACGCGTTTCTGAAATTCAGCCAGCACTGGATCTTGATTTCTGATCGGCTCATTTGTGTAGAGAATATATGTAGTATTTTCATTTCTTTTTAGATTTCTTAGTATTTCCAGTAGATAAATACCAATTCCAGAAGGGGATTCTGAAATTAAAGGTCTTGCATCTATACCAATTCTCATTTACTCACCCCTCATCATACAAACAAAGTATCTCTCAGCTTCAAGGCCTCGGTTTTCCAATTAAATAACTGTGCCTGTTCGACCCCAGCCTTTTTCGTCATATGAATCTTCTCCTCTGGAAGATTCATGACGGCTACAATCTGTTTCTTCAAATCTTTTAGATTTCGATTTTCAAAATAATAAGCTGCGTTACCCAAAACCTCTGGTAATGAAGCTGCATCTGAGGAAATCACCGGAATCCCCATAGACATCGCTTCGATTGGGGGCACTCCAAATCCCTCATATATTGAAGGAAATACGAACACCCGTGCATTTCTATACACATACGGCAATAAGTCGTCATCTACAAATCCAGTAAAATGAATTCGATCAACAGTTTCTTTATCCACATTAGAAAGCAAATCATCCATTAACCAACCTTTTCTTCCGGCTAGAACTAGGCTTGTATCAATTTTCTTTTCTTTGATTAATTCACTGAATGCCTCTACCAAGAGTCTCATATTCTTTCTCGGCTCTAATGTCGAGAGACAGAGAATATACCCTTCTGAAAGTCCGTAGGCCTCTTTTGCCTTCATATCTTGTTCTTTATTATAGTGAAAGTTCGCAAAGCAATCCGATAAACCATCATAAATAACTGTAACTTCATCCGGTTTTTTTTTCAAAATCTTTGAAATTCTATCTTTAGAAAACTGTGACACTGTAACGACTTTTTTATGCCCAAACGCAGCTTTTCTGTACATGAGCTTAAAATAGAGAGTCATGTACCTTTTGTTTTTGCTTGGACAATCCCAGCATCCAACATCATGAATTGCACTGACTGCATTTCTATTAAAGAAGAAAAAAGGTGCCGGGAAAGCCGGGAAAAAGTAATAATCAGCTTTTATAGCTGCAAGTTTTAATGGTAACTGCAACTGATTAAAAATCAGTTTATTCTTTCCTCTTACAATTACTTTTTTAACATTATGCTGCTCCACAGCAAATTCTTTATGCACCTCATTTTTGAAAACGAGTATATATTCAATATCGCTTTTACTCTGATCTGAAATCAATTCTTTCGTAATACTAAGTGCAAATCGCTCAATTCCAGAAAAGTTATCTGCAAGAGCTGTTAAATCAATTAAAATCCTCATTTATATTTCTCTCATTTATAATTTATAGTTTCAACTATGGACAACCACTTTTCCAATGTAAAGTCATATTTCTTAATCACTTTTCCTGGGTTTCCAACTACAACACAGTAATCTGGTATATCCTTTGTTACAACGGCATTTGCTCCAATTACACACCCTCTTCCAATTTTAACATTTCCAAGCACACATGCATGAATGCCAATCCATGTCCCACTACCAATCACTAATGATCCTTTCTCATAATAACCCTGCTCCATAATCGGGACATTTACATTTTGGTATTGGTGACTTCTATCTGATATGTAAACATTAGGACCAATCAAGACATTTTCTCCAAATAGGACTTTATATCCTGATTCAACTCTAGTATATGTATTAAGGCTAGTCCCTTTTCCAAATATAATCTCACCAGCTGCATCTATGCGAACGCCCTTATGTAAAATAACATCTGGTTCTAAAACTATATTTCCAGTCTTATATTTCTGAATTTCAACAGATGGATGAATCCACCCCCCCCCACATAAGGTATTCCGCACATTTTACATTTTAGATATGTCAACATCTTTTTTAAGATTCTTATCATTTGTATACCTCTTTTTTTTCACCACCAAATGTGCATAAATATAGCAATAAAGTATCGCACCAATTGGACAATAAAGTGCATATGCCAGTTCAGAATTAAACTTTTCTTTTAGTTTACAAAAATACCTCAGATAATTTTCCGGATTAAAAATCATGTCTAAGATGTCAATCTTTATAGACGCGATTTTTCCAAATTCTTTTTTTGAATTATCAACTACATTGTTATAATAATTATTACTATATTGTAGCAAAATATTTCTCTTGGATTTTTTTGCAAACAATAATTCCTTCAAAAAAATTATAGCGATTTCAAATTCATCAAATTTGCATTCACACGCATATATAGCCCTTACAAAATCCAGTAATTGCTCCTGAATGTGTTCTGTATAATTCTCATATAGTGTTTTCTCTTTTATATTTTCTTCTAACACCGCTTTAATAGCACCGTCTTTATCCCTATAATAAGATTGAACGCTCCCATGTGGTGCAGTTAGAATTTGCTCCCATAGGGTACAATTAGTCCTAAACACTCCGTAAAAAGATGACGGATTATTATTTAAGTCTTTTCCAAATAGAATTCCTTTTCTAACGCATTTATCGACGAAGAAATTTTCCATTAAGCCAAGGTAATAGCCTTTTGTTTCCAATCCAAGCGTTTCCGTAAAAAGAATCTGACCATGACCATACCACCCTTCATCGATAAAGCAAAGTTTTCCGTTTCTTTTATACTTGTTTAAATACTCTAATAGTAACTCTCTATCTTCTGCATTGCTCTTTGCTTTTTCATTCACTTTACGAGAATTCAATAAATATGTTGAATAGACTATTTCCTTTTGCGGAATACTAATTTCCTCATATGCATCAAATACTTTTTTGAGGAAAAAGCCTCCTCTGCTCAGAAAATTAGCATTTTGCTCATCAGAATGCAAATAGTTATGCAATTGTATTGTTACATACACCAACGGAAATGCATATGCTCCAAAGATGCAAGTTTTTCGAGCTTCTTTCCTAATATTTTTATAAGCACTTTTCGAACAATTATGATTGAACTTTTTGCTAAGATTAGTTAATATTTTATGAGAAATCGGAAATATCTGATTGCATCTATGCCATTTTTATTCGCACTATCTACATCTGATAGACGACTATCCCCTATCATAATTACGTCATGCGCTGATACGCCAAGATCATCTAATACATATTTATATAATCCACCATCATATTTTGTTTTTCCGATATCAGAAGAACAATATATTTGATCAAAAAAATCTTCCATATTGTATTTCTTCAAAAAAATGTAATACGCATCTCTCGGAAGATAAAAGTCACTAACCAATACAATCCTCTTTTGCTGGTGTTTCTGCTTTCTTAGAAAGTCAACTATTTCACAGTTGAGATATTGAACGCCAAATTCTGTATATATATCAATTTCTTTAGACAACTCAGCAAATTCTTCTTTAGTCATTGCACCAAGCTGACTTTTTATCATTCTATAAATCTCATTACACAGATTTGTATATGAAATGGCACACTCATTACTTGCCATATGCCTTATCGCATCTTTTCTTGCGGACAGTAGTTTACCTTTTTCCAAACCAATTTTTTTCGATAACGCATTATCCCATAGCTTAGGCATTTGATGTGAATGAACTTTTCTGAACATCACAGTATCAAAGAAATCAACAAAAATATATTGCTTATCTATTAATTGTTTTTCATTAATAAGTATCATTTCCCCACTCCAAAGTTATACATTTTGCCTATATTTGATAGCTAAACTAAGAATTTTTCTGTCATCTACAAGATACCGTTTTGCCATTCTCTTAGGATCTTGTGTAATACGGAACAGCCACTCTAAGCCGTGATCTGCCATCCATCTTGGTGCCCTCTTAATGTTCCCAGCCTCAAAATCGAAACTTGCACCCAATCCAAAGGAGATAGGCACACCCAGTTCCTCACAGTGATGGTACATAAACTTTTCCTGCTTTGGGCAACCCAATCCAACAATTAGAATATGCGGCTTGGCTTCTTTGATCATTCCTTTAATTTTATCCATCTCCTCAGGATTCTTTTCAAATCCATAAGGAGGAGAGTATGTACCTACCACCTGCAATCCCTTGTATCTCTTTGCAAGATTTTCTGCTGCCTTTGCCGCAACACCCTTTGCTGCTCCTAAAAAGAACATCTTGTATCCTTTTTGGGCTGCCATATCACACAAGAGTGGAAAAAGATCAGAACCGGATATTTTCTCCTTAATTGGAGTACCATACCATTTGGCAATCCAGAGCAGAGGCTTCCCATCTGTAAGAATTAAGGATGCATTGGCATACACATCCTGCAATTCCTTATTTGTTTCCAATTGCACAATGTGATCCACGTTCGGAGTGACCACATAAGCATTCTTATTCTCCTGTATAATAGAATCAATAGCCTGTAATGTCTCCTCCATCGTCAGGTTATCAATTTCTGTATTCATAAATTTTAATCTGGCCATTTTCCACTCCTCACTCTTTTGCCTTTAGCATCTCACCTTAATAAGTTCAGCATCTCCAACCACAAGACACCGTCCCAGTCCAGCAGGCAAAAACAGCGTTTCCCCTTTGCTGAAGCGCATCGGCTTTTGCTCAGCATCCATTGTCTGAACCTCGCCGTATCCATCCAGACACATCAGTACTTGAAAAGAAGTATCCATTACCGAAAAAGCAAAGCCCTTCGTAACCTGAATCTTCTCCGTTTCAAAATACTTGCAACGGCAGAGGATTTCACGGGAGCAACCTGGATAATGCTTCACCATTCGAGGCTTCTGGCTTACATCTGGCGCAACGCTCATATCCATAACTTGAACTGCCTTGTCAAAGTGCAGTTCACGCTTTTTTCCATTTTTGTCCACACGGTTGTAGTCGTAGACGCGATAAGTCACATTAGAGCTTTCCTGAATCTCAGCGACCAGAATCCCTTTTCCAATCCCATGCACCGTACCAGCAGGCACTAAATAGGTATCACCTTTGTGGACTTCTACTTTCTGCAAATGCTTGTCCAGCGCACCGGTTTCCACTGCCTTACGTAGAATTTCTTCTGTCACCTCGTGCTGAAAGCCATAAATCAAGTGTGCGCCTTCTTCAGCATCAATGACATACCACATCTCCGTTTTGCCATTGTCACCCTCATATTTTCTTGCATACTCATCGCTCGGATGGACCTGTACAGACAAGTCTTTTTTCGCATCAATAAACTTTACCAGTACCGGCAGTTTTCCATCTTCTACTTTCGTTCCGATATATTCCGGATGCTGTTTTAGTACACCCGCCAATGCCAATCCTTTGAATTCACCGTTCGCAATATAACTCGGTCCATCAGGATGGACAGAACACTCCCATGTTTCTGCCAGTGGAGTTAAATCAATTTTTTTACCATATTCTTCTCTTAGTCTTGTGCCGCCCCAGAGATAGTCCTTTCCGGTTGGCACCAGTTTCATAATCTCCATCGTTCTGTCCCTTAATCAAGTTCAAACTTGATTTTATCTGTGACACTAATCTCGTCGCCCAACTGCACTTCGATCATATCCAGCGGAGTAATCGCTTCAACTGTATGCTTACAACCTGCTGCAATAGTAATCACATCGCCCGTACGGAGAACCTGCTCCATACCATCAACGATTGCCTTGCCTTTACCAGAAACAACCGTCCAGACTTCCTCGCGCTCGTTATGCATATGGTAGCTCATTTTCTCTCCAGCTTTCATGGAGATTTTGACTGTCATAGATCCTGGCTGTACATCGATGACCGTATAGGTGCCCCAAGATTTCTCAGCATACATAGCCTCGGTTTCGATTTTCTCAACATACGGCTTCATGTAGCCGCTACGCTCTTTATCCGAAATCAAAATACCATCGCCACTTGCTGCAATGATCATATCCTTGCAGCCCATGCAGAGAATGGGAATATTCAGTTCATTGACCACATTGGTGTTTTCACAGGTCTCATCCAGAATAGCTTTGCCCTTGGTCTTATCCGCCATGACCTCAGCCATCATGTTCCAAGTGCCAACATCCTTCCAGTCACCGCTATAGCGCAGAACCTGAATGCTGGATTCTTTTTCGACCACAGCGTAGTCAAAACTAATTTTGGTCAGTGTGTCATATTTATTAAAAAGATCACGATAATCCTCGAAATCGATCATACTGTGAGCCTTGTCCAGCAGATATCCCAGCTTAAATGCAAAGATGCCTGCATTCCACAATGCGCTCTGCGCCAGATACTTCTTGGCAGTTTCGACATCCGGCTTTTCCTTGAACTCTTTAACTTTGCTGACGTTTTCGCCGCTTTCAGGAATGATATAACCATACTTCTCGCTCGGATAGGTCGGCTCAATGCCCATCAGCGTTAGATTTGCGTTGCCCTGTTCAGCCAGCTCCTGCAACGTTTTGACAGCCTCGTAATAGGTGTTATCCACATACGGATCGACCGGGCAAACCACGACCGCTTCATTTTCTTCAACACCCAATTCATCGTGAAGATACGCTGCTGCCAGTGCGATTGCAGGGAACGTATCACGGCGGCAGGGTTCCACGCAAATAGAAGCCTTTTCGCCAAGCTGATTCTTAATGGCACTTGCCTGAGATTTACTCGTTGCAATCGTAATCTTTGCGTCTGCATCTACCGTAGTGATCTGGCGATACACACGCTGCACCATAGATTCATATCTATCGCCATCTTTGAACAGTTTGATGAACTGCTTGCTACGCACATCATTGGAAAGGGGCCAAAGACGCTTACCAGAACCACCAGAAAGTAAAATAATATTCATTGTATTTTCTCCCATCATCTATTACTTCAAGTACTCCTCAGCACTCTTGCAAATTTCCACTTCAACTTTTTCTGCTGCGTCCTTGTTCTCCGCGCTGACAGAGATGTAAGTCTTGAGTTTCGGCTCTGTGCCGGAAGGACGTACCACGATAGAGCAGTTATCTTCCAGCAGGAACTTCAGCACATCAGACTTCGGCAGCCCGTCCAGACCGGGTGCATAATCCAGCAGCTTCACGACCTTCTTGCCGCCGAACTCCTTGATATCACCACGGAATGCCTGCATGATGCTCTGCATCTTTGCGAATCCAGCACTGCCATCAAATTCATAGCTGTGCAGGGTGTTCAGGCAGTAGCCATAGGTCTTGTACAGTTCATCCAGCTTATCCAGCAGACTGATGCCCTTGGTGGCGTAGTAGCTGAACATCTCGCAAATCATGTAAGCGCCGTCCACACCATCTTTATCACGGACGTAGGAGCCAGTCAGATAACCGTAACTTTCCTCAAAGCCAAATACATAACTGTCTGCCTTGCCCTGCTTTTCCAACTTGCCAATCTGCTCACCGATAAACTTGAAACCGGTCAGCACATTGATGGTTCGCAGGTCATAATGAGAAGCGATCTGTTCGCCCATGTCCATCGTCACAATGGTCTTGACCATAACCGGGTCAGTGGGCATCTTGCCATGTTTCTGGCGCTGGCTGCAAATATAGTCCAGTAACAGCATACCTGTCTGGTTGCCGGTCAGCAGTTCGTACTCACCCGCTTTGTTTTTGACCGCAATACCCACGCGGTCACAGTCCGGGTCGGTAGCCAGCAGCAGATCAGCGTTGCACTTCTTGGCATATTCCATGCCCAGTGCCATAGCTTCCTTAATTTCCGGATTCGGATAAGGGCAAGTCGGGAAATTGCCGTCCGGCTGCTCTTGCTCCTTAACCACTGTGATATTGGTATAACCCATCTCTTTCAGGGTACGGGTCACAGGCTTCAGACCAGTACCGTTCAGCGGACTATAAACGATAGCAACATCCTTATTGACCTCTTCACCAAACAGAACAGATTGATTCTTGACCTCATTTACAAACGCTGTATAGACTTCATCCGGGATGTACTGGATACTGCCATTTGTAAGACCAGCCTCAAAATCGCTGTGCTTTACATCCGCAAAGATATCCAGCTTTTTGATCTCAGCCAGAATTTCAGCGGCAGCCTCGGTCGTAATCTGGCAGCCATCTGCGCCATAAACCTTATAGCCGTTATATTTGCTGGGGTTATGAGAAGCAGTGATCATTACGCCAGCAGAGGTGTGTAGATAGCGAGTCGCAAAAGACACCGTCGGCACCGGCATCAGAACAGACCAGATATTGACTTTGACACCATTTGCCGCAAAAACATCTGCTGCAACTTTTGCAAACACATCGCTCTTGATTCGGCTGTCATAGCCGATTGCCACAGAAGGCTCTGCAAAGTTTTTCTGCAGATAGTCTGCCAAGCCCTGTGATGCTTTAGCCACAGTATAGATATTCATGCGGTTGGTACCTGCGCCAATCACACCACGCAGACCACCGGTTCCAAAGGCAAGGTCACGGTAGAATGCATCTTCGATTTTTGCATCATCCAGCGTTTTCAGCTCAGCGGCAACATCGGCATCTGCCGTTGCATTTGAAAGCCACCGCTCATATTCTTTTTTGATGTCCATCTTTAATTCCCTCATCTATCTTTTTAGTTTTTGGTTTAGTCTCTACCAAACAAATCTCTCGTATAAACCTTATCCTTCACATCATCAAGGCACTTGTCGTAACGGTTTGCGATGATGGCGTTGCTCATTTCCTTGAACCTCGCCAAATCGTTGACCACCACAGAGCCAAAGAATGTCTCTCCATCCTTCAAAGTCGGCTCGTAAATCACCACAGTTGCGCCCTTGGCCTTGATGCGCTTCATAACACCCTGAATAGAGCTCTGGCGGAAATTATCGCTGTTGCTCTTCATTGTCAGACGATAAACACCGATGGTAACGGCTTTCTCCTTGTTCTCATCGAATTCATTCTCTGCATCATATCCATAGTAGCCAGCCAGCTTCAGGACGCGGTCAGCGATGAAGTCTTTTCTTGTTCTGTTACTTTCAACAATAGCTTCAATCAGGTTCTCCGGCACATCTGCATAGTTTGCCAGCAGCTGCTTGGTGTCTTTCGGCAGGCAGTAACCGCCGTAACCAAACGAAGGATTGTTATAGTGACTGCCAATACGAGGATCAAGGCAGACACCATCAATGATCTGCTGGGTGTTCAGGCCCTTGCTCTCTGCATAGGTGTCCAGTTCGTTAAAGTAAGCCACGCGCAGAGCCAGATATGTATTGGCAAACAATTTGACCGCCTCTGCCTCGGTGAAGCCCATGAACAGAGTGTCGATGTTCTCCTTAATAGCACCTTCCTGCAGCAGACCGGCAAACTCATGCGCAGCTTCTACTAATCTTTCGTCAGCCAAATCAGTGCCAACGATGATACGAGAAGGATACAGGTTGTCATAGAGAGCCTTGGATTCGCGCAGGAACTCCGGGCTGAAGATGATGTTCTTACTGTTGAATTTTTCACGTACGCTTGCGGTGTAGCCCACAGGGATCGTAGACTTGATGACCATGATGGCGTTCGGGTTATATTCCATGACCAGCTTGATCACAGCTTCGACTGCAGATGTGTCAAAGTGCTGGGTGTGGCTATCGTAGTTCGTAGGAGCCGCTATCACAACAAAGTCCGCATCAGAGTATGCAGCCTTTGCATCCAGAGTTGCGGTCAGGTTCAATTCTTTTTCTGCGAGATACTTCTCGATATAGTCATCCTGAATCGGAGACTTACGGTTGTTGATCATCTCAACCTTCTCCGGAACAATATCAACTGCGGTCACCTGATGGTGCTGAGAAAGCAATGTGGCAATTGACAAACCCACATAACCAGTGCCCGCAACAGCGATTTTGTAATTCTTCATGTTATTTACTCCTCCGGCCCTCATCGGGCATATCCTCTAATTTTCTATGTACACATCCATATGGATGGTCTTTCTCTCTAATTTCCACTATGTGATAACCACACTCGGCTAAGTGTTTCCTTATGCTGTCGTATCCAATTACCCCAGCAATCGTGTTTTCTACTTCATAGAACATCCGTTGAGTACACTCGTCTCTATTCCTCTATAACCGAAGTGTTATTTTATACAGTCGAACCCCGTATACCCTGCAATGACGTTTTTTCTAAGTGTTGAATTGTTGAATCGAACCCTGTTGGTGCATGAGTTTTGTTGAAACTGTATATATCATCCAGTCCAATTCTCACCATTCATTGTTCGTTATGAACAAATCATTCACTCTCGCCGCACAAAACACGTAATTATCATCGCCATCCATGCTCTACTCAACAGCTGTTTTATGAAGTAGAAATCATCTGTTTTTCTCTATTTTTCATGACTCAACAAACCGTTATGATGTAGGTGTCATTAGCGGGTCAGATAGTGTACTCAACAGCAGTTTCAGACGTTAATGATAAACTCATGGATTTTTGTTGTTTTATCCTGTTTTCCGCCATTTCTATGATTCTTCTGAAAAAGATGTGCCAATTTTGTGCCACAGGGGTCAAAAGTTCGGCATTTTGTATAAGCATCCAGTATTTGCAGTTCATACAGCTGTGAAATATAACCAATTTCAGTGCCCCATATAGTGTGCAAAACAGGTTCTTTTCGACGATGCTACGTCAATACGGTTTGTTGAGTAGACATTAGTAGGAGCCGCGATTACAACAAAATCCGCATCCGAGTATGCAGCCTTCGCATCCAAGGTTGCAGTCAGATTCAGATCCTTTTCTGCCAGATATTTTTCAATATAGTCATCCTGAATCGGGGATTTCTTATTGTTAATCATATCGACCTTAGCCTGCACAATATCGACTGCAACTACCTGATGATGCTGACTCAGCAGCACTCCCAGCGAAAGCCCGACGTATCCCGTGCCGGCCACAGCGATTTTATAGTTTTTCATAGTTCTATTCTCCCTCACTAATTTTCTATTTGATAAAACAGCGAACAAGCCCACGGCGGGTCGCTCAAAGGCAATCCACCGTAGGCTTGAACTCTCCTTCATTTTTTATCTGTTGCTCCTTTTTGTGGGTCAAAACAGAGCTTCCAAAAGCCACCTACATATAACCCTCAGGATTTCCCGCTTCTTGCAGTTTTTCAACAAATAAAACATTTGAAGGACAACTCAATCCGTCAAAACCCTTTAGTTATCGTAGGTTTTCTTGGTTGACCCTATTATATCTCTAGCCCCTTTTTTCTCTATCGTCGGGACACACTTCTGCCGGATTCCCTCATAGTTCGTGTTATCGATATCGTCATACTCTGCGCCGCTTACATGATGTCCCGACCGGTTATAGCAGGTCACCTGACAGCCTTGCTGTGCCATCCGCGTGCACAGCTCCTTTACAACGATCTCTACGCCGCCCTCTCTTGACAACCGCTTCTGTCCAAACACCGCAATTCTAAGGTCTTTTTCCATCTCGTCTCTCCAACCGTATTCCTTCCATGTACTATTTTTTACTCCCCACGCCCCAGCAGGCACACCTTAAAGGTCTTAAAAATAATCTTCCAATCCACCCAGAAGCTGCGCTCCTTGACATACTTCACGTCCAGATCCATCCACTCTTCAAAAGAGAGGTCATTGCGATGCGGGGCAATCTGCCAATAGCAGCTCAAGCCGGGGGTCACATACAGGCGCTGCTTTTCGTAGTCGCCGTACTGCTCCACCTCGCGGGGAAGTGCCGGGCGGGGGCCAACGATGCTCATATCACCCTTCAGGATGTTCCACAGCTGCGGCAGCTCATCAAGGCTGGTCTTGCGGATAAACTTGCCCACACGGGTAATGCGCGGGTCGTCCTTGATCTTGAACACAGGGCCATCCATTTCATTCTGGTCCAGCAGGTCGTCCAGCTTTGCCTCTGCATTGGGGCACATGGAGCGGAACTTATAGAACTTGAAGGGCTTTCCGTTGCGGCCAATGCGTTCCTGACTAAAGACAGGGCCAGCAGACGGGTCATCCACCACAATTGCGATAGCCGTAGCCAGCATGACCGGCGACAGTACCACCAGTGCCAGCGATGACAAGATCACGTCTTGCGTCCGACGTCCGATCCAGTATAGGCGATGGTCGCGCAGATTTTCCTTGCGGTCAACTTCAACTTCCTTATCGATTCCGACAGTATTCGTAGCCATTTTTTCTCCTCACATAAATCCTTGTCTATGCACTTCTTATCGTCATTCGTTTTATCGCAATTTTCAGAAATAGTGCCCTATCAACACGGCATATTTGCGATATGCAGTTTGCGGATGCTGCTTGCGCATTAAAAACACAAACTGCTATAAAGTAGTCCCTTTAACTCACACCGTTCCCGCAAGCACCTTCCTTTTAGATAACCGTTCCTCTTTTCCTAAAACCGACAGACCATTATTCTTGATCTCCGGGCAAGCAAAAGCCCTCGGACGACAGCTTCGCCCAAGGTCATTTCAAATGCAATGTGGCCGCAATGAAAACCAGAACGTCATGCTACAGCTCAAGCGCCGCATGTGCATTACTTCCAGTATGCAATATTTCACATTTTTGTAGAACCTCAACAAGCCCACTTCATTTTCACCTTTGCGCATCACGCCAGCAAGGGAAACAGCAGTGGGCTTTTTATTTTGATCTATCATTCGGGTTTCCTCATGATCTATCACATGATTGTTCGCAAACAGACATAAGCCCACTGGATTCACCTCCTTACCGCAATCAAGGCGTATCCTTCCATCACAAAACAGAGGATACCAGTTCTTCTACGTGGCCGTCTGAATTCTCTTATTATTCTATCATGGTTATATCTGGGAATCAATAGAAATCCGAGGAAATGTATCCATCCATGTTTTAGAAAAAAATGCGATTCAGCCAGAACTTTTTTGCATATTGCCCAGTTTCGCATGAAAGCTCCAGATGAAATCATCGATGGACAAAATGTGTGGTCATATAGTTGTCCAAGGCGCTGGAGAGTGCAGTCAGGTGTGATAAGCCGCTCCGATGTAATGACAGCCGTTAAATAGAGAGTGCCTCCTCGCGCTGAAAAGCCGGTATATGCTGTCACATTGGTCAGGAGTTCTGACGAAGCATATCGCACAGTACTACATAATTTTTACTCTCTTCCCTGCTGCCCCTATTATATATAGGTATAACTTGCATCCCGTCACTGCAGCTACCACCTGCTCTAAATCGGGCTATTTGTTCGCGCAAAAGGCCTCTGCCGATCACCTTTCTGTGAAAGACAGAGGCCTTCTGTTGCTAGATTTTAATCAGGTCTGGGGAGATGAAACAACTATCTCATTCTACCGGGTCAGTATCCCCTTCCAGATTTTTAACTACCCCCGGGGTGTCTGACATGGCGTTTTCCTGCTGCATTCTGTCACATACAGCTTCGTAGATATAGGCGTTTACGCTTTGCCCCGCCTGTTTCGCTGCCTGCTGGATAGTTGCTTTTTCTCCTTTGGGCACCGATAGCTCCAAACGGTCATAATTATTTTTCACATATTTGTGAACTGCACGCTGTTGTGCTGCACTCGTCTTTGCCATTGATTTTTCCTCCTGTACATTATAGTGCCTATTATAGCATCTGTCGCCTATTCTCGTGAATATACATTTTGCACAAATTAACGCCCAAATCATTGTGCAACATTCCATTTTGATATATTCGCGTGAATAGTTTATACTCATGCCATCGGGAACACCTGTTCTCACATCCGACCATTCATCAACAATTTGAAGAGAGGTACACACATGAGTATCAACGTTTTACTGGCCTTTGTCGAGCAGTACAAGGAGGCCGCCCAACTGATCAAGGCTGCACAAGCTGAACAGGAGCAGCTGAAGATCCAGATCCGCGAGGCACTGGCTGAGCGCTCCACCAATTATCTGGAAGTGGGCTGCCACAAAGTCCGCCTGTCCGATTTCTCCAACACCCGGCTCGACAGCAAAGCCATCAAGGCCGTAGCGCCCGACCTGTACGACCAGTACAGCAAAACGGTCACCGGCACCCGTTTGAGCATCACCTGAAAAGAAAAGCCCCATACAGCGCCTACCGACCAAAGCTGACGTAGTATAGAGCCCACTACATCCGCCGGGGCGGGCTACACCAATATTATACCTGTCCCGGCCTTTTTATCAAGAGAAAGGTTCGAAAAATCATGAAACAGACTGTCAAAACTTCCCGCGCTGCCGGTCAACTGAAAAGGATGTTCCGCGAGCTCAACAAACACTACTTTGCAGGCAAACTGCCCGAGCCCATCATCAGCCTGAAAAAGACCCCATCCGCATACGGTCACATCACCTGTTCCAAGGTCTGGCAGGCAGGCGGCGAGAACAAGTACGAGATCAATATTTCGTCGGCTACCCTTGACCGTCCCATCGAGGAGACTGCTGCCACCCTGCTGCACGAGATGGTGCACGAGCACTGCATGGAGACCGGCATCAAGGACACCAGCAACAACGGGGTCTACCACAACCGACGCTTTAAAGGGCAGGCCGAGGCACACGGCTTGACCGTCGACCACCACGAAAAGTACGGCTGGACCATCACGAGCCCGTCCGAGGAGCTGTTGGACTTTATCATCTTCCAAGGTTGGCAGGACATCCAGATGGGCGAGCGGCTGGCATGGTCGGATATGGCAGGCACCGGAGCAGGCAGCAAGGCACCCGGCAGCAGTCAGACCGGAGCGCCGAAACCTCCCAAGGCAAAGAGCAGCACCCGGCGGTGGGTATGCCCCAAGTGCGGAACCATCATCCGGAGCACCAAGGAAGTGCGGGTCATCTGCGCGGACTGCATGGAGCTGTTCGTGAAGGCTGACTAATCATAGCAGGACAGAGAGCGAGGGCACGAGTGAGAGTAGTGCCGGTTTTAAAAGTACACACGTAAAACAGGAGGCTCCTCATGGATACTTATAAAATCGCTATTGACACCTTTCTTGCCGAGGCATCCGAGTGCAAAGCCAGTGGGTGCGCCGTCTTTATCGGGGCAGACATCGTGTTCCAAGACATCCAGCTGCACACGCACCGGAACAAGTCAGAGCTGCATTTCATGGCCGGACACACCATGCTTTCCATCCCCCTTGCCAGCATCCTGAGCATCGAAAAGCTGGTATTGCGGGATATCCAGACCACCGAGTATGAGATCATCACCAAAGAGAGCGGCACCATTACCCTTGACGTTGTTTAAAAATGCACCCGTAAAGACAGAGATCCGCCGGGCTGTGAGAGGACGCCCATTATTTAAAGGAGAGCAGCCATGACCATTATATCAGAACGTTTGCAGCACCTGCGCCTGACGCACGGCTATACTCAGACCGAGCTTGCCCGAACTATGGGTGTGACCCGCCGGGCAGTCTACGCATGGGAGCACGACAAATGCCCCGAGATCCACCATCTGATCCAGCTCGCCCAATTCTATCAAGTATCAACTGATTATCTGTTGGGGCTGACTGAGTGAGGTGTACCCCTCCACCGGAGGCTTTACCGGGGACTTTTTGCCTGTGGCAACGCGACCTTTTTAAAAGTGTGCTCGTAAATCCGTTTTATCGGACGCATCGTTTGGTAAACTTCAGGTACAGCAAAAGCAAACACACTTCAAAATACAGGAGGATAATATTATGGCAGGCGCTTTTTCGTTATTTTTAGGCATGTTGGGTCTTGGTGCGGCTGGTGCAGTCAGCGCGGGACAGAACGCAAAAATCAAGAAGGCAGATTATCAGTATGGCGAGGAGCACGGCCTTCACGGCACCTCTGAGGTTCTGCAAATGCGGGAGCGGGTGCGTAAAGAATGGTGGAGTATCTGCGGCAAGACCTACAACGCATGTGAACGGCCTGCATCGAGTTACGGCGACCTCAGCAGAACCCCGTGGTGCTATCTGAAAAAGCGCTGGTTTATTGATCATCTGAACAAAAAGGGCATCCCTTATGATGATCTGGTCGTGGATGATGTTAGTTGAACCATGTGCGCCATACCTTGAGCAGATCGTTGATATAGCGGGACGTGCTGCCCGCGTCCTGTTTCTCCTTCATCAGGTCCCGGATGTGGCGGGGACGGACGTCTTCCAGCTCAGTGATCTGCTTCAGCTCCAGATATTCCAGCAAAAAACGGGTCGCAGCCTTATAATTGCGCAGGGAGCCTTTAGCCAGATGGCGGCATTCACAATCGTAGATAAATTCATCGCGGAGATCTTTCAAACACATAAAAAACACCCTTTCCTTCATGGCAGACCACAAAAGAAAGGGTGAAAAATTGCTAGATAAGCTTGTCGTACCAGATCAAGCTTGTTCGTAGTTGAGCAAGACAAACTCCGGTAGACAAATCAGGCACTTTTTAACGCAAGAACGCGATTAGCAGTTCTCAGCGAAGTACTTAATGGTACGAACCATCTGAGAGGTGTAGGAGTTCTCGTTGTCGTACCAAGACACGACCTGAACCTGATAGGTGTCGTCGTCGATCTTAGCGACCATGGTCTGGGTAGCGTCGAACAGAGAGCCGTAACGCATGCCGATAACGTCGGAAGAAACGATCTGATCCTCGTTGTAGCCGAAGGACTCAGAAGCAGCAGCCTTCATAGCAGCGTTGATAGACTCCTTGGTGACGTCCTTGCCCTTGACGACAGCAACCAGAATGGTGGTGGAGCCGGTGGGAACAGGCACACGCTGAGCAGAGCCGATCAGCTTGCCGTTCAGCTCAGGGATGACCAGACCGATGGCCTTAGCAGCACCGGTGGTGTTGGGGACGATGTTCTGTGCGCCAGCACGAGCACGGCGCAGGTCGCCCTTGCGCTGAGGACCATCCAGGATCATCTGGTCGCCGGTGTAAGCATGAACGGTGGTCATGATACCGGAAACGATAGGATAGGTCTTGTTCAGGGTGTTAGCCATGGGAGCCAGGCAGTTGGTGGTGCAGGAAGCAGCGGAGATGACCTGATCCTCAGCGGTCA
>OKSC01000801.1_pt1 | contig 34864 bp, 25 predicted proteins | sample 1601161 | NCBI WGS metagenome assembly OKSC01 (sample SAMEA3541552, study PRJEB24748) | human gut metagenome | biome: human gut; feature: human-associated habitat; material: faeces | place: China | collected 2012 | reverse complement strand
TCGAGGAGGCATTGCTCAACTCATTGATTGCCACCGGCTACAAGATTCCTTCAAAGGACAAGGGCATTATGCTTTCAAGCGGTGGTGCTAAGGAGAAGGCTTCTCTGCTCGACGCTGCACAGGCGCTGGTGAAGAACGGTTACACCATCTACGCTACAGCCGGCACAGCGAAGTTCCTGAACGAGAACAACGTGAAGGCTACAGCCGTAGGATGGCCTGATGAGGACCACAAGGATATTCCTAACGTGATGCAGATGATTGCCGACCACAAGTTCGACCTCATCGTCAACATCCCTAAGAATCACACCAAGCGTGAGTTGACCAATGGTTACAGAATCCGTCGTGGTGCCATCGACCACAACATTCCTCTGATCACCAATGCCCGTCTGGCTTCCGCCTTCATCGAGGCATTCTGCACAATGAGCCAGGATCAGCTTCAGATTAAGAGCTGGCAGGAGTACGAATAATCTCACGCGGGAATAATTATTATCTCACGCAGGATTAATTTTTCTCACGCAGATTTCGCAGATTTATACGAACACGCCCTGAAAGGGCAGAAGCTCCTAGCCCAGGGCAGCGCCCTGGGTTAGATAACAATCAGCAAGGTCGCCCTGAAAGGGCAAAAGCTTTGAATACAAGAAGCTTTTGCTCTTTCAGGGCGACCTTTTTTGTGGAATATTTTATTCCCGGCAATGAGAAAAAGGAGGCGAAATGATGGCTATCTCATTATTTTATTGTACCTTTGCAAACAGAAATAAGAATAAAGAATGATAGTTTGTATAGCAGAGAAACCGAGTGTGGCTAAGGACATCGCCCGAATCATCGGGGCTACCACGGCACGCGACGGTTATATGGAAGGTAATGGTTACCAAGTAACATGGACCTTCGGCCACCTTTGTGAGCTGAAGGAACCGGATGATTATACTCCAATGTGGAAACATTGGAGCCTTGCGGCGTTGCCGATGATTCCACAGCGCTTCGGCATCAAGCTCATCAACGATGAAGGCATCAAGAAGCAGTTTGCTACCATCGAGAAACTGATGCAGGCTGCCGACAGCATCATCAACTGCGGTGACGCCGGACAGGAAGGAGAGCTCATCCAGAGATGGGTGATGCAGAAGGCACAGGCAAAATGCCCGGTCAAGAGACTGTGGATTTCGTCCATGACCGATGAAGCCATCAAGCAGGGCTTCCAGGAACTGAAAGACCAGGGGGAATATCAGTCACTCTATCTTGCCGGACTTTCCCGTGCCATCGGCGACTGGATTCTCGGTATGAACGCCACCCGACTTTATACATTGAAATACGGACAGAACCGACAGGTGCTCAGCATCGGCCGGGTGCAGACCCCTACCCTTGCCCTCATCGTAAACCGACAGAAGGAAATCGACAACTTCGTTTCCGAACCTTACTGGGTACTCGCCACCATCTACCGCGACACCCAGTTTACCGCCACCAGCGGCAAGTTTACCAGCAAAGAGGAAGGCGAGAAGGCATTCAGTACCATCGCCGGCAAACCCTTCACCGTTACCGACGTAAGCAAGAAGAAGGGAAACGAGGCGCCACCTCATCTCTACGACCTCACCTCGCTGCAGGTGGATTGCAACAAGAAGTTTGCTTACTCTGCCGATATTACGCTGAAACTCATCCAGAGTCTCTACGAGAAGAAGTACACCACTTATCCTCGTGTAGATACCCAGTTTCTGACCGACGATATCTATCCGAAATGTCCGCAGATTCTGAACGGAGTAAGTCAGGCAAAGATCATGAGTCAGCAGAAATACCTCCCACTCATCCAGCAGCTCGCAACAATCAGCAAGAAATTGCCGAAGAGCAAGAAGGTTTTCGATAATAGCAAGGTAACCGACCACCACGCCATCATCCCAACCGGTGTTCCGCCAACAGGACTCACCGATATGGAGGCAAACGTGTATGATCTCATCGCCAAGCGCTTTATCAGCGTGTTCTATCCGGATTGTAAATTCTCTACCACCACCGTATTGGGCGAGGTCATCAACGAAGATGGTCCAAAACCGGAAAAGATAGAATTCAAGGTGAGCGGTAAGGAGATTCTCGAACCCGGCTGGCGAGCAGTCTATGCCAAGGATGCGAAGAATGCAGATGACGATGATGCTTCAGATAACGCCAACGGAAATGCAGACTCAGGAAACGGCACAAAGAAGGAAGTGGTAGAAGAAAGAACCCTCCCATCCTTCACCAAAGGCGAATCGGGAGAGCATCAGCCTACCCTGACGGAGAAGTGGACCACGCCACCTAAGTATTATACCGAGGCAACCCTGCTGCGTGCGATGGAGACAGCCGGTAAATTCGTAGAAGACGAAGAACTTCGTGCTGCATTGAAGGAGAACGGAATCGGCCGACCATCCTCCCGTGCCGGCATCATCGAGACCCTCTTCAAGCGCCACTACATCCGTCGCCAGCGCAAGAATCTGATGGCAACCCCGACAGGCATCGAACTCATTGACACCATCCATGAGGAACTGCTGAAGAGTTGCGAACTGACCGGTATCTGGGAGAAGAAACTCCGCGACATCGAGCACAAGACTTACGATCCTGCCGACTTCATCAACGGACTGAAAGAACAGATCAACAAGATAGTCATCGATGTATTATCAGACAACAGCAACCGGAGAGTGACCATCATGACAGAGGAAGACCTCAAGAAGAAACCGGCTGCCAAGAAAACTCCAACCAAGAAAGCTCCAGCCAAGAAAGCCGATAAGGCTGCAGCACAGAATACAGATTCTCAGAATGCTCCTGCTCAGCCAACTCCTGCATCCGACCCAATGGTTGGCAAGCCATGTCCGCTCTGCGGCAAGGGCGTCATCATCAAGGGCAAGACAGCTTATGGCTGCAGCAACTGGAAGGCAGGCTGCCAATATCGCCAGCCATTCTCACAGATGTAATAAGATATAACTCAAGTTTCACATATAAGCTCCACACGCCCTGAAAGGGCAGAAGCTCCTAGCCCAGGGCAACGCCCTGGGTCATTATGGACGCAAACCTGTCGCCCTGTAAGGGCAAAAGCTTCAAAGAACGAGGCAATTTATAAGGCTTTTGCCCTTACAGGGCGCCTTACTGACTGCTACTATACCCAGGGCGTTGCCCTGGGCTAGGAGCTTCTGCCCTTTCAGGGCGTGTGGGAGAGTTGCTTGCGAAAGTTCAGTAAAATAATTAAGTTGTTCTTGTATGAAACAAATAAGATTTTATCAAATCATAACAGCAATCAGCTGCCTCTTTCTGATAAGTTGCGGCATTGAACAGAACCTGAAGAAAGCAGACAAGCATCTTTCTTTAGGCGAATACTACGATGCGGCAACCCAATATAAAAAGGTGTACACCAAGACACCTACCAAAGAGCGGGCTGCCCGGGGCAAGGTGGCTCTGAAGATGGCACGCTGCTATGATAAAATCAACAGTACGCCGAAGGCATTGGCTGCCTACAGCAATGCCATCCGATACAAGCAGGCAGACCTCAACGACCGCCTGGCTTACGCCCGGCTTCTCCTGAAGAACGGAAGTTACAGACAGGCTGCCAAGGAATTCGAATTCCTGCTCGATTCCATGCCCGACAACGTGCTGGTAAAGAACGGACTCGAATCGGCACAAAAAGCCCCAGTCTGGAAGAAGGAAGGAAGCCGGTACAAGGTAAAGCGGATGGATGTTTTCAACTCCCGAAGAGACGACTATTCGCCTATGTTCCTCAGCGATGACTACAGTCAGCTCTATTTCACCTCAACCCGCAACGAAGCCCAGGGCAGCGACCTGAACGGAGTGACGGGAACGAAATCTGCCGACATCTTCTTCTCTGAAAAGAACGACAAAGGCAAATGGAGCAAGCCGGAAGCCATCGGAACCGGTCTCAATACCGACTACGAAGAGGGCGCATGCTGCTTTACCCCAGACGGCAAGCAGATGTACCTCACCCAGTGTACCACCGATCCCACTTCGCCCCGCTTAGCCCAGATAGTAACCTCCAACCGCTCAGATGCAGCCTGGAGCAAGCCTACAAATCTGGAAATCAGCAAAGATACGCTCAGTTGTTTTGCCCATCCAGCCATCTCTCCTGATGGCGAATGGCTCTATTTCGTATCAGACATGCCGGGCGGAAAGGGCGGTCTCGACATCTGGCGAGTGCGCATCACTCCTGCCGGACTGGGCGGTGTAGAGAATCTGGGAGAACCTATCAATACCCCAGGCGATGAGATGTTCCCTACCTTCCGTCCTAACGGCGACTTCTACTTCAGCAGCAACGGTCATGTGGGAATGGGCGGACTCGACATCTATATCGCCAAAGTGAATTCCATCACCCGGAAATATGAACTCACCCACCCCGGCTATCCGCTGAATACAGAAGCCGATGACTTCGGAATGACTTTCGAGGGTCTCCACAATCAGGGTTTCTTCTGCTCTAACAGAAAAGACGGAAGAGGCTACGATCATATCTACTCCTTCGAGAATCCGGAGATTGTTACCACGATGAAGGGATGGGTTTACGAGAAAGACGGTTATGAACTGCCTGCCGCCGAGGTGAGAATCGTAGGCAACGACGGAACGAACAGGAAACTATCCGTCAAGGGCGACGGTTCGTTTGTCCTCCCTATCTATCCGCATGTCGACTACCTGGTGATGGCATCCTGCAAAGGCTACCTCAACCACAAGGAAGAACTTCGGGTTGATTCGGCTAAAGAGAGTAAGGAATACGTGCTCCAGTTCCCGCTGGCTTCCATCACAGCCCCTGTACTCATCGACAACATCTTCTACGATTTCGACAAGGCAACCCTTACCGAAGCCAGTACAACAGCCCTCGACCAGCTGGTAACGCTGCTGAAAGAGAACCCGCACGTTACCATCGAACTCAGCGCCCATTGCGACTACAAGGGAAACAGCGAATATAACAAGCATCTGTCTCAGCGCCGCGCCCAATCGGTAGTAGACTATCTGATAAAACACGGCATAGAGAAAGAGCGCCTCACCCCTGTGGGCTACGGCAAGGAGAAGCCGAAGAATGTGCGCAAGAAACTTACCGAGAAGTATCCTTGGCTCAAGGAAGGCGATGTGCTCAACGAAGAATTTATCCTGAAGCAGAGCAAGGAGCATCAGGAGATCTGCAACCAGCTGAACCGCCGAACCGAGTTCAAAGTGCTACGCACTACCTATAAATTGTTTTAGAAACCGATATCATAAGCATAGGTGCTCTACTGAAAAAGTAGCAGCACCTATTTGTTTTTCTATATTCAGCAATATTAAATCTTCGTTCAAAGACATTGAATATCCGTTCAAAGTCATTGAATGTCCGTTCAAAGACACTGAACGGACATTCAAAAGCTTTGAACGGAGATTTCAAGAGCATAAAGATGATATTTATAGTAATAAAAAACTCTTTCTATTAGCACTAAAAACTATTCTGCTAATAGAAAGAGTTGATCATTCATACAATTGATATCAGGGAAGAAGCCTACTGGCGCGCATCAGCCAGTTCATTATATCCCCAAACCATGATGAGGACAACGATGCCAGCCAGCACCATCAGGAGATTCTGAGAGTGGGCGATGGAATCTGCCACATGCGTAAGGGCACGCGAACCGGAGAGGAGGAAATCTATCTTCATAGAGAAAAGCCATCCCTGAATCTGTTCCCATCCCTGACAGACTACTGCTATGATGATGCCTGCTGCCACACAGGCTGCCGTCCATAAATGTTCCAGGCGCTGGCGCTTAACCAGCGACATCGCAGTACCAGTTTCGGGTAAAGCCGGCAATGCCTGCATCACCCTGTCGGAGAATCCGTCATCAGGAATCTCTGACATCTGGCAATCGGAAAAGAACATCTGCAAGAGTTCTTCATCCTGAGGGTTCAACGGTTCCCCTTTCATGCTTTCCAACTTCTTATCATTTATCTTATCGGTCATAACCATTCTTTTTTAAGTAACTTGCAAGTTTCTGTTTTCCTCGAGAGAGATGCGACTTGATGGTGCCTTGTGCCATTCCCGTCACCTCTGCAATCTTATCGATAGAGAGTCCATCCATCAGCTGCAGCGTGATGCATGTACGTTCATTTTCATTCAATATCTGTAATGCCTTGAGCAAATCCATCTTCAATCCGGCATGGGCACCCTGTGCATTCTTACTGGAAACGGCAGGCGTATCGATGTTCTGCGTCTCCTTATGACTGCGGGTATAATCATACCATACATTATAGGCGATGCGGTAGAGCCAGGTGGAGAAAGAGGCTGTACCCCTGAAACCGGACAGATGGGTATATGCCTTGACAAAGGTATCCTGAGCCAAGTCGTCACTCAGCTGCGCATCCCCCAGCGTCTGCCGCAGGAAGAACCCACGAATGGGTGACTGATACTTCCTGACCAGCAGGTCGAACGACTTGCGGTCATGAAGCATCACCACCTTCGTGACGAGAGAGATATCGGATAACTTTTCCACCTTATATATATTAACTAATAATTGTTGTTCTTTTCCTTGTGACTTCCCCTCCTATTGAGAAGCCATGAGATGTTGAATGTCGGCTGCTAGACCGGAGTACCATTATATCCCGTGCCCTGATCGCCATGACGGTTCTTCCACCAGTCCTTGATGGCAGGAAGCGAGCCGATAACGGTCTGACCGATGCCATAGAAGAAGACCAGGGCTCCGATGCCAGCCAGGAAATCAACATCCCACCAGGCAAACATGGCGCATAAGCCGGCTCCCAGGAAGGCATTTCTCAATCCACGCTTTACCAGATACTCATCGCTCTGCTTGTCTATCGGCCGGTCGCTTTCCGGAACATTGATGCCCTTCTCCATCGCCATTTCCGCCAGTTTCATCCGGTCGTTGTGGCGGCGAATCAGATATCTGATAACCAGAAATACGATGATCAGCGGAGCAAAGACAAACAGCAGACCGAAGATGATACAGAAAATGATCATAACAGCCAGCGCTCCACCACCAAATACCGAACCGATGAAATCGAACGGATCATCATAGTTGTCTAAACTGTATTTAGAATGAACAGGTCTATTATCATTCTCATCATAATCATCATAGTTAGCCGAATCTGTACTGGTTGTATCAGAATAAGCCTCCAACGCCTCGTCGTCTTTATCCTTCGAAGCAGATGACTGTGCGGCAGATGCAGGGGCAGCCTTTGAATCTACCTGTTGGGTAGTTGGATGATAACGATGTTTTGGAGCAGAAGACGCCAAAGACACTTGGGTGGCTCCGATGCTCATAACGAGCGCTAATGCCAATATTGCTTTCTTCATATCATTATTTTTTATTGTTTTTACCTTGTTATTTGAAAAATTTCTGCTTCTTAGACGCATCTCTTCGCGATTTAGTTGCAAAGAAACGAAAAATTTCTTATTTTTGCAAACAAATTAAAGAAAAAGAGACAGAATGAAGACATTACCTGAAGATTTCAGAACATATACGCAGGCACTGATGGGCGAAAAGCTGTATCAGCGTCTGGAGCATGCTATCCTTGAAGAGGAGGCACCAACCAGTATCCGCATCAATCCTTTTAAATGCAAGGATGCTGATGGCGAACCGGTTCCCTGGTGTCCGGAAACCGGCCGTTATCTCTCTACCCGTCCCGGATTCACCTTCGATCCGCTGCTGCATGCCGGCTTATATTATGTACAGGAAGCCTCATCCATGTTTGTTGATATGGCTATCCGACAGTACGTAAAAGAACCGGTGATGATGCTGGATCTCTGTGCTGCCCCTGGCGGAAAGTCGACTGCCGTAAGGGCTGCCTTGCCGGAAGGTAGTCTGCTCATCAGCAACGAACCTATGCGCACCCGCTCGCAGATTCTAGCCGAAAACGTACAGAAGTTCGGTCATCCGGATATGATTGTTACCAACAACTATCCCCGCGATTACAAGAAATCGAAATTGCAGTTTGATGTGATTCTTACCGATGTTCCCTGCTCCGGCGAAGGAATGTTCCGCAAAGATGAAGGGGCTATCGGCGAATGGAGTACCCAGAATGTGAACAACTGCTGGCAGCTGCAGCGCGAAATCGTATCGGATATCTGGAACTGTCTAAAGCCAGGCGGTATCCTGATTTACTCTACCTGCACCTTCAATGCGCACGAAGATGAGGAGAACGTTGCCTGGATATGCGAAGAACTTGGTGCAGAAGTGATGGCACTGGAGGGTGTAGAAGATGCATGGAACATCACCCGCAACCTCACGGGCACCGACTTCCCTGTTTACCGGTTCATTCCTGGCGTTTCGCGAGGCGAAGGTCTGTTTATGGCGATTCTGAAGAAAGAGGGCGAATGGGAAGCAGGTTCTTCTGCCAAGGAGAACAGGAAGGATAAGAAGAAGAAAGACAAGAAGGTGGCTAAAGGAAAGGGACCGGAGATTCCGGACGGCTGGCTGAAGGCTGATACGGAATGGATGCCTGCAGAAAGCAACGAGACGGTTTACGCCATTCCGGGCAGATGGAAAGACATCTACGACCAGGCTGAAAAGAACCTGAAGGTGCTGCATGCAGGTGTGAAACTGGGAACAGACAAGGGAAAGGGTCTCATTCCCGACCAGGCTCTCGCTCTCTCTACGATGCTCAACAAAGATCACTTCCCACAGGTGGAGTTATCCTACGATGATGCCATCCGCTACCTTCGCAAGGAGGCTGTGAATCTGCCTGCCGATACGCCTAAGGGTTATGTTCTGGTAACCTACAGACAGGTTCCGATAGGCTGGGAAAAGAACATCGGCAACCGTGCCAACAACCTCTATCCGCAGGAGTGGAAAATTAAGAGTAGCCATGGGACGGGAGAGCTGTTTATAGTTAATAGTTTATAGTTAACAGTTTACAGCAAGAATGAATAATTCAACATTCAACACTCAACATTCAACATTAAAATAAAAAATGTTCAGCATCATCGCCTGTATATCAAAAGTGCATAGAGCTATCGGGTACAAGAACCGGTTGCTCTACGCCATCCCATCGGACATGACCCGATTTCGTATGCTCACAACTGGACATACGATCATCATGGGCAGAAAGACATTTGAGTCGCTGCCGAACGGAGCCTTGCCCAACCGCCGTAATATTGTTATCTCGAAGACAAGAGAGCAGATAACAGGGTGCGAAGTATACACCTCTCTGGAAGAAGCGCTGGCAGCAAGGAAAGAAGAGGTTGGAAACAAAGAAGAGGTTGGAAGCAAAGAAACATCAGATGAATGTTTCATCATCGGAGGAGCCAGCATATATGAACAGGCTTTGCCTTTTGCAGACAAGCTTTATCTCACAATCGTTGAAAAGGAGCCTGAACATGCCGATACCTTCTTTCCGGAAATCAATCCGGCAGAATGGGAAGTGACAGAAAAAGAAATGAGGAATGAAAACGGCTTACCGTTCACATTCCTCACCCTTTATAGAAAGCAGTAATCCCGCAGGGAGCTACTGCTTTTTTTTCTTTTTATATCTTATTTCTCTGCTGCAGCCTCCTCATCAGTTTCATCTTCATCATCGTTGAAACTCTTGAGGTCCTGCATAGAAAGCTGACGGTTGATAGATGCATTAAAAGAGATGATGGTCTCGCTGCGAGACAATCCCAGTGGCTGCAACTTATCATGGATGATTTCCAGGAGATGGTGGTTGTTCAGCGCATAAATCTTGATAAACATATCAAAGCTGCCTGTAGTATAGTGGCACTCTACAACCTCAGGAATCTTCTTCAACTCCTCTACAACCTGGTCAAACTTCTCAGGCTCCCTCAAATAGAGTCCCATATAGGCACAAGTTTCGTAACCTATCTTTTCTGGGTCAATGATAAATTGTGAACCCTTGATGATACCAAGATTTGTAAGTTTAGCTACACGCTGATGAATGGCAGCACCGCTAACATTGCAAGCGCGTGCCACTTCCAAAAATGGAATACGGGCATCCTGAGAAATCAGCTTCAGAATCTGCCTATCTAATGAATCTAAAATTTGTTTTGACATAATACTAATAATTTGCTTGCAAAGATAATACAAAAAATTAATAAAAGCAATTTTTTAAGAGAAAAACATGATAAATTAATATTATTTTCCTTTTTCTGTGGCAGAATAACTGATTTTTAGTGCTTTTGCCTGGCGCAAAGCCTGCTTTACGTCGGTTATCACACCCATCTTGGTTTCCTGATCTGCTTTGATTGATACGGTCATCAGCTTCTGGTCTTCCGGCGACATACGCTTCTTTTCTGCCGAAATGTAATCCATCACTTCGGGAGCCGAAGCAAACTTGTCATTCAACTGAATCTGGGTACCGGTACCATACTTTGCCTGCATCTCTTTGGTTGGCTTACCTATATAGATATGGCTCACAGCCGATTTCTTGGTCAGGCGGGTGAGTTCCTTGCCTTGTGGCAAACGGCAGTCTACCTTCAAGATAACCTGGCGCATGTGGGTAACAATCATAAAGAAGAACAGTACGGAGAAAATGAGGTCTGGCAGAGAAGATGTATTCAACCCTGGCACTTCATGCGATTTCTTATGAAAATTCATCATTGTTTACCTCCTTTCTGCTGTTCTGTAGCTGTTTCTGCCGATTTTTCTTCCCCTTGCTTTTCTTCAGCATTGGCATCAACACGCTGGTCGGTTTGAGTCATTGCGTTGGCATACGACTCTGTGATGCGCTGCGGACAGATGTTGCGCACCTGTTCTTTCTGGTCATTGTTCAAGAGGGCATAATTCCTGTGATATTTCTTCTGGGCTGTTTCGTTGCGTAGCTGGCTATATGCTTCCATCAGCTGATTCTGCATCTGGAAATAGAGATTATAGTCGGCATCGCGGTCACTCTCGATAGAGATGAGATGTTTCTTGCCCAGGCGGTGTACAAAGCGGATGGTTTCTTCCTTGAGCTGGCTCACCTTCATCGGCTTGTCATTAACCAAAAGCGTATCGCCAGCTGTCAGGCGCAGCGCCATCAGGTTAGCCTTGTCTACCACCGACTGCTGCTCCTTCTTCTGCGGTTCAGGTGAAGGGAGTTGGCGCAACAGTCCCTTATCCACATCCATCGATGTGGTGACAAGGAAGAATATCAACAGCATGAACGAGATGTCGGCTGTAGATGTGGTATTCAGTCCCGGGGTTTCGTGTTGCTTCCTTCTAATCAGCATATTTAATCCTTATTTATAGAATAGAGAGCCCAAAGCACTCTCTCTAGTTTTTCTTCCGAATATAACGTGTGGCACCGAAACAGACGGCACCGATTCCTGCCACCAGCATCAGGAGCGATGTGATGACAAACATATCTGAAAGCTTGAGCCAGAGCCAGTCGGCATAGTTCTCGCCATTGATGAGCATCGGAGCAGAACCGCCCAAAAAGAAGGTAAGCAGCAAAACTGCCAAAGTTCCGATCCATGTGATGCGGAAGATGCGACGCACGGGAATGCCATTCACCACAGCCTCCGACTTGCTGCTGCGATAATCTCTGATCATCGAAAAGACTGCCAGTCCCACACCTCCTATCAGGAAGAGCCACATCAGCAGGATGAGCACATCGGTAAAGAGAGGCGCATTAAAGTCGGGGTTCTCTTCGAAAGGCAAATCGTAGCCTACCAAAAAGAACAGACCGAAAACCAGCACCGCCAGTCCTATCATGATATAGAACACCTGCTGCGATATCTTTTCGACCGACTTCGTCTTCTGCTTTGAAAATTGAAATTTAACCATTTCTCTCTTCGTTTATTTATTCTTGGCAATAATATCCATTAAAGTAACCGCCGACTCCTCCATCTGGCTTGTCAGGTGCTCCACCTTAGAAAGGATGTAGTTATAGAAAACCTGAAGGATGAGGGCTACGATGATACCGAAGATGGTAGTGATGAGCGCCACTTTCATACCCGAAGCAACGATAGTAGGACTGATATCGCCCGCCTGCTGAATCTGGTCGAACGACATAACCATACCAATCACGGTTCCGAGGAATCCGAGCGATGGCGCCATAGCGATAAAGAGTTTGATCCAGGAGCATCCCTTTTCCAGGTTAGCCGCTTGAACGGTACCATATCCGCTCACCGAGCGCTCGATGTCATCAAGACTCTCGCTGATATGCATCAAACCCTGGTAGCAGATAGAAGCCACCGGTCCGCGGGTATTCCGGCAGAGCGTCTTAGCCCCTTCCACATCTCCCGCCGCCACTTTCTGGTCGATATCCTGCATCAACTTCTTGGCGTTGATTTCAGAGAGACTCAGATAGATAATGCGCTCGATACAGAAAGCCATACCCACGATGAGGGCGATGGCAACGAGAGACATAAATCCCGCATTACCCTCTATAAACTTTGTCTTAAGAGCTTGATGAAATCCCATGTTCTCTTCTTGAGCCATCATAGGCAGAGAACACATCCATGTGAAAACCAATATTGCAAAACGTGCAATAGCTGTATTTTTCTTCATATACCTTATTATATATATAAAAGCGGAAAGAGGGGGATTCGAACCCCCGAACCGGTTTTGCCGGTTACACGCTTTCCAGGCGTGCCTCTTCAGCCACTCGAGCACCTTTCCATATTCCGAAGAACTCTTCTTAATCGCCGCAACATGCTGCTGCAACAATTTCGAAGTGCAAAATTATTGCTTTTCCTCCGAAATACCATAACTTTCATTGTTTTTTTATGTTTATTTAAGGAGTTTTGAACGCTTACTGCCTACACTGGGGATACGGATAGCGGAAAACACGCTCTGCATTGAGATTGGTCTGCCGGGCAAACTCCTCTTCGCTTATGCCATAAGCCTTGGCGAGCGTCTTCATCACTTCTACCACGAAAGCACTCTCATTACGCTTGCCGCGATAAGGAACAGGCGCCATATACGGACTGTCGGTCTCCAGAACGATGCGATCCAGAGGAACTACAGCAGGCAGGTCTTCTCTGAGATGGCTGCTCTTGAAAGTAGATACGCCACCGACGCCCAATACAAACTTATCGAACGAGAGCAGTTCTTCGGCTTCCTTCTGATTGCCCGTAAAGCAATGGAAGACGCCACCCGGCAGTTCTTTCTCATACTTTCTGAGCAGATGTACCATCTCGTTCTGCGCCTTGCGGCAATGAATCATCAGCGGGAGCTGGGTTTCTACCGACCATTTTACCTGTTCCTCGAAAGCCTCCAACTGCTCATGCTCGAACTCACGGCTCCAGTAATAATCAAGTCCTACCTCTCCGATAGCAATCAAGTCTGAAAACTGAGGAGAACCACCCACCTGACAGGCATTACCGGTCATGCGATGCTCCTCCAGTATCTTCCGGAGTTCAGCCAGCTGTTCCTTCCAGTCAGCCTTCACCTCTTCAGGATGCAGACCAATCATCGGATAAGCATAGCCCGGATATTCCTTAGCCAATGCCAGGACCGCGTATGTGGTCTTCACATCGATGGCAGGCAAGAACACCTTGCCTACCCCCGCTTCCTTGGCACGGGCGAAAGCCTCCGCCCTATCCTCATCAAACTCCTCCGCATCGAAATGCGTATGTGTATCTATTACTTTGAACATTGCCCTATCAACTGTCAACTATAAACTATTAACTATCAACTAGTACTGTCGCTTCATCATTTTCTGAGCATACTTTGCCAATTCCTCCTTACGCTCAGCAGGCACGCTGACAGCATCGAGATACTTCTTGCTCTGCTCGAAATAATAAGCAATCTTATCCTGCGCCATTTTGTCGATACCTATCTCGTTGTAAAGACGGGTAACGGCAGCCACCTTCTCCTTGCGGTCGAAATCCTTGGCATCCACCCATTTCTGCAGTTCTGCACGCTGAGCGTCGTTGGCATGGTTGAAGGCATTGATGAGCATATACGTCTTCTTGTTAGATGTGATATCGCCACCAATCTCCTTACCGAACACCTTGGTATCGCCGTAAACATCGAGGTAATCATCCTGCAACTGGAACGCCAATCCTATCTGCTCGCCAAACTTATACAGGTTCTCTGCATCCTCATCAGAAGCATCGGCAAGGATAGCACCCATCTTCAGGGCACAAGCCAGGAGAACGCTGGTCTTGAGGCGGATCATCTCGATATATTCCTCCTCCTTCACATCGTTACGGTTTTCAAACTCCATATCAAACTGCTGACCTTCACCAATTTCCAGGGCAGTGGTCGTAAAGAGTTTCAACACCTTGGCAAGATGCTTTTCATCACATTGAGCCATACGTTCATAAGCCAGAACGAGCATGCTGTCGCCCGAAAGGATTGCCGTATTGGCATCCCATTTCTTATGAACCGTTTCATGACCGCGACGCAAATCAGCATTGTCCATCAGGTCATCATGCAGCAAAGTATAGTTATGATAAGTTTCCAGGGCAACGGCATTCATCAGAATCTTCTCAGGATTGTCCTTGAAAAGATTGTAGCCCAGAAGCATGAGCGTAGGACGAATACGCTTGCCACCCATAGAAAGTACGTATCTGATAGGCTCATAAAGAGACTTTGGCTTTCTTTCGTAAGGCAAATTAGCCAGAAACTCATTTACCATGCTTAAAATTTCATCTGCTGTCTTCATAATAATGTATAATTTATAATGTATAATTTACAATGAACAATTTATAATTTATAGCTGGAACACTACCGGGATGGCAATCATCGTGCGACAGACCTTGCCTTTATCGATGCCCGGTTTCCACTTCGGCATCATCTTCATCACCCTCAAAGCCTCGTTGTCGAGCAATGGATCTACCGAAGTGCTTACCTTGATATTGGCAACACTTCCATCCTTGTTTACGATAAAGGATACCACTACGGTTCCCTGAATCCTACTCTTCTGGGCAGCTACAGGGTACTTCAGGTTCTTGGTAAGCCACTGCATGAAGGCAGACCAGCCACCAGGAAACTGCGGTATCTTCTGCACGACGGTCAGTTTGATAGGAGCCTCAGCTCCCGGATTCTCAATGGGAGTTTCAGGAACCGCTTCCTTCACCTCAGCTCCATCCACTACACCCGAGCCGTCGCCGATAACCAGTTCGCTGGTTGTAGAACTGATTTTCTGCGGTGCCTGCTGAGTCTGTTGTTCGGCAGCCTTCACTTTCTGGGTAATTGACTTAGAAGCAGGAGCCGAAACAGCCTCTGCACTCACCATATCTTTCTGGTCGGGACGAGCCGACATTTCCAGATCCTGTGAGAGATCTTCCATCGATTCAGACAAGTCATCTTCTCCCTGCGGACCTCTCTGATATTGGAGTCCTACAAAGATGAAAGTAAAAGCCAACAGCAACCCCAGCAGGAAAAATGTAACCCGCTTATCTTCCAGTTGTGCGCTATTTGATTTCTTAATTTCCACAATAAAAACCGTTTAAAATCGTTATTTCCTACGAAAACATTGCAAAATTACTTCTTATTATTGAAAAAAGCAGTATCTTTGCCAAAGAATTAGAAAATTTAAATGAAAAAATATGTAATTTCCGCAATATTGACGCTTTTTGCGACAATTATTGATGCTCAAGAGAGCCAAACGGGGTATAATTTCCTTCGCTTGCCGGTGAGTGCTCACGCAGCTGCTCTGGGTGGCGACAACATCACCTTGATAGAAGATGATGAGGCACTCATATTCCATAATCCGGCTCTCCTGTCATCAGTAAACGACAAGACGGTCAATCTCAATTATATGAACTATATGTCGGGGGTGAACACTGCCTCGGCTAGCTTCAACCGTATTGTCAACGACAAGGCTTCGTGGGCTGTTTCGGCTCAGCTTGTTGACTACGGCAAGATGAAAGAGACGGACGAGAACAACATCCAGATGGGTGAGTTCTCGGCAAAGGACATTGCCGTTGCGGGTTACTTCTCTTATATGCTCGGTGAGAAATTCGCAGGTGGTATTGCCGCCAAATTCATCACTTCGTATATTGGCGATTACAATTCTATCGCTGTGGGAGTGGATCTGGGTATCAACTATTACGACCCGGAAACGGAATGGTCGGTTTCTTGCGTGGCAAAGAACCTGGGTGGACAGCTGAAAGCCTACGATAATGAATACGAGAAGATGCCTATCGACCTGCAGTTGGGTGTGACGAAACGCTTCGCCAACGCACCGTTCAGGGTATCAGCTACACTGGTCAACCTGAACCATTGGGACAGCAGTCTTCGTGATCATGCCGTAGTAGGTGCCGACATTCTGCTTTCGGAGAGCCTGTGGATAGGTGCCGGCTACAACTTCAGGAGAGCCAACGAAATGAAAATCAGCACCTCAGAAGATGAGGAAAGCAGCCATGGAGCCGGTTTCTCTGTGGGGGGCGGTATCAACCTGGAGCGCTTTCATCTGAACGTTGCCTACGGCAAATATCACGTCAGTAGCAGCAGCCTCATGCTGAATGTAAGTTACAGATTATAAATTGTACATTATAAATTATACATTAAAGTTAGTTCGAAATTATGAAGAAAATAACAATAGCAATAGACGGATACTCTTCTTGCGGTAAGAGTACGATGGCAAAGGATCTTGCCAAGGAAATAGGTTATGTTTATGTAGATACGGGCGCGATGTACCGCTCGGTAACCCTCTATGCGCTGCGTCATCAGCTCTTCGAAGCAGATGGAGCCGTAAAGACTGAAGAACTGCAGAAGGAGATGAAGAACATCAGCATCTCATTCAAGTTTAATACAACAACCGGTCGCCCAGACTGCTATCTGAACGGCGAACTGGTAGAAAAGGAAATCCGTTCGTTAGAGGTTTCTAACCACGTTAGTCCGATTGCCGCCGTTCCTTTCGTCAGAGAGGCGCTGGTAGAACAGCAGCAGAAGATGGGCGAAGACAAGGGCATCGTGATGGATGGTCGCGATATAGGTACCACCGTGTTCCCTAATGCCGAACTGAAGATTTTCGTTACAGCCAGTTCACAGGTGAGAGCACAGCGCCGTTTCGATGAACTGAAGGAGAAAGGAATGCCAGCCGACTTCGATGCGATTCTGAAGAATGTAGAGGAGCGCGACTATATCGATACCCACCGCGAGACTTCCCCACTCAGAAAGGCTGATGATGCCATCACGCTCGACAACAGCAACATGACCATTCCTGAACAGAAGGCATGGCTGATGGAACAATATCAAAAGGCAATAGCAGAATAAGCTACAGAAAAGAGACTGCCGGGTTATTTATGCAAAAATACGTTAAAGATACTACTTTTACCGATAAATTTATTTTATTCGATGAAAAAGATTTGGGAAAAAAACTTCAATGTAGTATCTTTGCATCCATATTAACAAGGTAGTAATGATATAGATTATAAATTTTGAGTTAATTACTGTTTTTTGAAGGTGATAGGTCTTCGGGAGAAGATTTATCACCTGTTTTATTTTCAGACAGTTTATAAAAGATAAACCCATTTGACGTTGTAAAACACAACGTCAAATGGGTTAACTAATTAATAACCAACATATTAAACTTTTCAGCCAACGATAGAACTATCCTATATCCTTGTTACCGCAAAACGCGGTAGCAAGGCGGTTAACTAACTAACAATCAACGCATTAACTTTTACTATAAAAGAGCAGAACTTTCCTTGATAATCTTATCCCTGCACTCTTCCATCAGCCACTTCGGCGTACTGGTAGCACCACAGATACCTACCGTTTCCACATCCTTGAACCAGTTCATATCTATTTCGTCGGCACTTTCTATCTGGTAGCTGTTGGCATTCACACTCTTGCATTCCTTGAAAAGCACCTTACCGTTCGAACTCTTTCTGCCACTCACAAAGAGGATGACATCATGCTTGCTGGCAAAGGCAGCAATATTAGGCATGCGGTTAGCCACCTGACGGCAGATGGTATCGAAACTCTTGAAGACAGCACCCTCAACAATATGCTCCTGGCAGTATTCGATGATGCGGTGGAACTCATCGAGACTCTTGGTAGTCTGGGAGTAAAGATAGATATCTTTCGAGAAATCCAGCTGACCGGTTTCCTTCAGCTGCTTCACATCCTCAAACTTCTCTACCACGATGGCATGACTCTCCGTCTGCCCCACCAGTCCGAGTACCTCAGCATGGCCGTTCTTGCCGAAAATCACGATCTGCGCCTCCGGATTGTTGACATACTGCTTCTTGATGCGGCGCTGCAACTGGAGCACCACAGGACAGGTAGCATCGATGATTTCGATGTTGTTTCGCTCGGCAAGGGCATAAGTTTCAGGCGGTTCACCATGAGCACGGAGCAAGACCTTTACGCCCTGCAGTTCCTCCATCTGCTCATGGTCTATCGTGATGAGTCCCGCTTCATGCAGGCGCTCCACCTCCATACCGTTATGCACAATATCGCCCAGGCAGTAAAGTTTACCGCCCTTAGCCAACTCCTCTTCAGCTTTCTTGATGGCAGTGGTTACGCCAAAGCAGAACCCACTGCCGTTATCTATTTCTATCTGCACGATATTCGTTTTTAATTCATTGTACATTAATCTTCACCACCACCTTAGCATGGTCAGGATCATTCGTAATCATGAGGATACGAGGGTGTCTGACACGCGATTTCTTCAAGTCGGCAGCCACAGCTGTCACCTTCATCTTAACGGTCTCTCCTGGCTGAATCTTACTCTTCTTCAGGTTCACCTGCAAGCCCATCGTAAACATCTGCATGCTGCGGATATCCAGTTCCGACTTACCCTTATTGGTAATCAGAATCTCACCCTTCAGCTTCTTCTTTCCATTGAAACTACCCAGATTGAGATCGGTGGCAGACATCTCTAACTTCGGAGCCAGTGCCTTCTTGGCTGGAGTCATGTTCTCGAAACCAGGAAGAAGAACGGCTGATACCACGATTTCCTTCTCAGGCGCAATCCTATCGCCAGGACGCTCACCGAGATAAACCGATGTCTGGTTCAGGCCCAGGTCACGCAGTTTCTTGGAATCCAGCACGAAACTGATTTCGGCAGAATGACGCGGAGCTACCTTGGAAGGCGATACGAAAGCATGAAGATAGGATGGCAGATGCATCACTACCGGCTCCAGTAATTCGTCGGTAGGATTGAAGATATGGATGCGCTGAACCGGACGGTCGCCACGGTTCACGTCATCAAACTCCACCTCCTGGGCATCACTCTTGATGACACCCAGCATCTCATCGTAAGAACCAGCGAAATCTACTACGCTGCCCACTACCTTTCCCCTCATAGAGAGGATGAACGGCTCTTCATCCGCATTGGTATAGAGGCAAACCTGCTTAGTGAAAGTACCCATCTGCTTGGCATCGTATACCGCCTTGATGACGAAACTTTCGCCGGCAGCAATGCTCGTCTTCGGATAATCTACCTCCGTACAGCCGCAGCTTTTCAATACATTGTTGATAACCAAAGGCTTGTGCCCGTCATTCTTCAGTACGAATTCGGCAGTTACAGGCTTGCGGAACACCACCTGTCCACAGTCTACCACCTCGTGCTGGGTTGTAATCTTCTGTGCTGATGCAGGCAACGCCAACAGCGCTGAGAGCATCCATATATTCATCCGTTTCATACTATTCTATTTTAAATTATCAATCTATAAACTATAAACTTTTAACTATCAATTGTTAACTTTCAATTCATAAGTCTCTGTGCGGCCACCAAACTCCGGACTGTAGGTACACTCAGCGGTGCAAGTTCCGCTCTGATAGTCGCCCTTTCTATCCACGTAATACTCCATTTCTACGATGTGCTTACCTTTAGATAAACGATCGAAATAGAAATTTGTTGCATGATCTCTTGGAGAAACATAGCAGCCTATGCCCCACTGATAACCGCTCTTCTGGTTAACCGGTTCCAGACATGCCGCACGCTTATCCGTAATCTGCACAAAGTCGTAGTCGCGGTCGGCGGTAATGATGAGCGTTACCTTCACCTTCTCACCTACCTTCACCTGCGCCTTGCCCTTGCTCTCAGATTCGGCAGAAACGATGACACGGCGCACCTTGATGCCCGACTCCATAGAACCGATTTCGCTGATAGGCTGCTTAAACTCTGCATAGACAGCACCCCAGCTGGTATAATCGCTCTTTTTCTGGATGCTCAGCTTAGATGCCTTGCCCGTCTTTTCGGTCTTCACATAGCCCAAAGTAGTGGAATCCTGCGGCATCGGCAGCAGCTTGCCGTCCAGTTTCAGAACGGCATTCTCAGCCTTCCTGCTCCAGTTGCTCTCATTGCCTTTCATAAAGGCGTAAACAGCATCCACGGTGTTCACCGGCGTATCCCAAACCTGGGTACGTTTCGACATCAGGAGCCAGCGCTGCAGTTCCTCGATGGTCTGCTTGTCGTTCGGCTTCAGCATCTGCATCGCCTCTATCACGGATACCTGGGTAGGAATCTTATAGTTTCTCCAACTGTAGAGTGCCTTGCGGGTATCGTAGTAGCGGCCCATCTCCTCGCGGTAAACGGCATATTCGTTCACACTCTGCAGATATTCGCCAGCCTTCTCGCGGTAAGCAGCATTCTGCTGGCTGTTCTTGGCGAGTACCACGGCAGCACGCGCCTTGCCATAGATGGAGAAATCACCCGTCATCTTCGACATCTTGTCCAGGAGATAAGCCTTATCCTGCTCCAGATTCTGCTTCATCTTTCTGCCATCCATCGAAAGGATGTAGAGATAATGCAGCGCCTGTTCGCTAGGATTCACCTTCTGCTTTTTCTCCTCCTGCTTCTTCATTTCTCTTACTTCCTGTGCTGTCTGCCAGGAGAGATAATCGATGGCGGAAGTCAGCATCTTGGCGGTGGATTTCTGCACACCGGCGATGGCATTCAATCGAACCATCATTTCGGCTACCGACGTTGTCATATACCGGCTGCCCTTCATGCCCTTCCACCAGGAGAAGGAACCGTTAGGGTTCTGCAACTTCTTCAGTTTCTCCACCTGATTCTGCAGACGGTTGCTCTCCTGAGAGAGATTCTTCTGAGAATGATTATCCAAAGAGAGAGTCTTCTGGATATGGGTGGTGATGGTATTGGCATAGATGGCAGACATCAGCGAGATGGCGTTCTCCTCATCCGGATTGCTGATGGCAGGCAGCGCCTTCACCATCAGCCAACTAGGATTGTTGGTGTACTCGATGGTTACCTTTGCCTCTTCAGTGCCCTTCGCCTGCTTGCCCTCCTTGTTCAGGAAGAGTTTGCTCAGGTCGAAGTTCTGCTCACCCTTCTGATGCAGGGTGATAGGCAGGGTGTTCACCACGAGTTCACGGTTGCTCAAAACCGGCAGATAGTGCTGTTCACCATCGCTGTAGCCATTACCGGCAGCCACCACCTTATTAATATATACGCCTTCTTTCAGTCCCTGGACATCAAAGGAGATGGTAGCAGAGCCCTCGGCATCGATGCTGTAGTTCTGCGTCTTCTGCCAAACCACCTTGTTGGTCTCCGGGTCGATTATCTGCATGCGGGCATTGCCGCTCACCTTCTTGTCGGAAGTATTGAAGAGCTTCACCACGATGGTGCTCTTATCGCCCTCACGCAGGAAGCGAGGCATGTTTGGCTGCACCATCACGGTCTTCTGAGCCACAGCCTCATCCACCAGCAAACCGTTGCGCATCTCCTTGTCATGAGCCAATCCCATGAACTTCCAGGTAGTCACGCTCTCAGGCAGGGTAAACCTGATGGCTACGTTGCCATTGTTGTCGCTCTCCAAGGCAGGATAGAAGAAGGCGGTCTCATTCATATTCTCACGCACCTGCACCTTGTCGAGGAACTGTTCTGCATCTGAGCTAGAACCACCGGCAAACTGCGGCATCTCCTCTACTACATCAAAAACCTTGTTGGCAGATGGAGGAGCCGCTCCGACACGGGTCATTTTAGAGCCGCGAATCCTGATGACTTTCGCTTCTTCCTGAACCAGCTCGTCTTTCTGTATACGAACAGACTCAACGGTTCCGCCAGAAGAACGTTCCAGCTTGCACAGTTCCACCGCTTGCATATAAGCATAATAGCTAAAGAATTTGCCATCAAACTTATCTACATCCAGTTGCTTCTCGTCATAATACTTGGTAGGATAAACGCCATTCAAGTAAAATGAACGGAAAGTGAGGTTGTGCTTCCAGTAGCAGTTTGGCAAACTCTGATAGAAGCCCAGGGAGAGATTCCAGGAATGCGGGGCTATCTGGTCGAGTGACTTGTCATAGAGTACGCTCATCAGCTGCGCCTTGGCTGGTTTGCCGTCAGGGGTGGTAATCTTCAGCGTCCACTCCTCCTTCTGTCCAGGGGTCAGACGGTTGCGGAAGGTCTTCCAGGCGATGTTCAGTTTCTTCTCAGGCAAAGGACGGGCGATGCTCATCATTCGGGTATAGCACTTGCCTTGCTTCACGAAACTATAGTTCAGTACGATGCCCGACGCATATTCCTCCTTGTAGGTGAAAGGCAGAGTCACGATGCTGTCGCCCAACTCCCAGGCGCCCTTCTCCAGCAGTTTGTTGCCGGCGATGATGGAATATACGATATGCGCTCCGTTCTCCGAAGAGCCCACCTGGATATAGACAGGCTTGCCATCACGAGGGAAGGTCTTCGCCGTCTGATAATACCATTCGGTGGTTGGCTCCACCGGATGGGTATCCTTCATGCTGAAAAGGGTGAATTTCTGCTGCAGGGTGTCCTGTCCGCAGATTGCCTCCAGCTGATGAACGCCAGATTTCCAAACGAGGGAAGAAGATGCAGAAGCAGCATATTCCTTGATAGAAACCGGTGCATTCGCCTCGGCATCCTTCCATTCGCCCTTATCAATGCGATATTTCAACCTACAAGAAATCGGCATTCCACTGGCATTGCGGTAAGCGAAGGTCACCGTCTTCAGACTGTCTGTTTCGATACGCTTAGGAAGATTCACCGTGAGGATGGTTGGCTTGGTGCCCAGAGGCAGACTCATCACACCCTCGTGGCTCTCACCGCTGATGTCGGTAACGATGGCTGAGACCTCGAAGTTGAAGAAACGGGCGATGCGCATGAAATCGCTCATATCAGCCTCGTCTTTTCCTGACAAGGAAGCCTCCAGCGGAATCTCTACGTCGAAGGTTCCGTCCTCACGAGTCACGCAACTGTCAGTCTTCACCAACTGTCCGGCAGAGCCTGCGCCCCACCACCAGAGTTGGTTTCTGCGGGTCACCTGATACTCCACCTTGGCACCCTGCACAGGCACACCGGCATAGGTCTTTGCCGAAGCCTTCACCACCACGGTATCGCCCCAGGTATATTTCTCGTTCACCTTCGGGAAGGTAATCTCGAAGGTTGGACGCTTGTATTCCTCAACTCTGAAATATTCGCTTGCTGTACCATTCACGGAGATGGAATACTGTCCTGTCTTTCCCTCCTTCGGGAGTTCGAAATCTACCGAAGCCGTACCATATTCATCGGTCGTAACCTTCTGTTCTGCCACCTGCTTCCAGTTGGCATCACTCAGGACAAACTTCAGTTCCATACTCTTTCCTGGCACGCTGGCATCCAACCCCTTCTTGACAGTATAGGAAATGGCTGAGGCATGTACCTTCTGCCCCGGGCGATAGATGGCACGATCGGTATAAACCTGATATTTAGTCTCGTTATCCTTCTTCTCATAATAGCGGGTACGGCTGAGATAGATGTACTTGGCTGGCGTAAACTTGTCATTGTTGGTAGAAACCAATACCTCTCCATCCACATTCTTGAAGTAAGCCTCTCCGTTCTCATCGGTTGTCAAGCGGGCATGTACCGTTCGTTTGTCCTTCTTCGTCTTGAAATCATAATCCTTTTCATAGAGTTCTATCTTCGCCCCAGCAATAGGCTGTCCGTCTGTAGCATTCACCACCACATAGCGATGTTTATCATCCGGCAACTGCTGGATCATCACCGCCAGATTGCTGACATAGAAGAGCTGTCGCTGCGGAGCGATGCCGGTATTATCCGAAGTAACCTCCATCAGATAGGCACCCAGCGGCAGATTGCCACCGATTTCGATGGAATCCTTCACCTCTTCGTAATTCGGACGACCATAGTAGTTCCTGCTGAAATCCTTCTGATGCAGCTTCGTAGTCTTTTTCAGAAGCATCTTATAGGTAGCCTCATTCTGAACATCATACTCATTATCTGCCGTGATGTTGAGGCGGGAAATGCTAACCTTCAGGTTCTGGAGATTGCGCACGTTCAGATGCACCCACTTCCTTTCTGAAGGACGAAGCACCAATGGCATATCCTTCACCCGGAACATCGGTTCGGTGAGTCGCTTCTGCGCATTTCTCAATTCGTTCATTCTCGACCATCCCCCCCAGCGGCTCAGCGCATAGTTGATATAGTTGAGCTTATCCAGCGGTTTGGCATCGGTAGCACCTTCCATGAAGCGGAAGTGCTCCACGGCAAGTTCGCCTGCCTCCGGAATATCCTGATAAACCTGGATGAGCGAGTCGATGGTCTGCAGATACTTCGACTTCTTCACCTCTCTCACGTCGTCCTGACGGTATTTCTCAATGAGTTTGTAGGCACAGAGACAAGCCGCACCCCTATTTCCCACCTTATTATAATAGGTGTACAGCTGCAGATACGCCTCCTTGCTGTCTGCCTCGAATCCGATGAGATGCAGCAGATCGTTGTTGAAGGAACTGCCATCCACGCCCTTCTGCGTCAATGGTACATACTCAGTGGAAGTATGCTTGGCAAGGAGTTCAGGCTGCTCCAGGGCTTTCTTGAAGAACTCGCAGCTCTTCTTTAAGTTCACATCCCGCTGGCTCAGAGAAGAAGAAGAAGTACTTTGAACCAAAGAAACATCATCACTTAGGTCCAAGGCAGCCTCATCCACCTCTATCCCGTAAGGACTATCACGATACACCTTGCCCAGCACAGCATATCTCACGGCCTTCAATGCGGGGTCGTTCACCTTCAGCACCTCTGCTTCCATCCGCTTCACGTTAGGCGTCAGCGAGTCAACAGAAATCTCTTTCCAGAGGGTCATCTGCCTCATCTCAGCCGCCAGCAGCTGCCCGTAATCTTTGGCAGCCGAAGCCTTGGCGATAATTTTCTTCATCACCGCGATTTCGCTCTTAGGCTGGTCCTTCTGAGCATTGATTTCAGCTTGCTTCCACAAGTTGTCGTATGTCTGAGCCGCTACCTGCAAGGTTGCAAAGAGGGCTACTAGAAGTGATAAAATGTTTCTTTTCATAAGCCAACTGTATAAAATGTTAATAGAATGATGATAATCATCAAACTTTTCATTGCAAAAATACAAAAAAAAACTGTTTTCTAACCCCGAAACTGAAACTTTTTACTATCTTTGCACGAAAATAATATATTTTACCTAGAAATAAACATTAAAAAAACAATGGCAGAAAAAAAATATGGTCATTTTGATGACGCCAATCGCGAGTACGTGATTACAGATCCAAAGACTCCATGGCCTTGGATCAACTATTTGGGTAACGAGGATTTCTTCTCGCTCATCTCAAACACAGCAGGTGGTTATTCCTTCTACAAGGATGCCAAGTTCCGTCGCATCACCCGTTACCGCTACAACGGTGTGCCGATGGATAACGGCGGTCGCTATTTCTACATCAAGGATGGTGATACCGTATGGAACCCGGGATGGAAACCTTGCAAGACACCGCTCGACAGCTACGAGTGCCGCCACGGCATGAACTATACCCGCATCACGGGCAGCAAGAACGGCGTGGAGGCAAGTGTGCTCTTCTTCGTACCCCTCCATACATGGGCTGAGGTGCAGAAGATGACGCTGAAAAACCAGACTGAGGAGGTGAAGACCCTCAAGGTGTTCTCCTTTGCAGAGTGGTGCCTCTGGAATGCTGCTACCGACATGGAGAACTTCCAGCGCAACTTCTCTACGGGCGAGGTGGAGGTAGAGGGTTCTACCATCTATCACAAGACCGAATACCGCGAGCGCCGCAACCACTACGCTTTCTACACCGTGAATACCGAGATTCAGGGCTACGATACCGACCGCGAGAGCTTCATCGGACTCTATAACGAGTTTGCCGAGCCGGAAGCCGTGATGGAAGGCAAGCCACGCAACAGTTTTGCCCACGGCTGGAGCCCTATCGCATCTCATTATATCGAGGTTACCCTGCAGCCAGGCGAGAGCCGCGACCTCATCTTCCTGCTGGGCTATGTGGAGAACGAGCAGGATAAGAAGTTCAGCGCCAAGAAGGTAATCAACAAGGAGAAAGCTCATCAGCTTATCGCCAAGTTTGATACCACCGAAAAGGTGGATGCTGCCTTCGCAGAACTCAACCAGTACTGGGATAACCTGCTGAACATCTTCACCGTGAAGAGCGGCAACGATAAGTTAGACCGTATGGTGAACATCTGGAACCAGTATCAGTGCATGATCACCTTCTGCATGTCGCGTTCGGCTAGTTTCTTTGAGAGCGGCATCGGTCGAGGCATGGGCTTCCGCGATTCCAACCAGGACCTCGTAGGCTTTGTTCATCAGATACCTACCCGTGCCCGCCAGCGCATCATCGACATCGCCAGCACCCAGTTCCCTGACGGCGGCTGCTATCACCAGTACCAGCCGCTCACCAAACGCGGCAACAACGATATCGGCGGCGGTTTCAACGACGACCCTTGCTGGCTCATCTTCGGTACCGTAGCCTATATCAAGGAGACGGGCGACTTCTCTATCCTCGCTGAGCAGGTGCCTTTCGACAACCAGCCAGGCACAGAAGTAAGCCTCTTCGAGCACCTCAAGATTTCGATGAACCATGTTATCAACAACCTGGGTCCACACAAGTTGCCACTCATCGGAAGAGCCGACTGGAACGACTGTCTGAACCTGAACTGCTTCTCCTGGGACCCTAACGAGAGTTTCCAGACCACCGAAAACAAGGGCGAAGGAAGCAAGGCAGAGAGTCTGATGATAGCCGGTCTGTTCGTGGTTACCGGCAAGGATTATGTGGCTCTGTGCAAGCAGCTTGCCAAGGAAGCTATGGAAAGCAAGGAGGGCGAAATAGCCGGTCTTGCCGAGGAAGATTATTTGACAGAAGCCGAGCGCATGCAGCAGGCTGTAGATGAGATGAACGAGGCTGTGAAGCAGCATGGATGGGACGGTGAATGGTTCCTCCGCGCTTACGATTTCTTCGGCAACAAGATTGGTAGTGATGAGAACGAGGAAGGCAAAATCTTCATCGAGAGCCAGGGCTGGTGTACGATGGCTGGTATCGGTCTGGAAGAAGGACTCTGCGATAAAGCACTGGATAGCAGCAAGAAACGACTGGAATGCGAGCACGGACTGGTGCTGAACAACCCAGCCTACACTACCTATCATGTAGAAATGGGTGAGATTTCTTCTTATCCTGAAGGCTACAAGGAGAACGCCGGTATCTTCTGCCACAACAATCCTTGGGTCATCATCGGAGAAACGGTAGCCGGTCGAGGCAACGATGCCTGGAGCCATTATACCAAGATTCTGCCTAGCTATGTAGAGGAAAAATATCAGACACTTCACAAGGTAGAACCTTACGTAAACTGCCAGATGGTAGCCGGTAAGGATGCAGCCAAACCGGGCGAAGGAAAGAACTCCTGGCTCACCGGTACAGCGGCATGGATGTGGTATACAGTATCAGAATTCATCCTCGGCATCAAGCCAGATTATGAAGGTTTGCTCATCGATCCTTGTCTCCCAAGCACCGCTAAGGAGTATGAGGTAACCCGCAAGTTCCGTGGTGGCGAATACCATATCACAGTAAAGAATCCTAGCGGAAACCAGAAGGGCGTGAAGCAGATTACAGTGGATGGCACTCCTATCTCAGGCACCATCATTCCTTGCACTGAAGGCAAGCATGAAGTAGTGGTTGAGATGTAAATCAGCCAGATCTCATCAAGTTACGATTTGAAAGTTCAATGTAACGAAACTCCTTTTCATACCCATACGTCGTGTTTCACAACGTATGGGTATCACAATCAACACTTGACCCCTTATTTCAGGGGGTCAAGTGTTTTATTTATCTGATAATCTGATACTTAACTTTTAACATAAGCACATATTCAACAGTATCAAGAGTAAGATTCTAAGTCTCTATCATTGACTCAGTTCCTCAATAACTCAGTTCCTCAGTTTTTTTCTAGGGGGTATATAGCCCTTATAGTTCAAAGTTGTTTTAAATTGTTATATATTATATATTATTATATATATATATATTTATATATATATAATAAACTTCTAAATAAAGACAAAAGTGAAGGGTCAGAGAAAAACTGAGGAACTGAGTTATTGAGGAACTGAGTCATTGCAGTAAAAACATCATAACCCTCGTAAACACCTGATTTACTGCTTAACTATATACTTTAAGAGAGCAAAGCTATGAGTTGCGACCCATAAAACTATGAGTTGTCACCCGCAAAACTATGAGTAAGGAAGTTTAACTACTTTCAATCTGAAAGCACATTTCAAACATTTCCTTATCACACCCCCAAATTTGGCAGTATCAGAGAAAAGTTGTATCTTTGCACGGAATTCCATCCATTCCTTCCATTCCATCCATATCTACCATACCTTCTAACACCTTCCATACCGCTCCTTCCATGCCATCCCCATAACTTCTTCCATACTATCCCCACAACTCCTTCCGCCCAGCTTCCGCACACGTCTCTCCATCCGAAGTATTAAAAGGAAAAAGATAAAAAAGGTATGGCTTTTCGAGTTATTTTTTGTACTTTTGCAGCCGATAACGCATTTTGCGAACAAAACAGGATTCTTTAAAGAAAAGAAAGGAAATAACAATGAAGAAAATATTATACTTTGTGGCAGCCCTGGCTGCTGCATCCTTTATCACTACGACGGGTACCAGCTGCAAGTTTGCACCCGACCAGCATGACGGCGACACGGTAGCTGCCAGCGAGTTTTACCCGATAGATACCTCTGCGGCTCATGCCAAGAAGATGGCGAAGATTGCTGCCATCAAGAACGGAAAAGACAGTGTAGGCATCTATTATGTGGGCAACAATTCTACCAAAGACCTCATCGAGCTCGTATCCTATCCTTCACGCCGCGACACGATGATGTACAGCAAGACCCGACACATAAAGGTGAAGGGCAATGCCGACATCAACCACGTGGTTCGTGTAGACTTCTATCTCCTCAATGGCAAGGATTCACTGGTGAAATATGTGGAGGAAGTGGAGCTCAAAACAAAAGAATAAAGCACCCCAAGCACACAAAAAAAGCTAGCATGCAAAAACGCACGCTAGCCTTTTTCGTATTTTATCTTACCTGAATTTCAAATCACTAATAACTAATCACTAATCATAGAATCCCGGCTGCTTGTACTCAATGCCCAGTTCATCATCTACTGTTGCGATGACACCCTGAATCTGACCCATGGCAAACATACGGCCGAGGAGAGTGTAACCGGCATTGTGACCATGATTGCTCTCATCGAATACGCCACCAGGCTCATCAGTGAAGGTCATACCGTGGTCTACTCGCATTGGCAATCGACGGCCAGAATTGCACTTGCCTTCCTGCTCAGCCTTCTCGAAGATGCGGCAAAGTTCAATGAGATGGCCGCGACCACCCAAGTGAGAAGCCTCTGTAAAGTTGCCGTTAGGGAAGATGTAGCAAGAGCGCAGATGAACAAAGTGAGTGCGGTCGGCAAACTGCTTAGCCATTGCCACACAGTCGTTGTGCTCGCCGGCAGAGAATGAACCTGCACAGAAAGTCAGACCATTGTGCTTGTTTGGCACAGCATCGAGCATCCACTGGATATCCTCGGCACGACCGATGATTCTTGGCAAGCCGAATACAGGATAAGGAGGATCGTCTGGGTGAACACACATATTGATATCGTACTCATCGCAGATAGGCATGATAGCCTCCAGCCAGTACTTCATGTTCTCCTGCAACTTCTTCTTGTCGATGCCATCATAAAGCTTCAACAAGTCGCGGAACTTCTGGACAGGAGCCGAATCGCCCTCGCTGAAGTTACCCGATACGAAACCCTGGGTCTTGATGATGATGTTCTCTACCAAGGCATGATCCTGCTCTGGTGTAGAAGTCTTCTTGATTTCATCAGCCTCAGCCACGAGGTCTCTGCCCCACTTGTGCTCCTTAGAGAACCCAGCCCAATCCTCACGAGCGCCTTCACGCTGCAGGATATAGATATCAAAGTAGGCAAACTCGCCCCAGTTCATATAGAGGTTGTTGGCTCCGTTAGGATTCTCGTGTGACAAATCGGTACGAGCCCAGTCCAAAACAGGCATAAAGTTGTAGCAGATGCACTTGATGCCTTCCTCGCCCAGGTTGCGGAGACTCTGCTTATAGACCTCAATCTGATGATCACGGTCAGGACCGCCATATTTCAGGGTTTCAACTACAGGCAAAGACTCTACCACGCTCCATTTCATACCGTAAGACTCGATGTACTCCTTGAGTTCATGAATCTTCTCGCGTGTCCAAACCTCACCCAGAGGAACATCGTGCAATGCGGTAACAATGCCCTCAACACCAATCTGTTTCAACTGTGCAAGTGTAATCTTATCTTTCTTGCCAAACCAGCGCCATGTTCTTTCCATATATATATTATAATGTATAAGTTTAAAAATGAATTATCTTGCAGAAACATATTTATGCAATGTCTTTCTTACAGCACCCTTGCCGGCGAAGAGTTCCTTCACCATGCCCTCAATCTGCTCGCCGAAGCCAGCCTCATAGAGGTCGAGACCAAATACATCCTTGCGGGAATAGAGGTTCTTGAGGCAAGAGTAGTCCTGATCAGCCTTGCCTACTTCAAGAGGAGCTACGATAGTCTGGAGCTCTGCCAACAATGGGTCAGAAGATGGCTCGAATGGCTTCAGGTTATCATCCAATGCCTTGAGATAACGGGCATAACCTGCCAATACCAGAGGAATCAACACGAGATTGCTCTTATCGAGACCGCGGTCGATATACTTCTTGATAGTCTCACCGAAACGGATAGAGAGTTTCTGGCTGGTATCGGTAGCGATACGCTGAGGAGCATCTGGCATGAATGGGTTAGGCAGACGCTTGTTGATAACGGTGCCGATAAACTCGTATGGGTTCAATACACCTGGATCTGTTACTACTGGCATTGCCTCGATATAACCAATCTTCTGGATGAAGGCACGAAGGTCCTCATCAGCCATCTCGGCAGAAATCAGGGTGTAGTCGAGCATGCAACCATAGATTGACATCGCAGTATGGAGAGGGTTCAGACAGGTGGTTACCTTCATGGTCTCAACCTCATCTACAGTCTTGCGGGTGGTATAGAGCGCACCGCCCAACTCCAATGGCGGACGACCGTTGGTATAAGTATCCTCGCAAACGAGATACTGCACTTCCTCGGCATTTACGAAAGGAGCGGTGAAAGTATGCTTCTCGGTGATAATCGTATTGTTATCCTCGAAACCATCCTCAACGAGCATCGCCTGTACCTTCTCGTGTGGACGAGGAGTAATCTTATCAATCATAGACCAAGGATAGGTAATCTTGCTGCTGTCATTGATATAATCTACGAAACCAGCCTCTACGATACCATCCTGTGCCCAGCGCTCGGCGTAAGCCTTGACGCCAGCCTTTACATGGTCGCCGTTGTGAGAACAGTTGTCGGTAGACTGAAGAGTAAGTGGCAACTTGCCAGCCTTATAACGCTCATAGAGAAGAGCGGTAAGCTTACCCATAGCAAATACTGCATCGAGACCACGAGCCAAATCGGCATCATTGAAAGAATATCCCTTCTCTGTGATGGTGAAAGTTACCATCTGCAAAGTAGGAGCCTGGAAAATCTGAACCAGACGCGCCCAGTCGTCAGCAAACTGCTTATCCGCCTTGAGGCTTTCTGTGATAGATGCGATAACCTTCTTTTCGATAGTACCATTAGACTGGAGGCTTACGAGAAGCGAGAGATTATTGTAAGGACGATAAGCCTTATCGATAATTTCGTAGTCGAAGCTTTCTGCCACGATTACACCACGATCGTACTTGCCGGTGTTAAGTGCATCGTTGAGGATGGCTGCCGGGAAAGCACGGAAGATGTTACCTGCGCCGAAGTGAACCCAAGTAGGCTCGTCGTGAGTCTTCTTAGCTACGGCTGCGATGTCATACTTAGGAAGCTCATAACCCTTAGCTTCCCATTCTGCAGCATTAAAGCTGTCTGAAAGAATTTCGTTCAGTTTCATGATTATACAGTATTTTTTGATTGTTTCATGTACTCGCCTATCTTTCCGAATAGGCGTGGCAAAAATACAAAGAAAAATCGAAACCCGCTCATTTTAAAGGCTATAATTTCATAAAATGAACGATTTGCAAATATATTTGAACGAAAAAGCAAACGTCACGGATCAGATGAACCCGTTTTTTAACGATTATGTTACATCAAATAAAAAAGGGTTACATCAGGAAAACAGAAAAGAGGACGTAAGTTCTCGCCCCCACATCCTCTTCTTTTTATCTTTAGATTTCATTTTCCTATTCTTCCAGCGATTTAATCTGCTTTTCTATTCTTCCAGCGATTTGATTTGCTTCTTCGGCGTAACGCCAAGTCCCTTCAGGCTCTCTACCCTTCTCATCACATTGCCGGTGCCGTCATAGAGTTGCTTCTTCGCCTTATCGAAGGTTCCCAAAAGGCGGGTTATCAAATCGCCGATGCCCAGGAAAGTATCTTCGAAGCCAGCTACCTTATCATACAGGTCAGCTGCCGTCTTCACGATTTTCTCCACATTCTTGTTCTGCCGGTCATACTGCCAGAGATTATAGGCAAGCTGGAGTGCCATGAGCAGATTGCTTGGTGAGATGATGATAATCTTCTTCTGGTAAGCATAGCGGCTGAGGTCGGGCTGCTGCTTCATGGCTGCGATATAGCTGGTCTCGTTAGGAATGAACATCAGTACGAAGCCGATGGCATCATCCACCAGCTTGGAATAGTCTTTGGCTGCCAGTTCATCGATGTGCTTTCGTACGCTCAGCGCATGTGCCTTCATCAGGCGTTCCTGTTCAGCCTCATCTTCAGCTGCCAGAGCATCGGAATAGGCAGTAAGCGAAACCTTGGAATCGATGACCACACTTCTGCCTTCCGGGAATCTGACGATGACATCCGGACGATAGTTCTTTCCCTCTTCATCTTTCGTATTCTCCTGAATGAAGAATTCCTCATCTTTACGAAGTCCGCTGTTCTCCAGGATAGTTTCCAGCACCATCTCGCCCCAGTCGCCCTGCATCTTGCTGTCGCCCTTCAATGCCTTGGTCAGGTTGGCAGCATCGGAGCCAATCTTCTCGGTCTGCTCCTTCAGGTTCAGTACAGCCTGCTGCTGTTCCTGCTGGAAGAGTTTCATCGTTGCCTCGAAGGTGTTCTGCAGTTCCTTCTTGTTCACCTCGTTCTGGGTCTTGCTCTCCTCTACCGATTTCTTGAAATCAGCAAACTGTTCCTTGATAGGTTTCAGGAGTTCATCCATCTGCAGACGGTTGTTTTCCTGCAGAGCCGACTGCTTGGCAGCCAGCTGCTCAGCCGCCACCTTCTGCTGTTCTATCGTCATTCGCTGCATTTCCTGCTTCAGACTCTCGAGTTTCTGTGCCCACTGCTGGTCGCTTTCCGCCCTGAGTTTCGCCGCATACAGCCGCTCGTTCTCCATTTGAGATTTCATTGATTGAACCTCAGCAGCATGAGATTGTTTCAAGGATTGAACCTCAGAAGCATGATGCAGTTTTATCTGTTCGATGTTAGCCGCCAGCACCTGAGCCTTCGCTATGAGCTGCGTTTTCTCCTCTCCCGCCTTTTTTCCTTCCATCAGTTTCCCTACGAAGAATCCGATGGCAAGCCCTATGATGATTCCAACTACTATTTCCATTTATCCTTGTTTTGAATGATTCTGTAAATCTGCAAAAATTATGATTTGCAAAAGTAATCATTTCAAGACATAACACCAAACATCATGGGGGATTCTTGTAGATATTTAACTCTTCAGCATTTAACTATGCAAACAAAAAGAGCGCACCACTATTGGCACGCTCTTTTCTTTAAATCATCTTAAATATACATTATCTGTTGGCAGTAGGCCACTGATAAGTATCAGTGCAATGGATATCAGCACTCTGGTCGGCAATCATCAATTTGAAGTCGCCTTCCTCCAATCTCCATTTGCCATTCCAACCTACGAAGGCCAAATCGTCTGCCTTTAATTCAAATGTCATGGTCTTGGTCTCACCAGGCTGAAGTTCCACCTTGTCGAAGGCACGGAGACGACGGCCATCAGGCACCATACTAGCGATGAGATCGCTGCTGAACAGGAGGACACTCTCCTTGCCTGCCACCTTTCCCGTATTCTTCACATCCACGCTCACCTTGATGATGTCGCCGTGGCGGAAATCAGACTGAGAAACCTTCAGGTTGCTATATTTGTAAGAGGTGTAGCTCAAACCATATCCGAAGCCCCACTGCTGGGTAATCTTCGCATTGTAGTCGTAAGCACCTTCCATCGTACCCACCTCCTCACTCTTCTTGAAGTCATAGTTGGCGAGCGAATTGATTTCCTTAGGATAGGTGTAAGGCATCTTGCCACTGAAGTTTGACTTGCCCGATACCAGGTTTGCCAAGGCATCGCCGCCCATGTTGCCAGGGATAAGGATGTTGATGATGCCCTGTGCCAATGGTTCGATGTCGGCGATGAGACGAGGACGACCTTCATTCAGCACCAAGATGACAGGCTTGCCTGTCTGAGCCAAAGCCTTGACCAGATTGCGCTGGTTCTCTGAGAGCCAAAGGTCGGTCAGGTTGCCCGGAGTCTCTGTATAAGAGTTCTCGCCAATGCAAGCCACGATGACGTCGGCATCCTTTGCTGCATCAACTGCGCCCTGAATCTGAGGTTCGTTCTCCTCCCAGTACTTGCCTTTCTCATTATAGGTAACACCCTGGTTCAAGATGACATTCTCCTTGCCATACTCATTACAGAATGCCTCATAGATGGTATTGTACTTGCCGGC